>Ga0194126_10008813_pt1 | contig 13622 bp, 12 predicted proteins | sample TA2KigC150mmetaG_FD_148641 | JGI IMG/M metagenome (GOLD analysis project Ga0194126, IMG submission 148641) | Freshwater microbial communities from Lake Tanganyika, Tanzania - TA2015035 Kigoma Deep Cast 150m | ecosystem: Environmental > Aquatic > Freshwater > Lake | place: Tanzania: Lake... | reverse complement strand
GGCATCGGCAGCTTGACGACCAAAGAAAAGAAAATCCTCCAGGAAGCCACCCGCCGCGAACAGCAGCAGTTGACCCACTCCCGCTAACCTCGTTCTCGACACGACCGCAAAACCTCCGCCCTTGAATATATTGTCTTGTCGAGGCAGAATGGCAGTAAAAAGGAACTGAAGGGACTTTCCCATCAGTCATCCAATCCCTGTTTTTGCTGTTTTTGGAAAACAAGAAAGCTTAGAAGCAGCGCTTATTTTGCTTTTTCAGGCATGGATTTTCACATTTATAACAGACTTCATTTTTTAAATATCCGCCTTCGAAAAATTCCTTAAAATTGCCAAGCGTGGTTTCCGCAATTTTCTGCAAAGCCTCCGTTGTGAAAAAACCCTGATGCGATGTGATCAAAACATTTGGAAATGTCAATAAACGTGCAAGCACATCATCCGTTATCATATCGGCCGATCTGTCTTCGAAAAAGTAGTCGCTCTCTTCTTCATACACATCAAGGCCTGCCGAACCGATCTTACCGCATTTAAGTCCCTCTATTAATGCCTGCGTGTCAATCAGTTTTCCTCGCCCGGTATTGATTATCATAACGCCGGGTTTCATTTTGCCGATGGATTTTTTGTTTATCAGATATTCGGTTTCACGGTTGAGGGGGCAGTGCAAAGAAATAATATCCGATTTTTCGAACAGTTCTTCGAGAGGAACATAGGATATTTTCGCATCTTTGGCGTATTCCTCATCGAGAAACCTGTCGTATGCAAGGATGTCCATACCGAAACCTTTCAGTATGGATATCAGGCATCTTCCGATTTTACCTGTTCCGACGATGCCCGCGGTTTTACCGTGCATATCAAAACCCAACAGGCCGTTAATTGAGAAATTGCCCTCGCGTGTGCGCGAATAGGCTTTGTGAATTTTTCTGTTGAGTGATAATATAAGGGCCGCGGCATGTTCCGCCACCGCATAGGGTGAGTAGGCCGGTACGCGCAAAACGTGAATTTTGTTATATGCCGTTTTAAAATCGACATTATTATACCCGGCACACCGCAGCCCAATCACTTGAATACCATGCTCTATAAGATGTTCTATGACCGATTTATTTAAGGTATCATTTACAAAAACACAGACTGCATCGAAATCACACGTTAATTCGACTGTTTTTTCATTAAGGTGTGCGTCAAAATAGGAAATATCAAATCCAAAATTTTTATTGTTTGGATCAAAGGACTTGCGATCATACGGCTTGGCGTCGAAAAATGCTATTTTTTTACTTCTATTCATTACTTGTTTACGCTTTCAGCTAACACCGGAAATATCTGTATGGCTGTTTTCGTCGTTTCAATTCTTATTCCGGGTCATCAAAATCAGTCTTTGTGTTCTGCTTGCTCGCCGTGCTCCGTGCCGCCTTCTGTGCCTTCGCTGTGACGACTTCCCGTTGACATGAGGGCCGTGTGAATGCCTTCCACATAATGCATGTACTGGACATAAGCTTCCACATATTCTCGACCCGACTCAACACTCTTGTCCTTGTTTTTACTGGCTTGCAGGGCCTTATGGAATTTTTCCCCGATTGCCGCGGCGAGATGAGACTGCATTTTCTTGATCATCTCATCGGCTGATCCACTGGCAAGAGCCTCATCGGCCAGGAGAACAATTTGCTCCGGCGGAGTATCCTTAAGCCCTGTATAAGGAGCTCCTTCTCCGGCTCGATGGAGACGAATCAGTGTCTCAAAGAAGTATTTATCTGCAAGTTCCTTTGCCTCCGGGCTTTTACCGCGAACTTTTACAGCCAGGGAGAACGCCGCTTTAACTTCGGTCTCGCATTCAGGCTTAATCCACTTGAGTATCGGGGTAATATCGCCTTTTTCAAGCGAAGCTTTAGCCTCTGGGATAATGGGACCTTTCATCGTATCACAATGCGCAAGGACAACAGTGACAAAGGCGGTACAGGCAACCGCTGTTAACAAAAAGAATGCACAAAGGTTTTTTCTGTTTTTCATATTTACCTCCGTTTTCTATTGCATTTGATTTCATGTATATTTTAATGCTGCGGTATTGTTAAAATCTGATTTTTCCTGGGTTTCGCCGCACCCGGAAAAACACGGAAGATTATACGATTGCCCCGGACCCACCTTCTATCACCTGTTTTTGAATGTGGGTCAGGTATTCGTCAAGCTCTTTAACACTGGCAAAGACACTCATCGCCGGTAGCAGTTTCATAATATCAAAAACCTTGCAAATCTGCGGCTGCGGATTGAGGAGCGCCAGCTCGCCGTAGTTGCGCATCAGCGACATCTTGGCCTTGATAATGGCGCCGACGCCGGCGCTGCTGACAAAATCCACGTCCGCCAAATCCAGTATCAGGGTGGTAATTTTTTGCCCCAGCAATTCAGCGATTTTTTTATCTAACCGTTCCCATGTTTCGGAATTAATTTGTCCGCCCAAAATGAGCTTGACCGTATTTTTGTCCACGCGATGGAGTTTGATATTCAAAGGCATCTTATCCGGTTCCTTTTTTGAATAATAACGGGTATTGTTTTTTCAAAATCGACTTTTATCCCGTCGCTGACGAGCTTTTTGCATCAAAATCCAATTTTAACATATTAATTTCTCCAAGCATTATAAAATATCATTTTACCACGTACCCAATTTTCAACTCGGAATTTCGTGCGAACCCAATTGGGCAATGGTTTGAGGCCACAAGCAAATGTCGTCAGTTGTCCGAACATCCTGTCGATTTCATCGCGGCCCTTTAGCAGGCCGGCACCAAAGGGACGCTGTATCATTTCTATCGCCCGGAGCCGGTGAGGACTCTGGCGTCGATGACCCAGTGCTTTCGATTTACTGAAACGCTTATTGGCTATCAATTGAACCTCTCGTGATGCCGCCATGTCATACAGTTTATTCGCATCATAGGCGCTGTCTCCAATCAAATAACCCGGCTGCCACAAACTGGGTATCAGTACTTTGGCAACCCGTGCCTCATTGTAATGCATGGGTTCCACGCACCAGCGTATAAAGCCTTTAGAGGCGTCAGCGATGGCATATAGCTTATAGCCTTTGGCTTTGGTCCCGGCTGCATATCCGTATCCTGCCTGTTTATCCCCGCTGCTGCCGCCGACGGGTAAAGGCTTGGCGTCAATCCATCGACACAGATGATTCGGCAGGTGTTCAGTAAACGCATTTTCGACAGCACACAGAAGCTGTTGAATACAGACCGTCCGTATCCGTCGCGACATCGTAGAGGGCGTTGGCAATGGCTTGCGTCGGTCATAAATAGGCCAGTTCTTTTTGTCACAGGCCCAGCTGATTGGCCGATCATGCAATACGGCCCACAGGTACGTCTGGACAATATGGGCATTGTTGAACGTCGCGCGTTTTATTGAACTGCCTTTTGCAATATCCATAATCATGCGATATACTTTTTTCCATAGTTCGCGTTCCATAATCATCTCCTTTCTTTTTGCAGATTGACAGGAGTATTATGAACGCGAACTCTTTTTAGCGCAACAACTTATCTCGCCATGCGCAAAATCCTCTTGCGCTGGGGGCTTCCGTTTGGGTAATACAGCAGCGGCAAACGCAAGCGAGCCGATTTTTTGTGGTGACGAAAACACAGCAAATACCTTTTTCCAATTCCATTTGCCGGGCCAATCAGATAATATACCGACCGTCGTGCAAGCAGTTGTAATGACCGCAAAAACATAAAGGGAAGGCCTGTACGCTGTCTCTTTTCAGGAGTGACAACATTGCAAACAATTGAAAATGTTCTCAAGGCAATCTGCGACTTCGTATGGGGGCCGCCCCTTTTAATCCTTCTTTTCGGAACGCATCTCTACCTGACTATCCGTCTGAAATTTATGCAGCGATACATTTTCAAGGCAATCCGGCTTTCCTTTTCACGCCCGGAAGGCGGCGCCGGCGATATCAGCAATTTCGGCGCCTTAGTCACCGCGCTGGCGGCAACCATCGGGACGGGAAATATCGTCGGCGTCTCGGCCGCCATCGCCGCCGGCGGTCCCGGAGCGGTTTTATGGATGTGGCTGACCGGCATATTCGGTATCTCTACCAAATTCGCGGAGGCCGTATTGTCCGTCAAATACCGGATCACCGCCAAAGACGGTTCCATGGCGGGCGGACCGATGTATGTACTCCAGTACGGCATGAATGCCAAATGGCTCGGCGTGGTATTCGCTGTGTTTACCGCCATTGCCGCGTTCGGGATAGGCAATATGGTACAGGCCAACTCGGCGGCATTGCTGCTCAAAGACACGCTTCATATCTCCCCGTGGCTCAGCGGCGCGGTAATGACGGTCATTACCGCGATGGTCATTCTCGGCGGCATCAGGTCCATCGCCAAAGTGTGCGAAGTGCTTGTGCCGGTTATGGCGATTTCATATATTTTAGGATGCCTCGTTATTCTCGGCTGGTGTTATGAAACTATCCCGAATACCATTTCATTGATTTTTAGTTCGGCTTTTACCGGCCAGGCCGCCGTCGGAGGTTTTATGGGGGCCGGGATGAAAGAGGCGATACGGTACGGCATCGCACGAGGACTGTTTTCCAATGAATCCGGCCTCGGCAGTGCGCCGATTGTCGCCGCCGCCGCGCAAACCAAAGAACCGGCGCGTCAGGGACTTATTTCATCCACGGGAACATTCTGGGATACGGTCGTTGTGTGTGCATTAACGGGATTGACCGTCGTCAATTCAGGCGGCTGGCAAAAAGGCCTGGGCGGCGTGGAATTGGCAAAATATGCATTTTCGGTCATTCCGACTTTTGGGCCGGGGATACTGACATTCGGACTTTTTACCTTTGTGTTTTCCACGATTTTGGGCTGGTCCTATTACGGCGAAGAAGCGGTGGAGTATCTGTTTGGGCTTAAAGCTGTCAGACCCTACCGCTATCTCTGGGTGGTATGCGTAATGATTGGTTCGCTTGCATCATTGGAGATGGTATGGACATTTGCCGATATTGCCAATGCCCTGATGGCAGTCCCGAATTTGATTTCACTGATTGCGTTGACGCCGGTCGTCGTCGCCGAAACCCGAAGGTATCTGGGGTAATATACAAAACCTTTATGCTTGAATCTATTCCTTCGTCAAGGTATGATGACTATTATAGAAAATTCAGGGGGCTTTTTCTACCCCCACGCTGTCTCTATTTATCCTTTATAAAGAGTATTGTATGAAAAATCGCTGGCTGATCGCGGCAAGTGCCGTTGGGATTCATATTTCCATTGGGTCCGTGTACGCATGGAGCGTGGTTTCCAAGCCGATGATTGCCGAGTATGGATGGACGCTCAAACAGGTTTCGCTGACATTCAGTATAGCGATATTCTGCCTGGGATTCTCTGCGGCATTTCTGGGACGTTTTGTAGAACGATATGGGCCGCGGAAATCGGGAACGATATCAGCGATCCTGTTTGGCGCGGGTCTTGTGACGGCCGGGTTTGGGTGCCACTGCAAGAGTTTATGGCTGCTGTATGCGGGCTATGGTGTTCTTGGCGGCACAGGTATCGGCATTGGCTATATTGCACCCATCTCGGCATTGATACAGTGGTTTGCTGAAAAAAAGGGCCTTGCAACAGGCCTTGCAATTATGGGATTTGGTTTTGCATCGCTGATTTGCGGGCCGTTGATGCAGTTTATTATGAGCCATTGGGGAATTCCAGCGGTGTTTTACTGTCTTGGTGCGGTGTATTTTGTGATGATTTCGGGCTGTTCCCAGTATCTTGCGATGCCCGAAGGATATACAACTGTCCGAAAAGACGCCGCTAATTTTTCGGCAGCCACGCTGCTGACAGACTGGCGGTTTTATTTCCTGTGGTCGGTTTTCTTTATCAATATCGCATGCGGGATATCGCTTTTATCTGTGGCGTCGCCTATGGCGCAGGAAATAGCGGGCCTGAGTCCGGCCGCTGCAACGACCCTCGTAGGACTGATTGGCCTGTTTAACGGCATGGGACGTATTGGGTGGTCGTCTCTGTCAGATCATATTGGAAGGCCGATACTGTGGGGATTGTTTTTTCTGATCCAGACGGCCTGTTTCTTTATGCTGGGGCGGGTTGAAAATCCGATCGGGTTTGCAGCAATTATATTCTTGATTGTAACCTGTTACGGCGGCGGTTTTGCCTCGATGCCGGCGTTTATCAGCGATATTTTCGGTTCACATCGCGTGGCGACGATTTTAGGCATGGTATTGACAGCCTGGTCGGCAGCGGGAATTGCCGGGCCGATTTTTACGGCGTGGATGAGAGAGAGATGCGGCGGCTACGAACCGATTTTTATGATTTTTGTCGGCCTATGTGCCGTATCGCTTGGGATTATGCTTTTATTTATTGGGACTGGAGCCAAAGGCATTGGCATGTGCAAATCGCCGGTTCGCGAAAGTTAAAAAGTGTGTGTTTGGTTGAGTGTGAATTAACGGGATTGACCGTCGTCAATTCCGGCGGCTGGGAAAAAGGCCTTGGCGGCGTAAAATTGGCAAAATATGCATTTTCGGTCATTCCGACTTTTGGGCCGGGGATACTGACATTCGGACTTTTTACCTTTGTGTTTTCCACGATTTTGGGCTGGTCCTATTACAGCGAAGACGCGGTGGAGTATCTGTTTGGGCTTAAAGCTGTCAGACTCTACCGCTATCTATGGGTGGTATGCGTAATGATTGGTTCGCTTGCATCATTGGAGATGGTATGGACATTTGCCGATATTGCCAATGCCCTGATGGCAGTCCCGAATTTGATTTCACTGATTGCGTTGACGCCGGTCGTCGTCGCTGAAACCCGAAGGTATCTGGGGTGATGCAGCAGCGGCAATCTCTATTTCTCCTTCACTGAATTTCATCTTTTTCTCTTTCAATACGTTCTGGGCTTATGTAATGCTCGTAAATAGTTTTCTGCTTTTTCTATATATCCGTTCATCTTTTCTTTTTGCATCCGATCTGCACAAACAGCCATAATTTTCATTCTGGGGTTCTCGGCAAACACTTTTTTCTGCTTTTGAATGAAACGCCAAAAGAGGCTGTCCCAGATATCGCACCAGGGGCCGGCTTTAAAGTCGCTCATTTTTCTGATATAATTTGATGAACCTATATAAGGCTTGGTTGTGATCATGCCGCCATCGGCGTATTGACTCATTCCAAAAACATTCGGCACCATAACCCATTCATAGGCATCGATGAATAATTCCATAAACCATCGGTACACTTCCTTGGGATGAATTTCACACAAAAGCATAAAATTGCCCAGGATCATCAATCTTTCTATGTGATGCGCATACGCATTTTTTGTCACGCGTTGAATAATCGTGTCAACCGGCTCGACGCCGGTGCTGCCGTCATAAAAGGATTGGGGTATCGTGTGTTTAAAATTCCAGAAATTAGAGGTCTTTTGCCCGGATCCCTCTAAAACATAAACGGCGCGCATGAATTCCCGCCACCCAATCAGTTGACGGACGAAGCCTTCCGTGCTGTTGAATCGAATTTTATGTCGCCGGGAATACTCAAGCACTCCCTGGAGTACCTGTTGAGGAGTTAACAGCCCGCTATTCAGTAAGGGAGATAGCAGAGAATGAAATAAAAAACTTTCGTTCGATGAAATCGCATCTTCGTAGGGACCAAAAGAGTCAAGCCGGTGTTGTAAAAAATCCTGGAGCCAGTGTTCAGCATCCAGATGAGTCACTGGATAGAAAAAATCTTCGGTACTTCCCGGGTTCTTCACAAAATATTTTTCAACATACGTTTTTGCGTCTTTGACAAACCTGTTGGATTCGGGACGGCCTAACTCGGGGGCCTGTATATCCTTGCTTAATTTGCATCGATTTTCCGTGTCAAAGCTCCATTTGCCGCCGTGAGGTTTCCCGTTTTCCACAAAAATGTTGAATTTTTTCCGCTGAGAAATATAGAAAGAATTCATGGTGTAATGTTTTTTGTTTTTGAAAAAATTCCTGAGATAAGACTCCTGACATAAATACAGCGGACTGTCCATAAAATCGAACACAACCGCTGCTTTTTTAAATTCATTCTCTAAATTGTCCTTCAATGGACAATCAACCGGATCATAAAGGGCGATTTGCCTGAGCTTGTTTTTTTTGAGGCAATTTCCAAGGCCGGCCGATTTTTTCAGTGATTGATGATCCAGATATAAAACTTCATAACCTTGCTTTTCCAATAGAGACTGGTAATACTTCAGGCCGGCTCTATGAAAAACGAGTTTCTTTTTGTGAAAATGAAAGTCAGTAAAAAAACGTTGATCCTCAAGCAGAACAATCTGATCAAAGTCGGTCGATGGCAGCGTCTTGAATAATTGATTGGGTAAAATGATAAACGCACTCGCCATGTCTGTTTCCTGCACGTATTTAAAGGTTATCACTTGTTCTGAATGGTTGAACGCCCGCCGTCGATACTGATTATTTGTACGGTTAAGCGGGCCGTGGCCGAACCAATCTGGCCTGAACCCCCACAAATCAAGGTTTTCTTTGCCTGTTTCATCTTTAATATTAACAATCTTAATGCACCATGGCGTTGGACTTTTATCTTGCCATTCTACGCATTTTTGGGACAATTACAAGCACGGCTCGGAATTATCGAGGGTTCATAAATTGGGCGAATTGATTATCGGAGACGAAAAATGGCCGAAAAAAAAATGAAGCATAATGCAGATTGCACCAGCCAGGGGCATCCAGATCATTTATGCCATCTGATGTATGAGGGTTTTCATTTTAGTCATCCTCAAGAATACAAAGCAATGGTTCAAGACGCTCAATTCAGATGTCAGAATTGCGGCCGAACAGCGAAAAAAGGTGAGCACCTTTGTGCTCCGATTGCTTTATAAATTTGACATTCTTTATCTGCTTAACAGTCTGTTAAAATTTATTCAAATAGCTCGATCGAATGGATCGTGATGACGGATTTCTATTGTCTAAGGCAGACGTTGAATGCAGGCAGATAATACCGGAAAACTCATTTTGGTGACCGGTGTGACGGGGTATGTGGGCAGTCGTCTTGTCCAAACCTTACAATCTTCAGGTTATGCTATTCGCTGTTTGATACGTCGTCCCGGAACTCTCCCATTTTGTCCGAAAGACAGAACAGAAGTTGTTGGGGGTGATTTATTAAACAGGACATCCCTTTATCCGGCCCTTACAGGGGTTCATACCGCTTTTTACCTGGTCCACTCCATGTCGAACGAAGGAGATTTTGTGCAGCAGGACCATCTCGCGGCACACAATTTTATTTCTGTCGCCAAAGAAACCGGGGTTAAACGAATCATTTATTTGGGAGGGCTGGGATCCGGTCAAGATCTTTCCCCGCACCTGAAAAGCCGCCACGAGGTTGGCCGGATACTGCGGGACTCCGGCATTCCATGCATCGAATTTCGGGCCTCTATCATCATAGGCAGCGGCAGTATTTCTTTTGAAATGATTCGTGCGTTGGTTGAAAAACTTCCTGTTATGGTCACACCCCGCTGGGTGAGGGCAGAGGCGCAACCTGTCTCGATCAACGATGTGCTGATGTATCTTATACAGGCCATCGAGGTGCCTTTAAATGAAAGCAAAATTATTGAAATCGGCGGTCCGGAAAGGTTTTCTTACCGGGAAATCATGAAGGAGTACGCACGGCAGCGCGGCTTACACAGGTTCATGATTCCAGTTCCGGTACTCACGCCTTACTTGTCGAGTTTATGGCTGAGATTTGTGACGCCATTATATGTTCGAATCGGGAGAAGATTGATCGAAAGCATCAAGAATGCGACGGTGGTACAGGATAATACCGCCTTGGATGTTTTTTCAGTGCATCCCTGTGGTCTTCAGATTGCGATTAAGCAGGCTCTTGATGCAGAGGAAAATGATTTTGTAAACTTTAGAGCTTCGAAACTATGCAAGGAAAGTTCTTCGGAATCAAAACAACATTATAACATTTCGCGAGGGGCGCGAATTTATGATATATACGCTAGAAATCTGCCATGTTCAGCCGAAATTGCCTTTGAACCGATTCGTCAAATCGGCGGCGAAAATGGGTGGTATTATGCGAATTGGCTGTGGACTTTAAGAAGAGCAATAGACCGTTTACTCGGTGGACCCGGCTTTCGAAAATCAACCGCAGATCCCGAAAATTTGAAAGCCGCAGATATAATCGATTTCTGGCGCGTGGAGAGGTATGAGCCGGGCCGGCTGCTGTGTCTAAAAGCCGAGATGAAACTTCCCGGCCGGGCATGGCTGCAGTTTGAAGCATGTCCTCATGACGCGGGTGTAATTTTGTATCAAACAGCCGTTTTCGATCCTCTTGGGCTGGCCGGGCGAATGTACTGGCACGGATTATATCCGATTCATAGATTGCTTTTTTCGGGAATGCTTAAAAATATAGCCAGGAAGATTAAACATCCGCCAGTCAACAACCACGGGTTAAAACCCGTGGCATAGCCGTTTCGGGCTTTGCCCGTCCGCCCTTGGCGGATAACTCCATCTACGGGTTGAAACCCGTAGAATTGCGGCGGAATATTAAATTGTGGACAGCGGGGGTTTTTCACCAGCCCCGCTGTCCATAGTATATTCTTCTATAGCACCCAGCCATCCCGATATTGTTTGTGAACATATTGGTTGGCTTTTTCGTTGTTGGTTACTATCATTGCCCTGCCGTCCCAGATGATTTTGGATTGCACTCTTTTGGCAATATTGCCGAGCAGTGCAAATTCCGTCAGCGGTCCTGCATAGGAAAAGTCCGAACAGGCTTTTCTGCCCTGCTTGATGGCATCGATCCAATCCTGTTCATGGGTTCCCTGAATGCGGGGGATGCTTTCTTTGGGTTTTTGATATGCTTTCATTTTGGCGGAGGGAATCAGTTGCGGACTTTCGCCATAAACGCCGCACATCAGCGTTCCGCGTTCCCCTTTGAATAAGGCGCCTCCCTCGCTCGGGAGACTTCTCCCGTCTTCCAGATCTTCTGGCCGTGGAGGTTCCAATCCCTCATACCAGTTCACCCTGACGGCAGGCATTCCTTCCCTTTCGGGGAATTGATACGTCACAATCGATGCGACGGGGTGGGTATCGTCGCTTAAATCGGTACAGGTGGCGCTGATGCTTTCCGGATAGCCCAGCTTCAATGACCAAAAAACGGAATCGAGCGTATGGACACCGCGGTCTCCCATCATCCCGCATCCAAAGTCCCACCATGCCCGCCATTTTGCCGGATGATAACAGGGATGATAGGGCCGGCTGGATGCTGGACCCAGCCAAAGGTCCCAGTCCAACGTAGATGGAACGGAGACTGATTCCTTCGGTTTTGATGCGTGGGTCGTGCTCCACCAGGCATGTCCCCACGGGTAATAGGTCAGGCTGCACCAGGCATGCACTTCGCGAACAGGACCGATTGCGCCGTCCTGAATCCACTCGCAAATTCTGCGAATATCGTCGCTGCTGCGGCCCTGATTGCCCATCTGCGTGACGACGCCTGTCTCAATGGCCACCTGAGCAACCCGGCGGGCCTCCGTGATAGTCTGGGTTAGAGGTTTTTGACAATAAACATGTTTACCCGCCTTCATTGCCGCAATGGTGATGACCGCGTGTGTGTGATCGGGAGTGGCGATAAGAACCGCATCAATCCCCTTTTCTTTTTCCAGCAGAATCCGATAGTCCCTGTACCGCTTTGCATTCGGATACTGCTGATAAACCTTGGCTGCATACTCCTCATCCACATCACAGAGCGCAACGATGTTTTCACTTTCCATGTTCTTTAGATTGCTGTATCCCATCCCTCCGATTCCAATGCCGGCGATATTGAGCTTCCGGCCGGGGGCGGATGCATTTGCTCCGCCCAGAACATGGCGGGGGATGACCGTAAACGCTGTTGCGGCGGCGGCGGCGTTTAAAAAGTCGCGTCTGCTTATTTGATCTGTCCGTTTCATGGGTCTATTCCTTAATAAAGTTTTGATCTTTTTCTCAGATAACCGCTGAACAGAAAGCGCGAAGATTCTCAATGGGAGTACCTTGCGGCACTTCGCATCCCGGCATTAAAATAAATCGTGAACCTCCTTTTTTCAGACACTCACGGGCAGCCTGGGTTACCTGTTCCGGCGTTCCATGCAGGAGCACTCCGGCGGGATTGACATTCCCGCACAGCACAACATCCGAACCCACCCTGGGTCTGGCTTCATCCAGAGGAACCATCCAGTCAATGTCAATGACATCCGCTCCGGTTTGTGACATCAAGGGAAGAATGGCGTTGATATTTCCGCAAATATGAAGTTTGACATGCCCTCCGGCCTTATGGATGGCGTCAATCAATTGCCTTTCCAACGGCAAGGCATGCCGTTCGTATAATTCAGGGCCAATCAGACTGGCGGCTGCGTCGCCGATTCCAATCATATCCGCCCCGGCGCGTATCTGGGCTGTCGCGAAATCGATGGCGTTTTGCAGGAGAATCCGGCCGGCAGCTTCAAACCATTCCGGCGAGTCGAGGAGGTCTATGATGGCGTTCTCGACACCGCGGAGATCGGTGTATTCCGCAAACGGCCCTTCAACCCAACCCAGGACACTATGGGTAGCGCCGAGTGCCGCCGCCATGGCACGCACACTTTGCACACGCTGAAGCATCCGATGGCTGTCTTCGATTTTAATCGATTTGAGGTTTTGAATATCCGAGGGAGATTTGATGAGGTAATCCAGCGGTTTGCCAACCCCTTGTTCGGGGTAATCGAACTGCATACCCAAATCCGAGGCTTCGCGCCAGGGATCGCTGATAGCGCTGATCTGGTCGAGGTCGAACTCCCTGACAACGGCTGACTGGGCTTTAACCAATACTTCTCCGTTGAGGTAATAATCGCGATAGGAATGGCCGACATGGTGGGCCGCCCAGGCCATAAAGATGGGCGTCAGGGCCGGTCTGTCATAAGGCTGACCATGCAAAACAGCATACAATCTTTCCTTTGAAGTCACGACAGTCTCCGGAAATCTGATTCGGAAAAGATGCGACAGCAGTGTCTTTGTAACAGGGAGTCTGTCTATCGTCAAATGCCTTTTTTCTTAACGATACATCTCTTCTTTAATGAGTGTCATTGTGGCGGTGCCGAACCTGATTTCTCTAATCATCCTGACGCCGGCTGTGATTGCTGAAACACGCAGATATCTGGGGTGATATTAAAATCTTCATGCTTGAATCTATCCTTTCGTCAAAGTATAATGGCTGTCATAGAGGATGGAAGGGGCTTCTCCAACAGCACCACCGTCCCCGGCTTACCTCGGCTTACCCGTATCCAGGTTCAAAATTGGAATCTGATATATTTTCATAAGATCGTCTTGACATAAGATACCCAATGTTCGGTTTATTTTGATTTATAGTATTAATCAGCTTCTGCCAATCAATCCTTGTCAGAGAATGGAAATTTGTTAAATAAACTTTTTTTGTCCCATCGATATTAGAAAATACCATAGTGGTATCCACTGATACCATTAAAGGAATGCTATGGTTTTTGCCTTCGATTTTTTCAACTTGTGTGACTTTTAATTTCGATAACAAAAAGGGCGTACCGGTGACCTTCCCCCCAAAAACAGTACCAATTGCAATTGGAGTACCGGCATGATAGAACTCTATGAAACAGGAGATTTATTATGCGAGGTAAGCGGGTCAA
>Ga0194126_10008807_pt1 | contig 13630 bp, 12 predicted proteins | sample TA2KigC150mmetaG_FD_148641 | JGI IMG/M metagenome (GOLD analysis project Ga0194126, IMG submission 148641) | Freshwater microbial communities from Lake Tanganyika, Tanzania - TA2015035 Kigoma Deep Cast 150m | ecosystem: Environmental > Aquatic > Freshwater > Lake | place: Tanzania: Lake... | reverse complement strand
AGGCCAAGGCGGGCCACGACGTGGTGGAACTCCGGCGGCACTACGGCCATCGCATCGCCTTCTGCGGCAACATGGACGTGGTGGCGTGGGCCGAGGCGCCGCTGGAAGAACTGGAGCGGATAGTGCTGCGGAAGCTGAACGCGGCCAAGGGCGGCGGCTACATCTTCCAGTCGGACCACTCGGTGCCCGGCAACATCTCCGGGGAGCGCTACGACTGCGTGGTGAAGCTGGTGCGGCAGTACGGGCGGTACCCGCTGCGGCTGGGCGAGCACGACCTGCCGGACCTGGGCTGAGCCCAATATTGTTCAGTATGCACCGCCCGGACCGGGCCACAGGCAGGGGGCCGCTAAGGTCGCGGCGCCACGTTGCCTGTGACTTCAAAAGGGATGGCCGGCAGGGCTGCCAGCAGAATTCTGCGGCCTGCGGCTCGCTGCTGGCCGCCCGCGGGAGTGGCGGATGGCTCCGTGAAGGCCTCGACGATCAGGTTGCCTTTCAGACCCGGCTTGACCTTCCCGGCATCGGTGCGCAGCAGGATGAGCAAGCCGTCCGGCGCCGGTGTCACTTCCTGAATGGAGATGCCTTCCGGCGGCTGGTTCAGCTCGAAGTGAACGAGCTTGGGAAGGGCCCCGCGCGGTCCGAGCAGCCGAACCGGCGCCGTGGCGCCGCTCGGAAGCTTCACCGGCTCGTCTGCCGGGAGTCTCCATGGGATGCGTACGCGGCCGGGCGGAGTGACTCGGACCAGCCAGTCCTGCGAGGCGACCAGATGATGGTAGGCGAAGGCCTGCATCATGTCCTCTGCGGGGACGCCCGGCCGGGACACTTCCCGGCCTTGGATCCGGGCGTGTCCCTCCAGGCGCAGGCTGACGGGTTCGTCCATACGGGTCGCCGGGGCCGCAATGGTGAGCCGCACCTTGTCCTGGCCGGCCGGAATCCAGCCGCCGCTCAACGCAAAACCCCGGGGTGGATCCTTCAGCCGGAGCGCGATGTCACCGGCGAAGCCGTCCCTGCGCAGGGCGTAGGCGGTGACCGTCGCGGAGGTTCCGCCACGGACGTTCACGCTGGAGGGCGCCACACGCAACTCGAAATCGGGCTGTGGAAGACTGAGCCGCAAGCGGTAGGTATACTCGGGGCCGCCCTTGTTCTGGGTGTCGCCCAGGTGCACATAGTAGGTCCCCTTGGCGGGCAAGGTGAAGCGGATGCGGGAGTCGGCGTGGTGTGTGAGCAGTCCGGCGCCCTGATCTTCGGTGTCGTCGTTGGCGGCCAGTCGCCGGCCGGCGGCATCGGTGAGCATGAGCACCGAATCCAGGGGGGAGTCCAGCCGGCGCGCCAGCACTTCCGCGACAATCTCCTGTCCGGCGCGGCCCTCGAAACGCACGACGTCGAGGTCTCCCGGCGAATCGATTCGGCCGTTGATCATGAGAGGGAGCTTGACTGCCTGTGCGCGCTTCGGGTCGTTGTTCGGCTCGCGTTCGAGGCGCTCCGGCAGGGTGTCCACCGCGAAGGGGGCCTGGTTGGAGATCCACTCCCCCTTGCGGACGGCCAGCGAATGGACTCCCTGGCTCTTGTTCTTGAGGTCTTGCCGCACACTGGCTGCCGGGAGATTCCAGCCCCGCAACTCGACGGTGGTCTTGGAGCCGGCCTTGCCGCCCAACGGGAAGATGCTCGCCAGAAACGGCAGCTCGCCCACGGTGAGGCGGTAGACGAAATCCTCGCGGCCGCGGTAGATGGAGTCGCGGATGGCGAGCACGTATTCGCCGTCCTCGGGGATCTGATAGTGGAGAACGGGATCGGGATTAAAGCGGAAGTCGTCAGCGTAGGCTACCTCTCGGCCACGGGGATCGTAGAGGGTCAGGACCGCTTGAAACCAGCCGGGGACGGCGTCGGAAACATACGGCATCAACCTGCGGGCGCTCACGGCCGCCACCAGGTGCTGGCCCTTGCCGGCGCGGAAGCGGTAGCGATCGACGCTGCCGGGCGCGATCTGGCCGTTCAGAACGGCGGGCAGCGTGATGCTGGCAGGAGGCTCGGGCGCGTTGCTCCGCGGTTGATTGGGTGGTCTGGCGACCGGCTGGCCTGCGACTTTGGCCGGCGGCTTGGAGAACTCGGGAAGCTGGCCGATGCAGAACAGCAGCGGATTCGTCAGCCCCCGCGGCGTTCCAAGCCGCAGTTCTCGCTCGCCGGGCGCCACGCCGGGCGCGACTGTCACACGCACCCGGACGGTCTCGGCAATCGCCGGACTGGAGGGCCTTCTGACGAAAGCGGCGAGTTTCTCCCTGATTTCGGCGATGGTCCTGGCGTCCTCCGGCGCGGCCGGCCGCTTGCCCAGGAGCTCCTTGAGCTGGTCCCTCAGTTTGCTGGCCTGAGCCGCAGTGAGCGGCTTGGTGTGCCCGATCACCGAGGCATCGATGCCGGCGCCGGAAACATACACGCTGGAGACGCCGTCGAGGAATTGCCCGCCCACCGTGACCTCGAAGGAGGCGCCTTGCTGCCCGCCCGCGGGATAGACATAGCCGACCTGCGGCGCGCCCTGCTGCGCGGCCAGCACCGCCGCCATCGCCAGGCTCGACATCGCACTCCACCAGCAGGGACTCACGAAGCGCTCCGAGGTCTACATGATTTCTTGGAGGCGTCCGCCCATCGTCACGCCCTCCGCGGCGGCAGGCGTCACGCGGGCCGGCTGGCCCATGGGATGAGGCAGGTTCGCCTCGGGGTCGATGCCCAGCAGCTCGTACACGCTGGCGATGAGGTCCGCCGGATACACGGGCCGGTCCCTGACCTCTTCACCTTTCGCGTCCGAGGCCCCCACGACGCGGCCGCCCTTGAATCCGCCGCCGGCGACCACGGCGGAGAACACCGGTCCGTAGTGGCCGCGCCCGCCGTTCCAGGGGGATTCCCACTGGACCCGCGGCGTTCTGCCGAATTCTCCGCTCCACCAGACGATGGTGGCGTCGAGCAACCCGCGCTCCGCCAGATCCTGCAGCAGCGTGGCCATGCCCTTGTCCAGCTCGGGAAGTTGCCGCCGCATGAGCTGGAAGTGCTGCTTGTGCGTATCCCAGCCCCGGTAGTTGATGGTGACGTACGGAACCCCGCGCTCCACCAGCCGGCGCGCTACCAAACAGGACTGGCCGAAAGTGTTCCGGCCGTAACGCTCCCTCAACTCGTCCTTCTCCTGGGAGAGATCGAAGACCTTGCCGGCATCGCCCAGGATCAGCTCATAGGCCTGCTCCTCCGCCTCGCGGGAGGCCGCCAGTTGCGCCTCGCCGGGCAGGGCGTGCTCCAGCGTGTTCAGCTTGCGGAGATACTCGCGCCGCTGCTGCTGCCGCTCGTCGGATATGCCTTGCGCAACGACGCCTTCCACGGCGAAGCGGGCCTGGGCCGGATTGCCGCCCGTGGCGAAGGGTTTGTAGCGCGAGCCCAGGAAGCCCGCCTCGGAAAACCGGCCCTGCGGCTCGGTGAGCACAATGTAGGGCGGGATCAGCCCGCGGTATCCGGCGGCATAGCCCTTGAAAAGCGAAACCACCGCGCCGGCGCCTGGGTAGACGTCCCGGCCCCCGGCCATGCGCCCGGTCTGAACCATATAGGACGCCGTCTCGTGGGAGTTCACTCCGTGCGTCATGCTGCGCAGGATGGAGTACTTGTCGGCCTGCTTGGCGAGCAAGGGAAGCAGCTCGCCGATGCGGATGCCGTCCACGTTAGTGGCAATCGGATTGTTCAGGGGGCCGGCGTAGTCGTGGCCCGCCTCGGGTTTGGGGTCGAAAGTGTCGAGGTGCGCAGGGCCGCCCCACATCCAGATCTGGATGACCGACCTGGCGCGGGCGTTGACCGGGGGCGCCGGGCGCGCGAGCAGCCCGGCCGCTCCGAGAAGTCCGGTTCGCACGGCCTCGCGTCTGGAGATTTCCATGATCATGTTCCTCACTGGTCTCTCAATGCCGGTAGAGAAACTCCGCGCTGTTGACCAAAGCCCAGGCCAGGTCCATCACGGCCTGGCGTCCTCTGGCCACCCCGGACTGGGAGTAGGCCCCCACGGTTTTCAGCTCCTCATCGGTTGGCGGCCGCGAAAGAATCAGCAGGAAAAGCGCGTCTACGGTCGCGCGCGGAGTCTTCGCCTCGCGCAACAGGCGCTGGATCTTCGGGCTGGCCTCGATCTTGCGCTGGATGTGGCTGGAGTTCAGCAGGTGCAGCCGCTGCGCCGCCGAAGGGCGATTGTTGCGCTCCGACTCGAGGCCGGTGTCCCGCGGGGGGCGCCCGAACAACTCGAGAAAGGAGCTGGTGATGCTGCCGTCGGGCAGGCTGATGGAGCGCTGGCCGTCGGGCATGACGGTGTACGGCTCGGGGATGGCGCTCGAGTATTGCTCCGTCGTCCCGGTGATCTGGCAGAGAGCGTCGATCAACACCTCCGCGTCCAGCCGGCGGAGCGGATAGTACGCGAAATCCGCCGCAGCCTCCGGATGAGTGGTACGGGGAATGGAGGAAAGCTGGTAGGTCTGCGACTTCAGAATCAGACGGTAGATGTGCTTGAGGTCGTAGCGGGTCGCGATCAGCTCGGTTTCGAGAAAGGCCAGCAATTCAGAGTTCCGCGGCGGGTTATCGGGCCGGATGTCGTCTGGCTCGTGGATGATGCCCCGGCCGAGCAGCCAATACCAGATGCGGTTGACGACGTTGCGCGCGAACCAGGGATTCCTGGGGCTTATCAGCCAGGTGGCGAATACTCCCCGCGGGTCCTGGTCCGGGGCCATCCGGGCGAGGCTCTGATCCGGAAAAGCCGCCGCCGGCGCGCTGCCCGCGGGCTTACCCGGATCGAAGAAGACGATCTCTTCCTTCCACTCCCCGGTCTGCTTGTAGTCTATTCGGGAGAAGAAGGCGGCCATGGAGGCCCGCCGCTCGGGCGGCCACTTCTCCGCGCGCGTTCCCATGAAAATCAGGGCCACCGCCTGCGCGACGGCTTGGGGCTCGCGGCTCTGGATGGCGCGGTAGAAGTTGACCGGAGGAACGCGGAAGTTGCTGCCGCTCTCGGTGAGCATCTCGCGGACGAACCGGTCGTAGGGCTTGTTCTCCCGGATGGAAGCCCGGATCCAGCGGTGATACGCCTGGGCGGCGTTGGGCCACAGGTTGATGGGGAACTCGGCCTTGACGCGCAGCAGATCGCTCCACTTCATGGCCCAGTAGTCGGCGAACTCCTCACGCTCGAGCAGACGGTCCACCAGGGCGGCGCGCTTGCCCGGGTTCTGGTCCGCGAGGAACTGCGACGCTTCCTCGGGCGTGGGCAGAGTGCCGATGACGTCCAGGTAAACCCGCCGCACGAACACCGCGTCGGAGCACAGGTTGGCCGGCTGAATGCCCAGTTGCTTCAAGCGGCCACAGACCAGCTCGTCAATCTTGCCCTGGGAAGGAAGATCGGCGCGACTCTCGAAGACCGGCGCGAAAGCCTGCTGCGCGCCCGCGCCGGCCAGGAACGGGGCCAGTGCCACCGCGAGCGCCAGCCAGATCCTCATACCTACAGCTTACAGGGACAAACCCGCCGAAAGGACGGAAGTCTCGGCCCCTGCTGCCCGGGCGGCGGCTGATCCAGGCGCTCTCTTGAGAATCCTGGGACAGGCCGGGGTGTCCACGGGGGACACCCAAGCCTGTCCCGGATTTTCATGCTGCCGCAGCCAGGCCATGGCCCTAATCCAGCCGCTTGTGGAAGCGCAGGGCGCTGAAGGTCAGCACCGCCAGCCCGTAACCCAGCAGGGTCACCATCTGGGGCCAGAGCACATCGGCGCCTACTCCCTTCAGGAAGATCCCCCGCACGATCTCGATGAAGTAGCGCAGCGGGTCCAGGTAGCTCAGGTACTGGACCAGCGGGGGCATGTTGCGGATGGGGAAGTTGAAACCGCTCAGCATGAAAGCCGGCATGAAGAAGAAGAAGGCGGCCATGACGGCCTGCTGCTGGGTGCGGGAGATGGTCGAGAGGAACAGGCCCGCGCCCACGGTGGTCAGCAGGAAGATGCACGTGCATCCGAGCAGCAGCAGCACGCTGCCGCGGAAGGGGATGTTGAAGATCACCAGCGCCGCCACGGTGATCAGGATGACGTCCAGCAGCCCGGCCAGGGCGAAGGGCAGGGTCTTGCCCACCATGAGTTCGAGAGGACGTATGGGGGTGACCATCAACTGCTCCATGGTGCCGATTTCCTTCTCGCGAACGATGGCCATGGCGGTGAGCATCAGCGTCACCAGGGTGATGATGTTGACGATGACGCCGGGGACGAAGTAGTTGCGGCTGCGCAGCTCGGGATTGAACCACACCCGGCTGCGGGGCTCGATGCCGGGCAGGGTGAGGCGAACCGGCCCGCCGGCGGTCATGCTGCGGCCCACCAGCCGGGCCTGCTGCTGCTCCACCATCACGCGCGCGGAGTAGCCGCTGATGATCTGAGCGGCGTAGCCGGCCAGGATTGACGCGGTGTTTGAGTTAGTGCCGTCCACCAGAATCTGCACGGCGGCGGTCTGGCCGCGCTGGATGTCCCGGGCGAAGCCCGCCGGCACGCGCACCACAGCCTGCGCCTCGCCCCGGTCGAGCAACTCGCGGACCCGAGCTTCGCTTTCGGCTTCCGCGACCACCACAAAGCGCCGGGAGCCTTCGAAGGCCGCACGCAGCTCACGGCTGGAGGGCGTGCGGTCCAGGTCCATCCAGCCCAGCCAGCCGTTCTCCACGTCCAGGTTCACGGCGAAGCCGAAAAGAATGGTCTGCACCAGCGGCGGCACGAACAGGATGATCCGCATGCGCGGCTCGCGCAGCACCTGGCGGAATTCCTTGCGGATGATCTCCCGAATGCGATGCCACCTCATGCCAGCTTCCTCCCCACCTTGCGCGTGGCGACAGCGAAGACCAACACCGCGAAAGCCGCCAGGAAGGCCAGTTCGACGGCCAACACCTCCAGTCCCACGCCTTTCAGGAAGATGCCCTTCATCATGGTGACCACGTAGCGGGCGGGCACGATGCGGGTCACCACCTGGATCACAGGCGGCATGTTCTCGATGGCGAAGATGAACCCGGACAGCAGCAGGGCGGGCAGGAACGAGCTCAGCATGCCGGCCTGATAGGCCAGCAACTGGGAACGGGCCGCCGCCGAGATCAGAACGCCCCACCCCAGCGCGCCGAACATGAACACGCAGCTTGTGACCAGCAGCAGCAGGGGATCGCCGCGCAGCGGCACCCGAAAGACCAACACGGCGGTGAGTATGCCGATCAGGGTGTCGGCCAGCCCCACGCCGAAAAAGGCCGTCAGTTTGCCCAACACCAGCTCGGCGGGCCGCAGCGGGGTCGAGAGCAGTTGCTCCATGGTGCCGGTTTCCCATTCCCGGGCGATAGTGAGCGAGGTGAGCAGCGCAGCGATGATTTGCAGTATGACGGCGATCAGCCCGGGCACGATGTAGTTGCGGGACTTCAGCTCGCTGTTGTACCAGACGCGCAGGCGTGGCTCGACCGGGACCTTGAACTGGAGGCCGCCCTTGCGGTCCAGGGCGCGGGCGCGCAGCGCGGCCGAGTGCCCCCGCAGGACGGCCTCGGCATAGCCCAGGGCGATGGCGGCGGTGTTCGAGTCGCTGCCGTCCAGCAGCACCTGCACCTCGGCGGTGCGGTCCTGGCGCAGGTTGGCGGAGTAATCGCGCGGGATGACCACCGCCACCAGGCAGCGGTCGCGGTCGATGGCGCGCTGGATGTCGCCATAGTCGCGCGCCGCGCCCAGCACGTGGAAGAAGCGCGAACCCTCGAACAATGCGGCCAGGGCGCGGCTCTCGGGGCTTCGGTCGAGGTCGTAGATCAGAGTGGGCACGCGGTCCACGTCCAGGGTGAGACCGTAGCCGAACAGCAGCAGCATGAGCAGGGGCACGGCCAGGGCGAGTCCCAGGCTGCGCGGATCGCGCACGATGTGCAGCAGTTCCTTGCGGGCCACCGCCCAGGTGCGTCGCAGGCTCATGGGGCGGAGCGCTCCTCCCGCTCGATGAGGGCCACGAAGACGTCTTCCAGAGACGGCAGTTGCGTTGACAATCCGCTCCCTGGCGGTCGCGGCTCGCAAGCCAATTCCGAGCCACGCGCGTCAGCAAGTGGTCCGGCTGCACCTCGGTCAGAGGACACCAACTGGGCTTTCAGCGCCTCGGGCGCGCCCAGCGCGATGATGCGGCCGCGATACATCAGCGCCAAACGGTGGCAGTACTCGGCTTCGTCCATGTAGTGAGTGGTGACGAAAACGGTGTGGCCGCTCGCCGAGAGCTGGCGGATGAGATCCCAGAAGGCGCGGCGGGCGATGGGGTCCACGCCAGACGTGGGTTCATCCAGGAACAGGATAGGCGGCTCGTGGAGGATGGCGCAGCCCAGGGCCAGGCGCTGCTTGAAGCCGCCGGGGAGCAGGCGGGTCATGGTCGAGCGCCGGTCCTGAAGTCCGCCCATCTCGAGGGCGTATTCCTTGCGCTGGGAGAGCATCTCGGGCGGAACCCCATAGATGCCGCCGAAGAAGTCGAGGTTCTCCTCGACGGTGAGGTCGTCGTAGAGAGAGAACTTCTGCGACATGTAACCGAGGTTGTGGCGCACCAGCTCCGGGTCGCGGGCCACATCGTAGCCGCCCACGCGGGCCTGGCCGGCGGTGGGGCTGAGCAACCCGCATAGTATGCGGATGGTGGTGGACTTGCCGGCGCCGTTGGGACCGAGGAATCCGAAGATCTCACCGCGCGCGACCTGGAGCGAGACGCGGTCCACGGCCACGAAGTCGCCGAAGGCCTTGGTGAGGTTGTCGATCTCGACGGCCCAGGGGGCGGGATCAGTGGCCGGCATTCTGGGTTCTCCGGATCAGGGCGATGAATACGTCCTCCAGGGACGCTTCGCCGGGGGCCAGACGGCGCAGGGCCTCGGGCGTGTCGCAGGCGATCAGCCGGCCACGGTGCATCAGGCCCACGCGGTTGGTGCGCTCGGCCTCGTCGAGGTAAGCCGTGGTGATGAATACCGTCATGCCGTCCTCGACGAGCTGGTGGAGGATGATCCAGAAATCGCGCCGCGAGAGGGGGTCCACGCCGTTGGTAGGCTCGTCCAGGAACAGCACCTGGGGACGGTGCAGCAGCGCGCACATCAGCCCGAGCTTCTGTTTCATGCCGCCGGAGAGCTGGCCCGCCAGGCGGCGGCGGAAGGGCTCCATGCGCGTCATGCGCAGCAGGCGGACGGCCAGCTCCTCGCGCTCGCCGCGCGGCAGGCCGTACAGGTCGGCGTAGAAGGCCATGTTTTCGTCCACGGTGAGGTCCACGTACAGCCCGAAGCGCTGAGCCATGTAGCCGATCGAATCGCGGACCGCGCCGGGGCGCCGCGCCACGTCGTGCCCCGCCACCCAGACCTCGCCTGCGCTGGGCGTCATGAGGCCGCACAGCAGACGCAGCGTGGTGGTCTTGCCCGCGCCGTCCGGGCCGACCAGCCCGAAGATCTCGCCGCGCCGCACCTCGAGGTCGAGGCTGTCCACGGCGACCAGATCGCCGAAGCGGCGGGTGAGGCTGTGCGTGCGGATCATGGCGATGTTCAGTGGGCGAGGATCTCCGCGTCCGCCGGCATGTTGCTCTTGAGCTCGTGGCGGGGATTCTCAAGGTCGATCTTGATGCGGTAGACCAGCTTGACGCGCTCCTCGCGGGTCTGGATCTGCTTGGGCGTGAACTCGGCCTCCGAGGAGATGAAACTCAACCGCCCCGTGCAGGTCCTGCCGGGGAAGGAATCGGTCGTGACCTTGACCTGGTCGCCGAGCTTCACCCGGCCCAGGTCGCGCTCGTTCAGGTAGGCGCGCAGCCAGGGACGATCCAGATCGCCCACCGTGACCACCGAAGTGCCAGCGGCCAGCACTTCGCCCACTTCGGCGGACTTCACCAGCACCACGCCGTCGATGGGCGAGATCGCCACCGCGTCCTTCAACTGCGCTTCGATGACGCCCAGCTCGGCGCGGGCCTGTTCGATCTCGGCGCGGCGCGTGGCGGTCTCCTGCTGCATGCGCTTGAGGTCCAGGTGTGCGGCTTCGGCGGCGCGCAAACCGGCGCGGCCGCGGGCCACCACCGCGCGGGCGGCCTCGAGGTCCTCCTTGCGCGGGCCCTCGACGACCAGCGCCAGCCGCTCGCGGGTCTGCCGCAGCGCGGCCTCGGCGCCTTCGCAGGCACTCTTGAAACGGTCGAAGTCGGCGGCCGAGATGTCTTCCTTCTTGAAGAGGACCTGGGCGCGCTCGAAGTCGCGGCGGGACTTGTCGAAGGCGATTTCGGCGGCGGAAGCGGCGGCGCGCGCCTGCTCGATATCCTGCGAGCGCGAGCCGGCCAGCAGTTGCGCGAGGACCGCCTCGGCCTGGCGCAGCTCGGCCTGGCGCTGCTCGACGAGACTGGCCACATTCTCGGTCTGGTACTGGATGGCGGTCTGCAACTGGGCCAGCCGGGATTCGGCCCCGGTCACGGCGGCGCGGACGCGGTCGCGCTGGCGCAGCAGTTGCTCCTGGTCCAGGCGCGCCACCACCTGTCCCTTGCGCACCGGCTGGCCCTCGTCCACCAGCCGCTCGATGAGACGCCCGGGGATCTTGAAGGATATGTTGACCTCGGTCAGCTCGATGTTGCCCGAGATCCGTATGGCGCCCTCGAGGTTGTTGCGCGCCGAGCGGAACCAGTAGACGCCGGCGACGACGGCGGCCAGAACCACCACGATGATAGGCAGCAGTTTCTTCTTCTTCACCTTGTCACTCCCTACTGAATCAGGCGGCGCACCGTGCCGGTGGCCTGGCCCAGATCAATACGCGCGGCCTGAAAAGCGAACAGCGCGGCGATGCGGTTCTCCCGCGCGCGCTCCAGGCGGGTCTGGGCGTCGGTGACCTCCAGGCTGCTGGTGACTCCGGCGCGGTAGCGGCGCTCCGCCTGGGCCACTTCCTCGTCCGCCAGCTTCAGGCCGTCCTCGGCCACGCGGACCTGCTCTTCGGCTGATTGCAGGTTGTCCAGCGCCAGCCGCACTTCCAACTCCACCTGCCGCCGCAGATCGCGGGTCTTTACGCTCTCCTGCCGCACCAGCGACAGGCTCTCGGCACGGCGGGCATCCCGGCGGCCCCCGTCGAAGAGCGGCACTCTAAGCGCCAGTCCGTAGGTACGGGTGGGCAGGGCGTGGTTTATGCTCGAGCCGATCGTGCCATAGTCGGCGAAGCCGGCCAGCGAGGGCAGCCGCTCCAACCTGGTGGCGCTGTAACCCAGGCGCGCCGTGGTCTCGCGGATGTCCTGGGCCTTGAGGTCGGGCCGGGAGGCGATGGCCGTGGCTTTGGCCTGCTCGAGAGTGACCGCATCCATGGGGATGTAGGCCAGCCGCTCGGTAAGCTCGAGCTGAGTGGCCAAGTCCAGGCCCATGGCCTTGAGCAACTCGAGATGCGCGCGGCGGCGCTCGTTCTGCACCGCGAGCACGCGCTGGCGCAGGTTGGCGGCCTGCACCCTGGCGCGGGTTACCTCGATGGCCGTGCCGGTCCCCGCCGCTTTCTGATTGAGAGCCAGGCGCTCGAGCGCCTCGGCCAGTTCGAGGTTGGCGCGGGCGGACTCCAACCGGGACTCCGCCACCAGCGCCGCCAGGTACAGCTTGGCGACGGAAGCCGTCACCTGCTCGCGGGCGCTGTCGGTTTCCGCCGCGGCCGCCCGTACCCCAGCACGGGAAGCCTGCCAGCGGCGGACGGCGCTGAGATCGAACAGGCTCTGCGCGGCGGTGACGCGGGCGTCGAAGGTGTTGAAAGGCCCCACGCGCTCGGGCAGCTCGAAGCCGGGGAAGGGAAGCGAGAAGCGTATGCCGAAGGCGGCCAGGTTGCGGGTCTGGTTCTGCTGCGCCAGCGAGGATTCGACCTGCGGCAGCAGGGCGGAGCGGGCCTGCCGGGCGCGGGTGTCCGCCTGGCGCGCCAGTTCTTCGGTCAGCGCCAGGCGCGCGTTGCCGTCTGGCGCCAGGGCCACCTCGACAGCCTGGCGCAGGCTGAGCCGGAGCGTGGCGGGAGATTCAACCCGCTCGGCGAACGCGGCAGCCGCCAACAACAGGCATGTGAACAGTCTCATCAGGTTGCCCTCCTTTGCCGGCGGCTCGCCCCGTGCGGCGCACGCAGGCCCGCCGCCAGGAAAGCCACCAGACGGCGAATCGTCCCCTCCACGTCCGCGGGGTCGCAGCGGTTCCCCGCCAGAACCGTCAGCATGTGAGCGCCCGCCATGGTGAAGGCCATGGCGCCGACAGTGAAGTGAATCCTCCAGAGCAGATCCAGTGGCGGCAGCTTGGGAAGGGCCTTGACCAGGGCGGCCTGGAAGCGCACGGCCAGCCCGGCGAACTGGTCCTTGAAGATGGTCTGGACGGTCTCGGCGGGCTCGAAGACCAGGCGGCCCATGAGGCGCTGGAAGCTGGCCCCGCTTTGCGCCAGCTCGGCCCGCAGGCGCAGGGTGGGGGCGACGAAGGCTTCGAGAATGTCCTCGAGCGGCAGGGAGCGCCGGCCGGCGCGGGCCTCGGCCTCCTCCAGGATTTGCAGGCACTGGCGGTTGAGCGGGCCCAGGCGGCGGGAAAAGACCGCCTGCAGCAGAGCTTCCTTGGAGCGGAAGTGGTAGTTGACGGCGGCCAGGTTGACCTGAGCCGCCGCGGTGATGGCGCGCAGGGAGGCGGCGGCGAAGCCGCGCTCGGCGAAGAGGCGCTCGGCAGCGTCCAGCAGGCGGGTCTTGGTGTCGGTCTCCTGCTCGTTCATACGTTCGTTTTAATTGTACGTATGTTTGGGCTCTCTGTCAAGCCCCTTGAGCTGGCTGGGCAGGCTGGGCCCGAGGTGGTACACTGAAGCGGTCATGGCAGAATCGCTCCAGGTTGCCACGCGGCTGGGCGCGGGGGGACGCGTGGTCATTCCCGCCCGCTTCCGCCACGCGCTGGGCCTGCGGCCCGGCGCTGAGCTGGTGCTGTCGCTGGCCGACGGCGAGCTGCGCATCCGCTCGCGCCAGGCGGCGCGCCGCTGGGCCCAGGAGCAGGTGTGCAAGCTGATCCCGCCTGGGGTGTCCCTGGTGGAGGAGCTGATCCGGGAGCGGCGCCGGGAGGCGGAGCTTGACTAGCTGCGTGCTGGACGCCTCGGCCGTGCTGGCGTATCTGCACGACGAGCCGGGGGCCGCGGAGGTGGGCAAGGAGCTGGACGGGGCGGCGGTGAGCGCGGTGAATTTCTCGGAAGCGGCGGCCAAGCTGCTGGAGCGGGGCGCCTCAGCGGCGCAGGCGCGCGCGGTGCTGGAGAGCCTCCAGGTGGCCGTGGTTTCCTTCGACGAGTCGCTGGCCTGGCTGGCGGCGGCGCTGCGGCCTGTGACACAGGCGGCGGGGCTGTCCTTCGGGGATCGGGCCTGCCTGGCCACCGCTCAGGCGCTGGGTGTGCGCGCCGTAACGGCTGACCGCCGCTGGGCCCGCCTGCGGGCGGGGGTGCAGGTGCAGGTGATCAGGTAGGCCATATGCTGGCTGCACTGTCCCCCGACGAGTTCCGCGCCCTGCACGAGGCGTTGGCCCGCGCTGGCTACCACGAGCAGGGCCTGCTGGATACGCTGGGGCCCATCGAGGTGCCCAACCTTCCCGGCGCGGAGCTGCCCCACCTGTTGCACCTGACCCGGCGGGGACGCCCGCTGGACA
>Ga0194126_10008803_pt1 | contig 13637 bp, 9 predicted proteins | sample TA2KigC150mmetaG_FD_148641 | JGI IMG/M metagenome (GOLD analysis project Ga0194126, IMG submission 148641) | Freshwater microbial communities from Lake Tanganyika, Tanzania - TA2015035 Kigoma Deep Cast 150m | ecosystem: Environmental > Aquatic > Freshwater > Lake | place: Tanzania: Lake... | reverse complement strand
ACTGCCCCGCCTTCGGCAAAAGCTGCACGCCCGAACGGCCGCTCGGCGTCACTATGGTCTCAAATGAGGGCGCCTGCGCGGCTTATTACCGCTATCGTTCGCTGGAGACGATGGACGCTGCGCAATGACGCGAACGAACTTTTTCGATTTGTCCTGTCCCTCTCCCGTCCCTGATCGCGAGACGGTGCAGCTCGCGCATGGCGGCGGCGGGCGCGCAATGAAGCAACTGATTGACGAAATCGTGCGTCCCGCCTTCCAGGATCCCGAACTCGATCGAGGCCATGACGGCGCGCTGCTCGATGTGAACGGCCCGCTGGCCTTTACAAGCGACTCTTACGTGGTGCGCCCGCTGTTCTTTCCCGGTGGCGACATTGGTTCGCTTGCGGTCAATGGAACCGTCAACGATCTTGCGATGTGCGGCGCGCGTCCCCTTTACCTCAGCGTTGGCTTGATCCTCGAAGAGGGCTTGTCAATCGACACGCTGCGCCGCGTCCTCGCGTCGACGCGCGGTGCCGCGGTCGCAACAGGCGTTCGGCTCGTCACCGGCGACACGAAAGTCGTCGATCGCGGAAAAATGGACGGGATGTTCATCAACACCGCCGGCGTCGGAAAAATCGTCGCGCCATCGAAAATCGGCCCGGAAAGCGTGCGCCTGGGCGACGTTGTGATCGTTAGCGGCGACATCGGCCGCCACGGAATTGCGGTCATGGCCGCACGCGAGGGGTTTGGGTTCGAAACGCCCATCGCCAGCGACTGCGCGCCGCTCGCCGCGCCCGTGTTGGCGCTCATAAACGAAGGAATTGCGACGCACTGCCTGCGCGATCTGACGCGCGGCGGGCTCGCCAGCGCGGCGGTCGAAATAGCCGAAAGTTCAGGACTGGCGATCGCGCTTGAGGAGCAAGCGATCCCCATCTGCGCAGAAGTCAAATCAGCCTGCGAACTTTTTGGTTTCGATCCGCTTCACGTCGCCAATGAAGGCCGCTTCATCGCCTTCGTTCCCCAAGAAGACGCCGCGCGCACTGTCGAGATCCTGCGGCGATGGCCGGTCGGCAAAAACGCGGCAATCATCGGCGCCGTCGAGGAATCGCCGCGCGGCCGCGTGACGTGCCGCGGTCCGCTCGGCGTCCGGCGCGCCGTTGACATGCTGAGCGGCGAGCAGCTGCCCCGGATTTGCTGAGCGCGAAACGCCGCGCGCATTTCGGAGCGCGGTTCGCCCGTCGCGCCGCACAGCGGAGCTTGTGAATAGGCGCAACGCGATCAAGCGACGTCGAGATGTCAATCGAAGGATTGATCGTGAAAGTGACGATGTCGGCCATGTGCGACTGATTTTAGGACCCGGCGCCCACAACGAGACGCGCGCCGGCGTCCGCCGGCGCCAGACCCCGGCCGCCGACGCACGCATTCACCGCGTTCCGTATCGGAACAAGATCGTCTTCGCCGAAGGTTTCCTTTTCGAGTAACCGCTGCGATGAGTCCTTGTGGATTGCCGAGCAACTCACCAAAATTGCGGTCGCACGGTCAAAGGCGGCGTCGACGAGCTTGCGAATGGCGGCGTCGATTTTCGCATTGGTCTCATCGCTGGCTTCGGACTGCGCCGGACTTATGCCCGGCAGATCGAGATACCGCGGCCGTTCAGAGGCGAAGGTGGCTTGCCCGATTTCCGGCGCCATGCCGTAACGCGCGACCATGGCGCGCGCCATCTCGGTCGCCCGCTGAAGATCGTCAGCGGCGCCCGTCGTCGCTTCGCCGAAAATCGCCATTTCCGCGGCGCGACCGCCGAGCAGCACAGTGATCCGATTCAAGAGTTCGGTGCGGGTCATCAGATAACGGTCTTCGGTCGGCATCTGCATCGTATAGCCGAGCGCGCCCATCCCTCGCGGGATGATCGATACTTTCTTGATGGGGTCGGTCTCCGGCAGCGCCATGGCGACGATCGCGTGCCCCATCTCGTGATACGCGACGATCCGGCGTTCACGTGGATTGAGCAGACGCTTGCGCTTTTCCGGGCCAGCGATGATGCGCTCGACCGCAGCGACGAAATCGTCGAGCGATACCGCTTGCGCATGACGGCGCGTCGCAAGCACCGCCGCCTCATTGACGAGATTGGCGAGATCGGCGCCCGTGAAGCCCGGCGTCAACGCGGCAATCTGTGTTGGGTCGAGACCTTCTTCGAGTTTGATTTTCTTCAAGTGAACATTGAGAATGGCGACACGCCCATTTTTGTCCGGTCGATCGACCGAAATTTGCCGATCGAACCGGCCCGCGCGCAACAGCGCCGGATCGAGCACTTCCGGACGATTGGTCGCGGCGAGCAGCACCACGCCGCTGGACGGGTCGAAGCCGTCGAGTTCGCTCAGGAGCTGGTTGAGGGTTTGCTCCTTTTCGTCATGTCCGCCGCCCAACGCCGAAATGCCGCGGGCGCGCCCCAGCGCGTCAAGTTCGTCGATGAAGATGATGCTCGGCGCGCTGGCCCGCGCCTGAGCGAAGAGATCCCGCACGCGCGCCGCGCCGACGCCGACGAACATTTCGACGAATTCCGAACCTGTGATCGAAAAGAACGGCACGCCAGCCTCGCCCGCGACCGCGCGCGCCAAAAGCGTCTTGCCGGTTCCAGGCGGTCCCACGAGCAGAATGCCTTTCGGGATGCGGGCGCCAAGGCGACCGTGCGTCGCCGGGTCTCTCAGGAAAGAAACGATCTCCTGCAATTCTTCCTTGGCCTCGTCGACGCCCGCCACGTCAGCAAAACCGATCTTGATGTCTTTTTCGACGAAAACCTTGGCCTTGCTCTGGCCGACCGCCATCATTGGCCCTAGGCCCTGTTGCAAACGACGCGTCAACAGGCTCCAGAAGAAAAAGAAAATCGCGACCGGCACGATCCAAGAGAGCAGCGTGGTAATCCATGTTTGCTCGATGAGCCCGGTGTATTTGACGTTTGCGGTTTCGAGCTCCTGGGCGAAGTTGGGCTCGACGCGGACCGCGAGCACCTGCTTTCTGCCGTCGGCCATCGGCTCCTTCAAAGTCGCGCGAACGACTTCCTGGCCAACCATGACCTCGGCGATCTTGTCTTCACGCAAGAGATTCGCGAATTCGCTATAGGGAATAACTTCCGTCTGTTGCTGGACTTCCCACAGTCGATGCAGAAACAGAACCGCGATCAGCGCGAAAAGCAGATAGCCGACATTGAATCGCCAATCCCGCTCGACAGGCGGTCTGTCCATATTACTGTCGCGTTGTGACGCGTTCATTCGCTTCGGTCCTCACGAGGCAAAGCGGGCTCTGGCTCCCTACCTCATCGCTCATTTTGGCCCAAGGCTTTACTCTTGATCGCATAGCGACGAGAACAGCGAGGCTGTCGTTTTTATATAGTCGCCGCACGAAGTCCACGAGCTAAAAAAATATAAAGTTATAGCTGCAAAGCGTCGACGTCCATTCACAAAGATATTCTTATCAATCTTCCGAATGAGGGACGGACGAATTGCGAAGCGTCTCGTTCATCGTCCGTCCTTCGTCCGGAACTATTTCGCGGCTTCGAGATGAGTCAAAGCCGTCTCGGCCTCTTTCGTCGCCTTAGCGACACGCCGGCTTGAATGGGTATGCTTTGCCCATTTTACGGCCTTCTTCAAGTGGGCGATGCCGCTCTTGACGTGATCGCTCGGCTTTGCCATTTGCGCGGCATGCGCATGATCGATCGCATTGACGGCATGTTCAACCAGCGATGCTGGCTCGTCGCGCCTTCCTTCATGGATCGCTTCCTTCGTCTCCTCGATCGCTTGCTCCAAGTGGCGTCCGCTTGCCATTGCCATGCGCGGCGTCATCGCCGCCGTGAAGGCGCACGCCGCAAGGGCGATTATCAATCTCCGCGTCATCATTTCCGTTTACTCCTCCCATCGAGTCTCGTTTGTCCCGCGTTCGACGCACGGCGCTTTAAATGAGCGCCCGCCAAAAACGGGCTCCCTTTTTAGCTTGGGCGCAAGCGCTCGCTTTTCCAGATGTCTCCGGATGTCCCGGGGGCGATTTCGTTGCGTCATCTTGACGCATTCACATCGTGACGCATTCGAATTCCGGCTTGTCAATCTATAACGGCATTTTGTTTAGCAGCTTTCTGATGTTGCCCGTTCTAGATTTTAATGTTGGTTTCTTGCCTTCATGCGATCCAGTTCCGCCGCCTACCCCGGTCGATGGTCGTGAGAGAATCCCGCTCAACGAAGCGAGCGCTTTCGCGACTACTCAGCCAGAAAGAGACTGCTGCGAATGAACGACAATACCGCCATCCGTCAAGACAACTGGTCAAGCGCTCGGTTCGAAACCGTTCTTCAGCGTTTCCAGTCGTCGAACGAAGGATTGAGCGACGCCGAAGCCGCGCGGCGCCTTACGCAATATGGCCGCAATCGGCTTCCGGGCGCGCGGCGGAAAAGTCCGCTGCTCCGTTTTCTTCTGCAGTTCCACAATGTTCTTATCTACGTGCTGATCGCCGCGAGCGTCGTTACCGCCTTCCTTGGCCACTGGGTCGACACCGGCGTCATCGTCGCCGTGGTCATGATCAACGCCGTCATCGGGTTCATTCAGGAGGGCAAGGCGGAAGAGGCGATGGACGCCGTCCGCAAAATGCTCTCGCTGCATGCAACCGTCATCCGTGACGGGCGGCGGCAGGTCGTGGACGCGGACTCCCTCGTTCCCGGCGATATCGTCTTCGTGCAGTCCGGAGACAAAGTGCCGGCCGATCTGCGTCTCATTCGCGTCAAATCGCTGCAGATTCAGGAGGCGGCGCTGACCGGCGAGTCGCTGCCGGTCGACAAGGGCGTCGAAGCGGTCGCTCCCGAGGCGCTGCTCGGCGATCGTTCGTCGATGGCTTACTCCGGCACGGTCGTCACATACGGCCAGGGCATGGGCGTTGTCGTCGCGACGGGCTCCGCGACGGAAATCGGCCGCATCAGCGCGATGCTGTCCGAGGTCGAGGAACTGACCACGCCTTTGCTTCAGCGCATGGCGGAATTCGCGCGATGGCTGACGGTCGTCATACTCGTGCTTGCGGCCGCGGTTTTTCTTTTCGGAACCTATGTGTGGAATTTTCCGCCGTCCGAGATGTTCATGGCGGCGGTCAGTTTGGCCGTATCGGCGATACCCGAAGGCCTGCCGGCGATCATTACGATCACGCTCGCAATCGGCGTCGAGCGCATGGCGCGGCGCAGCGCCATTATCCGGCGCCTGCCCGCCGTTGAAACCCTGGGTGCGGTGACCACGATTTGCTCGGACAAGACGGGCACGCTGACGCGCAATGAATTGACCGCCCGCACGGTCGTCGCCTCGCGCTCGATCTACGAAGCCTCCGGCTCCGGCTACGATCCGCACGGCGGCTTCACTAAAAGCGGGCGTGACGTGCCGATCGACGGCGCGCCGGAGCTCTCCGAAATGATGCGCGCTGCGGCTTTGTGCAATGACGCGGTCTTGCATGAGAAAGACAATGTCTGGAGCGTCGACGGCGACCCGACAGAAGGCGCGCTGCTGACCGCCGCCGTCAAAGGCGGTCTCGACCTGCGTGCGCAGGCGCAGGCGCTCCCAAGAACGGACGTGATTCCCTTCGAGTCCCAGCATCGCTTCATGGCGACCTTGCATCACGACCATGTCGGAAACGGCTATATTTTTGTGAAGGGCGCGCCAGAACGCCTGCTCGAGATGTGTTTCTGGCAGCGCGACGGCGGCGAAGAGCATCGACCGCTCGATGGCGCCTATTGGCTCGCGAAGATTGATGAAATCGCCGCGAAGGGACAGCGCGTTCTCGGCGTCGCCGCGAAACAAACGACGGCAGATCATTGCGAACTTAAATTTGGCGACGTTGAGACCGGCCTCACATTCCTTGGCCTCATCGGATTGATCGACCCTCCACGGGAAGAAACACTTGACGCCGTCCACCAGTGCGCCGAGGCAGGAATCGGCGTGAAGATGATCACCGGCGATCATGCGGCGACGGCGGTCGCGATTGGTCGGGAGTTGGGACTGAAGAATCCCGACGCCGCCTTAACCGGCCGTGATCTCGACGCGCTGACCGACGATGAATTAAGTAAAGCGGTCCTGAACACGAACATTTTCGCCCGTACGAGCCCTGAACATAAGCTGCGTCTCGTGAAGGCATTGCAAGGCCACGATCAGATCGTCGCGATGACTGGGGACGGCGTCAACGATGCGCCGGCGCTCAAACGCGCCGATATCGGCATCGCCATGGGCGTGAAGGGAACCGAGGCCGCGAAAGAGGCGGCCGAAATGGTGCTTGCTGACGACAACTTCGCGTCAATCGTGCACGCCGTGCATGAAGGCCGGGTGGTTTATGAAAATCTGAAGAAGACGATCCTTTATATTCTGCCGACCAATGGCGGCGAGGCGATGACCGTCGTCGCGGCGATTGCGATGGGCGACGTTCTGCCGGTAACGCCGGTGCAGATACTTTGGATCAACCTTGTCACCGCGGTGACGCTCGGCCTGGCGCTGGCCTTTGAACCGCCATCGGCCGGCATCATGACGCGCCCGCCACGGGCGGCAAAAGAGCCAATTCTCTCTGGATATTTTGTGTGGCGGATCGTCTTTGTCTCCTTCCTGATGCTTATCGCCACTTTCGGCCTCTATGAATTCGAAAAGGCGGAGGGTATGGGCCTCGCCAGCGCGCGCACTGTTGCGGTCAACGCGCTCGTCGCATGCGAAGTAGCCTATCTCTTCAATGCGCGGTTCCTGTCCGAATCGTCGATTTCGTGGAGAGGGCTTTTCGGCAGTCGAGCGGCGCTTATCGCCATCGGTCTTGTTGTCATTTTGCAGGCTCTCTTCACTTATGCGCCCTGGATGCAGCATTGGTTCGGCACAGTGGCGTTGGACTTTGCAACCTGGATCCACATCTTCGCAGCGAGCATCGGGCTATTTTTCTTCGTGGAGATCGAGAAGGCGCTTTTCCGTTCCAGCGCGACGCAGGATTTCTTCCACCGTGCGTCTTCAAAATTGCTTACGCTTCGCTCGAACGGGCGTCGCTGGGCTTGGCCGCTCGGCGCCGCCTTGGTCATTTTCCTCGTTCTTGGCGGCGGATGGGTATACCGTTCGATCTATCTCGGAGAAGAACGTTACAAGACCCACAAGATCGCGCGAGTCGTGAGCGTGGGCGGCGTGGTCGCTCCCGCCTCCGTCACGCCGATCGTCTCGCTGGCCTCGGGCGTCGTCCAGGCGGTCTATTGCGAACGCGGGACAAAAGTAGCGAAGAACCAGCTCTGCGCGAAACTCGACCCGCGTCCTTTTGAGGATGTCATCGAAAGCGCGAAAGGCGCGCTGATGACGGCCGAGGCGCAATTCGCGCAAGCTAAGGCGAGACTCGCCGCCGCGCAGGCGGATTTCGATCGCAAGACAACACGCTCTGATCGCCGCGCGGTTTCGCGCAAGGCGCTTGACGCTTCAAAGAAGCGATTGGAGGGCGCGCGGGCGCGTGTCGCTCAAATCGAATCGGCATTACTCGCGCGTCGAGAGGCGCTGGCGAGCGCCGAAATGTCGCTCCGCAAGACGGACATCCTTGCGCCGTCGGAAGGAATTGTGGTCGCCAGAAACGTCGAGATCGGAACAAACATCAGCGCCGGCGCTGAGGCGCCGCTCTTTCTCCTAGCGACCGATTTGACGAAAGTGCAAGTCGAGGTCGAGATCGGCGAAAAGCTTGCCGGCGAGATCAAGGTTGGCGCCGCCGCCGTCGTCACGGCGCCGACGCGCCCCGGCAAGACGTTCTCCGGCGTGGTGCGCAGCGTGCGACGTATGGATACGCCAAGCGAAAATGGCGCGATTTACAAGGTCTCGATCGACGCCGCCAATCCTGATTTGCTGCTAGAGCCAGGCATGACGGCGATCGCGAGCATCGATGTTGACAGGCGCGACGTTTCAACGCCGTGATCGCGCGTCGGCGCGACATCGAAACCGCGAAACGCAGCCTGAACCGTAAGGGAGTTGCATCCAGCGGCGGACGGCCGTGGACGAATATCCGTAGGAGCGCCTGTTTGAGGCGGAGAAGGCATATACGCCTTCGGTGCAGCAATAGGCGCTCTCGACCGTCGTTGTCTTCGTGATCGCTGTCGAATAATTTGATGGCGGCCGCGATCGCCAGAAAGTTCGGCACGGCGCATCCCGCTGTTCGCGTAAGGCTCGCCCTTGTTTAGGAAATGAAAATGCCGCCGCCCGACGCTGCCCGATACGCGACGATCCACAAGGCGCGGTCGACCTTCGCCGTTGCGCCGAATCTTTTAGATTACGGCGCCGCCTGCGCCGCGTTCAGTTGGGATCGAGCGCGCAAGGATTTGAGCGATCTGCCGTCCGGCGGCCTCAACATCGCCTATGAAGCGGTCGATCGGCATGCGCGGGGGCCTCGCGCAGAACGAGTCGCGTTACGGTGGATCGGCAAGGCGGGCGAACGGCGCGACATCACTTATAGAGAGCTGGCCGCTTCGACCAATCGTTTCGCCAACGCCTTACAATCAATGGGCGCGAAGGCGGGCGACGGCGTCTTCGTGTTGCTCGGCCGCGTTCCGGAGCTTTACGTCGCCATGCTGGGCGCGTTGAAAGCGAAATGCGTCGTTTCGCCGCTCTTTTCCGCTTTCGGGCCCGAACCCATCGCGACTCGCATGGAGATCGGCGAAGCACGCGTTCTGGTCACGACCGAAGCGCTCTATCGGCGCAAGGTCGAGGCGTTGCGCGAACGCTTGCCCAAGCTCGATTGCGTTATTCTCGTCGACGCTGACCAAGATGGCGAAGGAACGCTTTCCTGGCGCAAGCTGACGCAGGCGTCGTCGGAAACGTTCGAGATACAAGCCACCGATCCGCAAGAGACGGCGTTGCTGCATTTCACCAGCGGCACGACGGGCCGCCCGAAGGGCGTCATTCACGTGCACGAAGCTGTGGTGACGCATTACATGACGGGCCTTTACGCGCTCGATTTGCACGAAAATGACCGCTTCTGGTGTACGGCCGACCCGGGTTGGGTCACCGGCACGAGCTATGGCGTCATCGCGCCGCTTGTCCATGGCGTAACCAATATTGTCGTCGAGGCGGAATTCGACGCGCCAACGTGGTACGGCGTGCTCGCGCAGGACAAAGTCAGCGTCTGGTACACTGCGCCCACCGCCATCCGCATGATGATGAAGCTCGGCGCCGCCGCCGTGAAGGACTACGATCTTTCCGCGTTGCGCTTCGCCGCCAGCGTCGGCGAACCCCTAAACGCGGAGGCGGTGGTATGGGGAATGGAGGCGTTCGGAATGCCGTTCCACGACAATTGGTGGCAGACCGAGACAGGCGGCATCATGATCGCGAATTTCGCGTCCATGGACATCAAGCCTGGGTCGATGGGCCGGCCGCTGCCGGGCATCGAGGCGGCAATTGTCAGGCGGAATTCCGACGGCGGAGTTGAAACGGTCAGCGCCGGCGAAGAGGGAGAACTCGCTTTGAGAAGCGGCTGGCCTTCAATGATGCGCGGGTATCTTCACGAGGAAGCGCGCTACAAGAAATGCTTCCTCGGCGAGTGGTATCTCACCGGCGATCTCGCGCGTTGCGACCAGGACGGCTATTTTTGGTTCGTCGGCCGCGCCGACGATGTGATCAAATCTTCAGGCCATCTCATCGGACCGTTTGAAGTCGAAAGCGCGCTCATGGAGCATCCCGCTGTTGCCGAGGCCGCGGTTATCGGCAAGCCAGACCCGATCGCCGGCGAAATCGTCAAAGCCTTTGTCGCCTTAAGGCTCGGGTTTGACGCGGACGAAGCTATGCGCAAGGAGCTGCTCGGCCACGCGCGTAAGAGACTCGGCGCCGCCGTGGCGCCGAAGGAAATCGAATTTCGCGTCAATTTGCCGAAAACGCGCAGCGGCAAGATCATGCGTCGCCTGCTCAAGGCGCGTGAACTCGGAATGCCGGAAGGCGATCTGTCGACGCTGGAGAGCGACGAGCGATGACCAAAAAGGTCCATCTCGATCACGCACATCTGGTTCATCTCCTGAAGGAGATGATCCGCATAAGGCGTTTCGAGGCCAAATGCGTCGAGTTGTATCAGGCGCAAAAAATTCTCGGCTTTCTTCACCTCTATGACGGCGAGGAAGCGGTTTCGGTCGGCGTCATGGAAGCGCTGACGCGGGAAGACGCCGTCATCGCGACCTATCGTGAACACGGACAGGCGCTCGCCCGCGGCGTCGGCATGAAGTGCCTGATGGCGGAGATGTTGGGCAAGCTCAACGGATGTTGCCGTGGGCGCGGCGGCTCTATGCATTTCTTCGATCGCGCGCGTCGCTTTTACGGCGGCAACGCCATTGTCGGCGGCGGTCTGCCGCTGGCGCTCGGCGTTGCGCTCGCGGATAAGATGCAGGGGCGATCCGCCGTGACCGCCTGTTTCTTCGGCGAAGGCGCGGTGGATGAGGGCGAATTCCATGAGTCGCTTAATCTCGCAAAGCTCTGGCGGCTTCCGATTCTCTTCGTTTGCGAAAACAATCTCTATTCCATGGGCATGGCGGTCGAACGCGCGGAAGCCGATGTCGACTTTGTGCACAAGGCGTCGAGTTACAGAGTCGCCGGCGAGAAGGTTGACGGCATGGACGTCGTCGCCGTCGAGAGCGCGGCGAGAAACGCTGTCGATCGCATCCGCTGCGAAGGCGAGCCTTACTTTCTCGAATGCCGCACCTATCGCTTCCGCGCGCATTCCATGTTCGACGCGCAACTCTACCGCTCGAAGGAAGAGATTGATGCCTGGCGCAAGAAGGGGCCAATCCTGCGCTTTCAGACGTGGTTGGAAGCCAACAAATTGATCAGACCGGAGGAGTTCTCTGCGATTGAAGGCGAAGTAGACGCGGAGATTGCCGCGGCGGTCGCTTTCGCGGAAGCCGGCCCGCTCGAACCGGTCTCGGAAGTCGAGCGCTTCGTGACGATGGAGGCAATTCCCTCGTGAACGCGCCGCAATCGACCGCCGTAGTGACGCGCATGACCTATCGCGAGGCGTGCAAGCAGGCGCTTCGCCAGGCGCTTATCGCCGATCCGCGCGTCTTTCTCATGGGGGAGGACATCGGCCGCTACGGCGGGTGTTACGCTGTGACGAAGGGGCTCCTGGAGGAGTTCGGCGAAGAACGCATCCGCGATACGCCGCTTTCCGAGAGCGCATTCGTCGGCGCCGGCGTCGGCGCCGCCATGGCGGGCATGCGGCCGATCGTCGAGATCATGACGGTGAATTTCAGCCTGCTGGCGCTCGATCAGATCGTCAACAACGCCGTCACCATTCCGCATATGTCGGGCGGTCAGTTCGCGATCCCGCTTGTCATTCGTATGGCCACCGGCGGCGGCCGGCGCGTCGCGGCGCAACATTCACGCAGTCTCGAAGGCTGGTACGCGCATATTCCCGGCCTGCGCGTCCTGACGCCTGCGACGATCGACGATGCGCGGTTCATGCTGATCGGCGCGCTCAAAGACCCAAATCCGGTGATCATTTTCGAGCATGTCATGCTCTACAATATGGAGGGAGACATCGCGCCGGACGTGACCGGCGTCGATATCGATCGCACCAAAGTGCGGCGCGCGGGAAAAGACGTGAGTCTCATCACATATGGCGGCAGCCTGTTCAAAACACTCGCGGCGGCCAACGCGCTCGCGGCCGAGGGAATAGACGCGGAGGTCGTCGATTTGCGCGTGTTAAGGCCGCTCGATACGAAGACGATCATCGCGTCGGTCGCAAAGACCCGACGCTGCGTTATCATTGACGAAGGCTGGCGCAGCGGATCGATCTCGGCTGAAATCGGCATGCGCATCGCTGAAGAAGCGTTCTTTGAACTCGACGCGCCGCCGCGTCGGGTTTGCGCGCGCGAGACTCCCATACCCTATGCGGCGCATCTCGAAGACGCCTGCCTGCCGCAGACGGAAACGATCGTCGCGACGGCGCGCGAACTCGTCAAACCGTCATGAGCGATTTCAAAATGCCCGCGCTCGGCGCCGACATGGAGGCGGGCACGCTTGTCGAATGGCTCGCCAAACCCGGCGATCGCGTCAAGTACGGCGACGTTATCGCCGTGGTTGAGACGCAAAAGGGCGCGATCGAGGTTGAGATTTTTCAAGACGGCGTCGTTTCGAGTATACTCGTCCCGGTCGGGGAGCGCGTTCCGGTCGGGACAGTTCTGGCGCAGATCGACGGCGCGCCGGGCGCAGCGGCGCCTCGCGCCGAAGCGGTCGCCGTCGCGGCGAAGCCGGCGCCGCCGCCTCTGGTAGAGTCGCCGCCGCCAACGACCGTTGGCGCGCCGCAAGGCCAACGCATAAAGGTCACGCCCGCCGCCCGGCGGCGCGCCGCGGCGCTTAATCTCGATCTCGGATCGATCCTGAAAGGAACCGGCGTCGAAGGATCAATCCGGCTCACCGACGTCGAAGTCGCCGCGAGCGGCGCGAAGCTTGCGCCGCCCTCGGCGAAAAGGGGCCTCGACCTTTCGGAAATGCGCAAGGCGATCGCCGCCGCGATGAGCCGGTCGAAGCGAGAAATTCCGCACTATTATCTTACCGAAACCGTCGATCTTCAGGCTGCATCGACCTGGATCGAACGTTTCAACGCCGAGAAGTCGCCTATCGAACGCATTCTGCCGGCCGTGCTTTTCCTTAAGGCCGCGGCGCTGGCCTTGCGCGAGCAGCCCAAACTCAACGGCGCCTATGAGAACGGCGTCTTCTCGCCGTCGCCGGACATCCATGTCGGCTGGGCGGTTTCGCTACGCGGCGGCGGGCTGATTGCGCCCGCGATTCTCGACGCAGACAAAAAATCGCTTGCCCAGCTCATGGCGGCCATGCGCGATCTCGTCGAACGCGCGCGGCGCGGGAATTTACGAAGCTCGGAACTCACTTCGTCCACGATCACCGTCACGAGCGTCGGGGATCGCGGCGCCGAAACCGTGACCGGGATCATCTATCCGCCGCAAGTCGCAATCGTCGGCTTCGGCCGTATCGTTACGCGACCTTATGCCGTCGAGGGTCGGATTGAGAGCCGTCCACTCGTGGCCCTCAGTCTCGCAGCCGATCACAGAGTCACCGACGGCCATATCGGTGGATTATATTTGTCGGCAATCGCGCGCCTCTTGCAGGAGCCGGAGAAACTATGACGGACGCCGAAATCAGAGCGCTCATTTTCGAGCTTATTGGCGATATCGCGCCGGAGGCCGATCCTGCGGTCGCTCGCGATCAGGATGACTTGCGCGAAATATTCGATCTCGACTCGATGGACTTCGCTAATCTCGTCGTCGCCATTCACGATCGACTGAAGGTCGATATTCCCGAAGCCGACTATAATAAGCTCTTCACGCTGAGCGGGGCTATCACTTATTTGCGCGACGCGTTCGCGAAAAAATGACGGATGGCGCTTTGAGACGGAATTGATCCGACATGTACGTCACGGTCGACATTGGCGGAACGAAAACGCGTATCGCCGCCTCGCGCGATCTCATAGTGCTGGAGGAACCCGTCATCACCGATACGCCCCAGGATTGTCGGGCGGCGCTTGACGCGCTTGTCTCAGCAGCTTCAATTGCCGCCGGGCCCACGCCAATCACCGATATTGCGATCGGCGCGCCGGGCGTTCTCTCCCGAGACAAACGCATTCTCGTTCACGCGCCAAATTTGCCAGGCTG
>Ga0194126_10008802_pt1 | contig 13637 bp, 12 predicted proteins | sample TA2KigC150mmetaG_FD_148641 | JGI IMG/M metagenome (GOLD analysis project Ga0194126, IMG submission 148641) | Freshwater microbial communities from Lake Tanganyika, Tanzania - TA2015035 Kigoma Deep Cast 150m | ecosystem: Environmental > Aquatic > Freshwater > Lake | place: Tanzania: Lake... | reverse complement strand
CCGATCTAGGTGCGCACAAAGTCCGATATGTCGTAGACGACCTTGTAATCGACATCTGCCGGAAAATCCGTCTTCAGTTCGTCCATTTTTTTTCGGACTTCGTCGGCCACCTGAAGCGCATTGGACCCAGGCGCCTGGTACACGATGATAGTGGCTGAGGGAGCCCCGTTCATAAAGGAAAGCGTATCGTACATCTTCCCGCCCAGCTCCACCCGCGCCACGTCCTTGATGCGCACGATGCGCCCGCCCTGGCTCCCTTGGCCCGTCCGGCCAGCCTCACCGATTTGGCTGCCCTGCCCGGGCTGAGCTGGCTGGCCCATTTGGCCGGTCTTGACAACGATGTCCTCAAACTCGGCAACTTCGTCCAAACGGCCCAGGGTTTTGATCGTCAGTTGAAAATCCTGTCCGGGAGGCGCCGGTTGCTGACCGATTTGCCCGGCCGCGACCTGAACGTTCTGCTGCTTGAGCGCATTGACCACGTCATTGGTCGTCAGGCTGTTGTATTCCAATTTCTCCGGATTGAGCCATATGCGCATCCCGTAATCTTTCAACGGGAAGACTTGGACGTCGCCCACTCCGTTGAGTCGCGCGAGCTGGTCCTTGATGTTGATCGTCACGTAGTTGGTGAGAAACAGGTCGTTGTACGTCCCTTTTGGGGAGTGAAGACCGAGCACCGTCACGAACGTGGTAGAGCATTTCTTGGTAGTAACTCCCAGCCGTTGAACTTCTTCCGGCAATTGCGGCATCGCGATGGAAACTCGGTTTTGCACAAGGACCGTGGCCATGTCGATATTGGTTCCAAGCTCAAAGGTGACCTGGAGCGTGTACGACCCATCGCTGGCGCTGGTGCTGTTCATGTACAGCATATTCTCAACGCCGTTCACCTGTTGCTCTATGGGAGAGGCCACCGTATCCGAGACCACCTGAGGATCCGCCCCGGGGTAGGTCGCCGTGACCTGAATCATGGGCGGGGATATGTCGGGATACTGGGAAATGGGCAACTGAAAAACAGAGACCGCGCCGGCGATCACAATCAGAACGGAGATCACCGAAGCAAAGATGGGCCGATGGATGAAGAAGCGGCTTAGCATACGTCTTGACCTGGTTACTTTGCGGCGGGCTGTGGCTGAGTCGGAGCGCCGGCAACGGTCGGCGCTTGTGTCACGGTCGGCTTCACCTTGATTCCCGGTCGGGCCCGTTGCACTCCGCTGACCACTACACGGTCGTCCACGGAGAGGCCCTCGTCAATCACCCGCATGCGATCCACGGTCTGTCCCGGCTTCACGCGACGCTTCTCGACCACATCCTGAGAATTGACCACCAGCACGTACCGCCCGGCTTGGTCCGCTTGTATGGCCACTTCCGGCACGAGCAGACCGCGGCGCTTTTCCACGGGGACCCGAAGTCGCACAAACATACCGGGCATGAGCACGCCATCAAGGTTGGGAAAGACCCCTCGCACCTGCATGGTGCCTGTAGATGAGTCGATTTGGGTGTCCGCGAAATCAATGTGGCCCTCGTGCGGATACCCTTTCTCGTCAGCGAGCCCCATGTAAACCGGATTCAGCTCATCTTGGACCGACTTAGCGGTCTTATCTTTGACAAACTCACGGATTAGCGGGAGCACGTCGAGTTCGCTCAAATTGAAATACGCGTACATAGGGTCGTCATTTACCACCGTTGTCAGGAGTGTCTTTTGTTCGGCGCCAACCAGGTTGCCCACATCCACCAGGTTGCGGCTCACCCGCCCGTTAATAGGGGATCTTACCTGGCAGTAATCCAGGTTTAGTTTTGCCAAGTCCAGGTCGGCTTTGGCCTTTTCCACTTCCGCAGCGGCCGCGTCGCGTTTGGCGGTGGCTTCTTTGAGTTTGAGTTGGCTGAGAGCTTCCTTAGCTTCGAGATACTGGGCTTTTTCCAGCTCATACTGGGCCAGGTCCAGCGAGGCCTTGTTCGCGTCCCGCACTGCCTTGGCCTGCTCAACCCTGGCCTGGAACGGCCGTGGATCGATTACAAAGAGAAGCTCATCTTTCTTCACCTTGGACCGAGGGACAAACTTGATGGATTCAAGCCAGCCCTGCACACGCGCACGGACATCAACGAACTCCAAAGCCGCGGTGGTCCCCGTGTATTCAAGATACCGGGTGACTTCTTGCTCCACAGGCTTGGTCACCGTGACTTCCGGCGCGGGCGGCCCTGTCTTGTGTGAATCTCGGCCGCAGCCTAAGATCCCTAGAAAACCGACTGTGATCAGTAAGACAGCGATACGACCCTCGATGGGTAGCATAGATACGCTCCTAACGATGCGCCTGATGGGGCCGCGCTCGCGGCAAGTTCCGCTCTGCGCCGGGACCGCCCCGACGGCTTCAGCGCTGAAATCGGCCCCCTCAGCTTGGCATTCACAAACCAATGATACATAAACCAAGCCCTTTCCCAGGTCAACTTCCATCGAGCCTTAGCCTTATCCACTCATTCGCGCAAGGGCAGCCCTGCAAACCATGTCATTGGGGGCAAAGCAGTCTCATCGGTGGGACAGGCGGCTCGCCTGTCAGTCGGAATGAGGGGCAAGATTCCCACCCAAAGAGACATCGATTCGTTCCCCGTATTGAATCCGGGGTCCTCGTAATGACTTCCCCTGCACCGCCGGCCACGCGAGGCAACTTTTTCTCCACAACTGCCGCAGCCGGGTCAACACGATTTCTTTCGGCGCTCAGCGAGCACATCGTCCGGGATAAGCCACAAGCCGAGCACTATGAGCCCCGGCACGATCACCAGGTCGTCCAGGTGACCCACGACCGGAATGAAATCCGGAATGATATCAATGGGAGTGGCCGCGTATGCCAAGGCGGCCCAAAGTAGGATTCTCGATAACCGTGGAGTCCGCGGGCGCCGGTACACGGCCCGGTAATACCGCACCCTCGTCTTGAAGGAATCCCGAATCTCGCTGAGAGAAACTCTCATGCCGCTCTCTTCCCCCACGGGACCTATCCTCGCCTAATTGCTATTATACCAAGGAATCGGGCAAACTTTCACGTCTCATGGGTCTTGGACGAGCCGGCGAGCTGACGCGCAAGCGGGCATGGACTCGTCGCGAACCGCCATATTGCTGCGCGTTGATCTTGAGCCTTTTGTTTGCGCCCTACGCCCCCTCCCCTCACCCCCATAGGCGTTCAAACAAGGAATAGGCCTCTGTGATTACTGCTGCTTATGCCCCTCGCCCTTCCCCCTCCCATCAAGGGAGGGGGTTCTGGAAACCCTCTCCCCTGGCGGGAGAGGGCAGGGTGAGGGGGAATGTCCAGCGCCAGAGGCCAATCCTATTTTAACGCCTATGGGGGTGAGGGGAGGGGGCGTAGGGAAGGCCCAAAATGCCTAAAGTTAATGCGCAGCGATATAGGCTCCCGCTTCCGCCGGAATGACGGAAAGAAGCACAGCGAGGCCCCAATTTGACGCCTACGGGGCTAGGGGAGGATTTATCTCAGCGCATCGAGCCACAATGTGGCAAGAAGAGGCGCCTGATGGCGCGGTCAGATCGGCTTGGCTAATATTTGTCTGAACCTGATCTCAAGGAATCTGTGCGACGGGTGGGCTTCAATAATGGCTACCGTGTCTGCGCCTCGACCGGCGCCCGCAACCGCTATCACGTCAACCCCCTCCGGCACGAGGCCCGCGTCACACGCCTCGGCAGTGATCTCCGCGGCTACTTTCATCCCCTGGCAAAAGAGCCGCAAAGTCTGGGCAGCCACGTAAGACGGTGAGATGCCCTGGTGTTGGCGCATGAACGCGTAGTCTATGCTGCGGGTAAGGATGGTTCCGGTGTAGATTTTGGCGCCGAGGGCCTGCATTTCTTTGCGCGCGGCCTCGGAACATTCATCCTGGTTGGGGGGCCCGAAACCCACATTGTGGGTGACAGCCACCAGGTTCACTGTTTGGCCTTTAAGCGCCCGGGCAAACGCGAGGCCGGTTTCGCCTCCCGTTGTCGCCACCACTACGTGGGAATAACCCTCCTTGACGAGTTCTTTCACGATTTCAAGGCATCCGGTGGTGTTCTCTTTGCCCGGTTTCTCAAAGTATTCCACTTGCCTGATCATGGGTCGCCTCGAATCCTGGGAGTGTCGGTATTGCTTTCTCATACCAACTCCCACAGCCAAGAAGCTACAACGAATCATGAAAGCGCTCGGCTTCGGTCGGCGCTCCGGGGCTTCGCCTCGGAGGTCGGCGGCAAGAGCGCATCGTTGCGCAATGATTTGGACGGGAGACTCATCTCCCCTCCAAACCTCTCCATACGTAAACCCGGCCAGGAGCGCCTCATGCCGACAACTTTCATAGGATTTCGGCGGCACGGATGCGAGACGCGTCTCATGTCAGACGGGTGAGTCGGCCTTATACGCGCAGAGTTCTCCGCACATGGTGCAGGTGTCGTGCTCGTCGCCAGGGCAGGTGCGGGCCCGAACCTCTCTGGCAAGCTCCGGGTCAAGCGCGAGTCGAATTTGTTCGGCCCAGTCTCGTTGTTTCCGGGCCTTGCTCATGGTCTCATCCCAACTCCAGGCGTCCGCACGCCCGCGGGCAAGATCTGCGGCGTGAGCGGCAATGCGTGAAGCAAGCACCCCCAGCCGAACATCTTCCACATCCGGGAGGCCCAAGTGTTCCGAAGGGGTGACGTAACAAAGAAAGTCCGCGCCGGCCGCGGCTGCCACCGCGCCTCCTATGGCCGAGGTGACGTAATCCAGCCCGGGGGATACGTCGGTCACCAACGGGCCAAGAACGTAGAACGGAGCGTTGTCACAAAGCTTCTTCTGCATCATGATCTGCGCGGGTATCTGGTCCAGCGGAACGTGGCCCGGACCTTCGATGATAGCCTGAACCCCCTTCTCCCGAGCCCGACGGAAAAGCTGCCCCAGGGTGTTGAGCTCTTCTACCTGCGCCTGATCGAAGGAGTCGGCTATGGCGCCGGGTCTGAGGCCATCCCCCAGACTGAGGGCCATTCCATAACGCGCGCAGATATCAAGCACCTCGTCGTACCGCTCGTAAAGCGGATTCTCTTGCTTGTTCGCCCGCATCCACCGCGCGAGGAAGCTGCCCCCTCGGCTTACTATCCCACACAGCCTGGGACGCCGGGTCAGGCGCTCGAGCGCGGCCAGGGTGACGCCGCAGTGCACGGTCACAAAGCTGACGCCGTCTTCTCCGTGGAGCCTGATGGCGTCGAGCATCTCCTCGGGGTCCATGCGCTCTCCGCCGCCTCTCCTTCTCACGGCCCCCACGATGGCCTCATAGATGGGAACAGAGCCCACAGGGATCGAAGATTCACGGATTACCTTTCGCCGGACTTCCCGCAGGTTTCCGCCCGTGGAAAGGTCCATAACCGTGTCTGCGCCGGCTTTGATCGATGCCTCAAGCTTTCGGAGCTCTCTCTGTTCGTCAGCCAGATCCTGCGACGTGCCTATGTTCGCGTTTACCTTCACCCGCAGATTGCGACCCACAGCCACAGGTTTTCCCGACGGTGACGCCTTCAAGACAGCCACTATTCCCGCGGAAAAATCGCGCTCCAGCTCCGCAGGGTTCATCCCTTCTTCCCAAGCTATATCCGTCAAAATCTCCTTCAAGGCTTTCATCTCCGATCTCGTTGGGTACCCTCACTATAAGAATGTCCGAGATTATTGTCCATCCCTGAGGCTTGGCCACGATCTATCGCTCCGGGAGTTCCCCGAGGGCCGGCTTCAGCCGAAGTCACTTCTATGAACGCGCGCCGGCGTTATGCCGCTCGGACAGGAGGACAAATCCTCTTTTCCGCAACGTTCTTCACTGCGGAAGAGCGGTCGGTTCCACCGCACCTACGTCCTGTTCAGCGCGTTCACCTGAGACGAGGCTTTGTTATGAGCTGATTTCGCTTTCATAAGTTCGCGTTTTATGTCACGACAAGAGCCTTGCGCCACGTGGGAGCCTAGAACAATGACGAAAGGAAATCCTCTACCACGATTACTGTTGGCGGTCGCGTTCCTCCTCGTGATGTTCGGGGCGTCCGCGGAAGCACAACAGTTGGCCTCTAAGGTGATCAGGGTGAAGGGCGCGAACACCATGGCAAATCCGGTTGATCAGCTCGCGTCAGCCTTCATGAAAGACAAACCCGACATCTCCGTAGCGGTAAGCGGAGGCGGAACGCAGATTGGTTTCCGGTCTCTGCTCGACGGTTCAGCGGAAATCGCCATGGCATCGGCCAAATTCACCTCGGAGCAAGAGCGGGCCGCAGCGGAAAAAGGAATGGAGCTGGTCTCACGAGTGGTGGGATCGGAAGGAGTCGTGGTCGCTGCGCACAAGGACAATCGGGTCAATGAACTCACGGTCGAAGATCTCCGAAAGATCTTCACCGGCGATTTCCCCGTGTGGTCTAATGTGGGAGGGCCTGAAAACCTTGTCATGGTCTATGTGCCGGAGATGCTGACTTCCGGTGCGAGTCAATTTCTTGGAGAACAGGTCCTCGCAGGGGCCCCCTACTCCCTCGCGGCTAATACACGCCATAATTTTAGAAATCTCACGTGCTTTATCTCCTATCTGGAAGAGGCGATCGGACTTCATCCATTCCTCCACGGTATGGACGCGCAGCAAAAGGCCCGTGTGAAAATCCTCGCGGTCAAGAAAGATCAGGGCTCTCCCGCTGTCGCGCCTTCGACACAGACGATCAAGGATCGTTCCTATCCATTAACCAGGCCCTTGTACATGTGCCACGATGGAAAGTCGGGCAGACCTGAAATCAAACAGTTCGTCGATTTCTGCGCGGAAAAAGGGTTCGTGGTCCTCTGAGCCACGAGGCGGGCAACGTCGGAAGGCTTGTCGCTACGGGCAAACAACTTGAATTGCGTCGTCGAAGAGTGTCAGTCGCTCCATGCCGTCGCCGGCCACCACAAAGGTATTCTCAATTCCGGCCAGACCCTCACCGGGGAAGACGAACTTGGGCTCTATGGCCATGACCATGCCTTCCTTCAGCACGGTGGGCGAACGCCTTCCGATCACCGGTAATTCATCGAGTTCAAGACCGACTCCATGTCCCACGAAAGAGACGGGCTGGGGCCATCCCATGAAATGGTCTTCCTGTCCTGCCCGGCGAGCCATATCAAGGGCCAGATCGTACAACTCTTCGGCTTTCACGCCCGGTCCGCCTTTTCGTTCTATGGCAGCCTGAATCTTCAGCGCCAAGTTGTGGATACGGGCTAGTTTTTCCGGAGGATCTCCAATGTAGTAAGTCCGGGACTGGTCCACCATGTAGCCCTCAACGGTGCCTACATAATCGACCTGAACCGGTTCACGTCTGCCTATGATTTTGAGGGATGCGCCTTGAGGGTAGGCGGAGCTGGCGCCTCTACCCCCGGTGGGTCCCACCGAACAACTGGGCACAGCCAGATTGACACCTGACATCAGGTGACCGTAGAAGACCTCGCCGTTGAATTGACGAGTCCTCACATATCCTTGATGACCGCCTTTTCGATATTCTGCTTCCAGGAGCCCCGCGAACTCCAGCTCCGTCATCCCCTCTCTGAGCAGCTCCCGCGCCTTGGCAAAGACCGTATCATTGAGGCGAGCGGCTTTCCGCAGTAGACCGATCTCGTAATCGGATTTCACCTGTCGAAGGTTTCGAATCAAAGGCGAGAAATCCTTGATATCGCTCTCCGGGAAAAGCCCCTCATAGACACGGAAGTTGTTCACCGGCAGTATATCCAGTTCCATACCCAGTGTGCGCAGAGGCTTGCCTGCGCAATCCTTCACGATAGCCGCGAGCTCGGTCAGGCTCTTCACGGGCAGCGCGTTTTCCAGCGCCGAGTCTTCTGCGGCCCTTTCAAAGCTCCTGCGCACCATGAGCACAGGGCGCCCTTCATTCGGCACAAAAAGATGAGCATCTTGCGCGGTCCCGGAAAGGTAATACAGATCCGCGCGGTTCACGATAAGGGCGCCGTCGAGGCCTTCGGCGGACATCGCGGCCTGGAGCTTCTGTATGCGTCGATCGATTTCGTCTCTAGGAATTGAAGGCATAAGCGCGGCCTCTTATCGTTAAGATCAACAAAAACAAGCTGTTGCCGGGAACTTAGTGCTCTTTTGCCTAAATTCGGCACTGCGGCTCGGGAAGGATTGGTAGGACAGGTGTCTCGCCTGCCCAACCAGAGCCATGCGCGAGCGGAGGAGCGAGCCCGAACTTTGTCATCTGGTCTTGCAAGCGCCGGAAGCGCTTGCAAAAGTGGGTGAATTTTTGGGGAAGGTTTCCATAGCGCTATCTCTGAGGCTCGATCACGACCTTGATGGAATCCCGGGCCGCGGCCACCAGACCAAAACCCTCGACAGCGCGCTCCAGGGGCAGTCGATGAGTGATCATGTCCGTGACGGTGATTCGGCCTGACCCGATAAGCTCGATGGCTGCCCTGATGTCTCGGGGCCCCGCCGCGTACGATGCCACGATCTTAACCTCCTGCCACCACCAGTGGTTGAACGGCATGTCCACGCGGACATCGGGGTCGGCAGGGGCGAAAAAGAGTATTGTTCCGCCTCGATCAACTGCATGAAACGCCTGATGCAGAGCCTTTTGCGCGCCGGTGGCTACGATGACCAAGTCTGCAAGCCGTCCGTTGTTAGCTTCCTTTAGCCGTTGGATCAGATCCTCGTCGGCGAGCAAGCTACGGTCCGCGCCAAATTGGACGGCAGCTTCCAATCGCTGAAGGTTCACGTCCACAGCGATAATACGACTCGCTCCCGCGGTTCTTGCCAGCTTAACGTGCATCAATCCCGCGATCCCGCTTCCGATCACAACAACGCAGCGACCCGGCAGCCAGCCTGCATTGTGCTGACCGCGATAAATACACGCTAAGGGCTCAATGAAAACGGCCTCCTCGTACGACATGGAATCAGGCAGCGCATAGAGTCCGTTGCGAACGTTGACGGCCGGCACGCGGAGGAATTCCGCGAATCCGCCCGGGTCGAAGTTCGTTGTCTTGAGAGTGTCGCACGTTCCATGATGATCGGAGAGGCAGTAGCGGCACATGTTGCAGGGCACATGGTGCGACACAAAAACGCGGTCACCGATCTTCCAGCCCTGCACGTCCGCGCCCAACTCCGCTATCTCACCCGCGATCTCGTGACCGAGCACCCGAGGCGCTTTGGGGACCCGATACCATTCAAGCGCGTCGCTGCCACAAATCCCGCTCGCCCATATCTTCACGAGTATTTCGTCAGGGCCGATGCGTGGAATCGCCATTTCCTCGACCCTGACATCCTTATTGTTGTAGTACATGGCGACTCGCATGAATGGCTCTCCTTCCGCGCGCAGGGATCCAATCCGTTTCAGTGAAACAAAGCATCCCTTTAGCTCTAAGGGCAGGTTTCAAACCCGCCCCCACCGGAACCCCGCGCAAACAATATGTTGGAACTGATTCTACGCAGCCTTGGAGGCTCTTTTTTCGTCCTGGTAGATCTTAAGGGCCCTCTTAGGCTTCTCGTTGTAATGCACCACAGCCCGCACCGCTTTGATCATTCCGACCGGGCAGTCGGACTGGAAGATGTTCCTGCCCATGTCCACACCTACAGCCCCTTCGGTGACGGCATTGTACGCCATAGTGAGAGCGTCCAATTCCGGGAGCTTCTTGCCGCCCGCCATGACGATGGGAACAGGGCACGTGCCGGTGACGCGCTCGAAGTTCTCGCAGTAATAGGTCTTCACCAGGTTCGCGCCCATTTCCGCGGCCATTCTGGAGGCCAAGCTCAGGTATCGGGCGTCGCGAACCATCTCTCTGCCCACCGCGGTTACGGCCAGAACCGGAATTCCGGTCGAATAGCCTGCGTCGATCAAGTCTGCGAACGCAGCCAGCGTCTGATGCTGATACTGGGCCCCTACGTAAATCGAGAAGGCCATCCCGCACACGTTGAGACGCATGCAATCTTCCGGGGTCACGGTCAAGGTCTCGTTGGAAAGATCGTCCGCGACCACGCTGTTTCCCCCCGAAACCCTCAGCACGATGGGCGCTTGAGATCCCGGCGGAACACTGGTGCGCAGAATGCCTCGAGTCAGCATCAGGCAATCCGCGTGAGGAATCAGCGGCTCAAGCGTCTTTTCCATCACCTCTAAGCCTGATGTGGGTCCCTGGAAATATCCATGATCCACTGCGAGCATCACCGTGCGACCGGTGTCGGGCTTAATGATCCGGGCGAGTCGGTTCTTCATCCCCCAATCCAAATGATCGCATCCTTTCAGATGAAACCCGGCTGCCGAGCTTCCCTTTGAAGCCCGCACCTCTCTTGCCTCTACCATTCCTTCCACGTCGGCCATCGCAATCCCACCTTGTTGTTGTAGTCTTGTTTATTCTCGCGAAGCTCCCCGAACAAGCAGCCTCGGTCACCGCGCCTATGATTTATCGGAACGCAGGCTGTGCAAACGCTATAGAAGCCTGACAGATAATAGCGCTACGATGCTAACAGAGCCACCAGACACTGTCAACGGAAGCGGCGCCGCTGCCGCCCATCTTCACTTATGCGAGGAAAATCCCTCTGTATCCCCCTTTAGAAAAGGGGGAAAGACGCCACATACCCCCTTTCTTGAAGGGGAGTTGGGGGGGATTTTCGCTCGGATAACCGAATGCATACCCGCAAAAGCGGGATTAGGCTTGCTTGAAGGCCCGCGACTGAGCTAGACTCAACATCCTCAGGTTCTTCAAAGGTTTTCCGTGACTCTCCATCAAGGAAGAGGCGCGGATACGGCGCGGCAAAAGTTGAGTCCCCATTCCCGGCGCATTTCCAAAAAGCCCATGAATAAGAGCATCCCCTACTGGAACCCATTCCTGGAAACATTGCCGAGAGAGCGCCTGGAACGGCTGCAACTCAGGAAATTCAGAAGAATTGTGCGATGGGCGTATGAGCATTCACGGTTCCACCGAGCGCTCTATGAGAAGGCCGGAGTGGAGCCTGACGAGATCAAATCGTTGGAGCAGGTTCGTCTGGTTCCGAAGGTGGAGAAATCCATGCTGAGGCCCATCCAGAGCAAAGATCCTTTCCCTTACGGAGATGCGCTCTGTGTGCCGCTGGACGAGGTCACCGAATTCCATCAGACGAGCGGCACGACCGGCCAACCGGTGTACCAGCCGGACACGTGGCAGGATTGGGAATGGTTTTCCGAATGTTGGGCGACGCTTCTGTGGGCGCAAGGTTACCGACCTCATGACAGGGTATTTCTTCCGTTTGGATACAATGTGTTTGTGGCGTTCTGGACCGGGCATTATGCGAGCGAAAAGATCGGATGCGAAACCGTCCCCGGTGGTGTGCTCGATACACAAGCCCGCATTCTCAAGATGCAAGAGCTCAGAGCTACGGCCATGATGGCAACCCCTACCTATGTCTTGGGCATGGCTGACGCCGCACAACGAAAATTGGGAATCGACCCGGCCAAAGATCTGTTTGTCAGGCGCATAACCTGCGCGGGTGAACCGGGCGCGCTGATCCCATCCACGAAAGAACGCATGGAAAAGCTATGGGGCGCCAAGGTGTTCGACCACGCGGGCGCCACCGAAATCGGCGCGTGGGGCTTTGAATGCGAAGCCCAGCCGGGCGGCATGCATGTGAACGAAGCCATGTTCCTCGCGGAGGTGGAAGATCCTGAGACGGGCGACCTCATCACCGAACCCAACAAATCGGGGAAGCTGGTGATCAGCGCGCTCGACAGGCTGGCCCAACCCTGCATCAGGTTCGATTCCAAGGACATCGTGCAAATGAGCCCGGATCAGTGCCCGTGCGGCCGAACGTACAAGGTCTTCAAAGGCGGCGTAATCGGCAGAGCTGACGACATTACCAAGGTGAAAGGCGTTCTCCTGGCCCCATCCGCGATAGAAGACGTGGTAAGGAGCTTCCCCGGTCTTTCTCATGAGTATGAAGTGGTTGTGGAGAAGCGCGGGGATATGGATCACATTACGCTCAAGGTGGAACTGGCGGAAGGTTCCGGCCAGGACGCGTCGAGCATAACGGAAAAGCTCAAGACGGAACTCAGATTCAAGACCAACCTTGGATATGAGATCCAAACGCATCCGTACGGATCTTTGCCCCGCTACGAAGTCAAGGCCAAGCGCTTCAAAGACCTTAGGAAACGAGGAGATGCTTGAACCGTGACCCGTCAGCCCGCACTCACGGAAATTGCAGCTCAAGTCGATCAGTTGCACAGGATCGCGCAGGAACTCTACGACCGGTCGGAAGACTTCCCTGCGCTCAACCGCAACCTGAAGCGAATACTTGCATCCATCCACATGCTGAGAATTAACCTGGAGGAGGATGCGGATTAATTGAAGGCTTGCGGGTACATCGGCGCCGATCACCGCGAAACTTTCCGGATGTCGGCCTTTTCTTGCTGTAAGACATTTCCGTAACGTAAACTTGTCTTGAGTATACCGGATAATTCGCGCTCAGAACTTATAAGCCCACATGAGCCACTGAGGGGCACGCAACCATGATCAAGCCCATATACCTTGACTACAACGGCACCACACCCCATGCGCCGGAAGTGATCGAGGCCATGCGGCCGTTCCTGGAGACCGAGTTCGGCAATCCGTCCAGCAGCCACTGGTACGGCATCGCGGCCAAGATAGCCCTTCAAACGGCTCGCGGGCAGGTCGCGGCCGCGCTCAACTGCGCGGCTGAAGAGATTATCTTCACCAGCGGCGGCACCGAATCCGACAACCACGCGATCCAAGGGACGTGCTTCGCTCTCAGGGCCGAAGGCAATCACATAATCACCTCACAGGTCGAGCATCCGGCAGTCCTGGAAGTCTGTCGATGGCTTGAGGCAAACGGTTTCGAGACTACCTATCTTCCCGTGGATGAGTATGGCCTGGTTGATCCCGAGGACGTGAAAGGCGCGGTCAGACCTGAGACGATACTCATTTCTATCATGCAGGCGAATAATGAAGTCGGAACTATTCAGCCTATTGAGGAGATCAGCCGACTGGCGCGAGAGCGCGGCATCGTTATGCACACGGACGCGGCCCAAGCTGTGGGGAAAATCCCTACGGACGTGAAAGCCTTGGGCGTGGATCTGCTTTGTGTCGCCGGGCACAAGCTCTACGCGCCAAAAGGCGTAGGCGCGCTCTACGTGCGAAGCGGCCTGGAAATGGCGAAATTCATGCACGGCGCAGGCCAGGAAAAGGGTAAGCGAGCTGGAACGGAAAACGTCCTGGAGATCGTGGGGCTCGGTAAGGCCTGTGAGATCGCGGCACGGGACCTGGCAAGCAATATGGCTCACATGAAAGAGATGCGGGACAGGCTTTGTCTGGGGCTGCAAGCGAGGCTCGGCGAAAAGATTCGTGTCAACGGGCATCCTGAAAAACGACTCCCCAATACCCTTAGCGTGAGCTTTCGAGAACTGGAAGCGAACCGCATACTCGAAGAAATCGGCTTGGACGTGGCGGCATCCGCGGGGGCCGCGTGCCACGCGGACCATGTGGAGATCTCCCACGTGCTCCGAGCCATGAACGCGCCGCTGGAGTGGGCCAAGGGCACGCTCCGTTTCACCACCGGACGCGTGACCACGAAGGACGAGATCGACCGAGCAGTTTTGGTGATCGCGGACGCGGCCGAGAGTTTGACGGCCCAAGCGTAGAACCGCTTACGAGAGGTGCAAATCTTGGATA
>Ga0194126_10008795_pt1 | contig 13641 bp, 12 predicted proteins | sample TA2KigC150mmetaG_FD_148641 | JGI IMG/M metagenome (GOLD analysis project Ga0194126, IMG submission 148641) | Freshwater microbial communities from Lake Tanganyika, Tanzania - TA2015035 Kigoma Deep Cast 150m | ecosystem: Environmental > Aquatic > Freshwater > Lake | place: Tanzania: Lake... | reverse complement strand
CAGCGCGGACCGGCTGCTCTTCTCCAGCGACCATCCCTGGGTGCAACCGAAGGAGATTCTCGACCCCCTCCGCAGCCTCCAGCTCCCGCCCGCCACCGAGGCGAAGATTCTCGCGGGCAATGCACGTCAGCTTTTCAAACTATGAATCTTGCGCAAAGACGGCACGAGAAACCGGGGCGATAATTTCCTCCTCTCTTGCCGGTCATTGAATGCCGCCGGGTGAGTTACCGCCATCCCGATCCGAGATTCATCCCGAGCGAGGACACCCGCCGCCACGGTTCTGCGCGCGGCGCAGCCCAGCGACGGAGCGGACATCACTTTCACCCGGGTCACCTATCGCGACTTTCACCCATCAATTGGGGCCGGTTTCCAGCCGCTCTTTGATGGCGCGGAGTTGGCGGACGGCAGCGAGATCCTTTTCGCGCCCAGCCGCCTCCTTGGCAGCGATGATTGCCGAAAGGTCCAGTGTGCGAAATCTTCCGTACGACGTTTCCTTGACGACGGACACTTGCCGACAGGCGGCGTAATCACCAACCCCCGCGACAACTTCAAGGCAGTCCAAAACGCCCAAGTCCGTCTGCAAGTAAAGGTTCTTCAGTCTTGAACACAATTCGTCCGTGAGTGCCAGGGGCAATTTGTTCGCGGTGAGGCGATGGAAGGGTCTCGAGTCTTTCACTGCGGATTCGATACGACGGAGCGTGGCGGGATCGAACGGACAACAGATATCCAGATCCAACGTCACCACCGAAGCGCCATGCAGCACGGCGCACACGCCGCCGATGATAACAAACTCCACCTTCTGTTCCTGCAAGCGCAACAGCAGGGCTTTGTCATCCTGTGGCATGGACAGTCCTGGCTTCCATCAAATCCAGCAACGTGTTTAAGGCTCGCTGATGCCGTTCGAGTCGTTCTTCCGGCGTGAGTCGCAAGGCTTCTTCGACGAGGGACATGTCGAAACCATATTCGCACGCCGCCCGCCACGCCGGACCAGCGTCCGGCGGGCAAATGTAGCCTCGATTGAGTTGTTCGATAAGCCCGTCGTCGAGCATGTTGCGAGTGTTCCACGATCCGTCGGTGAAAGCAATGCGCTTTACCGCCCGCCCGTGGCGCCGGGCACTTCCGTGCGACTCGGACGAGGTTCAGTTAAAGGTAAAGCTTCCAGATTCTCACCCGGCCTCACGCCTTCACCGCAAAGCTGTGTTTCACCTTCACTTCATCGTGGTGATTGCGGCCTGTGTAGTTCACCACGAGGCGCGAACCCTCGTCGCGCACCTCGATCCAGCCGAAGCAGCCTTCACCCGTCGTGGCGAAAGCGGGCGGACTGGCCGGATAACCGAGCGCCAACGCTGCGCGCCCAAAAGAGGGTGATTTCCGCCGGCGCGGTCAAGTGGTGGTCGAGGGTCTGGAGGATGCGCCGCGGGTTATTCATGGCGGCAGAGCCAGTCGGTACGTGGCGGGCCGCCTCGCGCTCTCACGCTGGAGTGGCTGACCAACCGGGTCCAGTGTGGCAGAGAGTCGCGCCGAGGAACCGGCTGGGCCGCGATGGGCCAAGGACAGGACACGAATCGGAGGTTGTCAGATTGCCGAAGCTAGTACATCGTTTCAATAGAGTATCGACAGACTGTGGGTAAAGGGGTTTCAATGGCAGGATGGCTGGAAAATCGAAGCGTCCGGTTTTATTGATCACGGTTGCCGAGTTGGAATCTCTCCAGGCGGTGGCGCAGTCGCGAACGCAACCCTCGCGCAAAGTCGTGCGTGCTAAAATCTTGTTCCGTTATCAGGCTGGCCAGACCATCAGCCAAATCGCCAAGGCGGTGGGAACGTGTCGAGATACGGTTTACGAGTGCATTGACCGGGCTTTGGCCATGGGAATCCAAGCGGCCTTGGAAGATTTGCCTCATTCGCCCAAGCAGCCGGTCATCACGCCCGAAGCCAAAACTTGGGTCATCCATCTGGCCTGCAGCAAGCCCACCGAACATGGGTATGCCGCGGAATTGTGGACCCGACAGTCGCTGGCGCTGCATGTTCGCTCTCAGGCTGTGGTGAGCGGACATCCCAGTCTGGCCAAAGCGGCCAAAGCGACCGTTCAGCGCATCCTCAATGAGGAGTCCTTGAAGCCGCACAAGGTTCGCTATTACCTGGAGCGGCGGGACCCGGAGTTTGAGGTGAAAATGCGCGAGGTGTTGTTGGTTTACAAGGAGTTGGATCTTTATCACCGAACGGGAACGTTGCCCAAAGACAACCAGCAGCGCCAAGTCATTACGATCTCGGTGGACGAAAAACCAGGCGTGCAAGCCCTCGCCAATACGGTGGCGGATTTGCCGCCGGTGCCTGGAGAGCATCCGGCGGTGGGGCGGGACTACGAGTACAAACGCATGGGGACTTGTTCCATCCTGGCGGGTTTGGACTTGCAAGATGGGCACGTGAGCGCGGTGGTGGAGCGCAAACATCGCAGCCGGGAATTCGTCGAGCTACTCAAAGCGATCGACGCGGACTATCCGCCGGAAGTAACGATTCGGCTTGTGTTGGACAATCATTCCTCGCACATCTCGAAGGAAACCCGGGCCTACCTGGCGACGCGGCCCAACCGTTTCGTGTATGTGCACACACCCAAACACGGCTCGTGGCTGAACCTGGTCGAAACGCTCTTTGGAAAAATGTCGCGCACCTTTCTCAAGGGCATTCGAGTCCAATCTTGGGATGAGCTTCGCCAACGAATCCTGCAAGGCATAGCCGAGATCAACGCTGCACCGGTGGTTCACCGCTGGAAAAGATTCGATCTTCTAAAGCCCGCATTATCTGTCGAGTGGTTAATGAAACGTTATACTAGTGCGCACGCGTGATCGCCGGGCAGGATGCCTCGGCTCTACGGCAGGCAGGATGCCCGCCGCTACCGAACGCGGACGTAGCGGCGTCTCGTGTTCCGCTCGATTAGACTGCAACTACCCGGAAACGCCGTCCGAGTTCTTAACGGCTATGCACGGTTGCAGCGGCGCCTGCTCGAGAGCTTTTCGGGACGAGCTGTTTTCTTGCGGGCCTACTCGAATCAAATCCATCTCCTTGGCAATTTCATCCAGAAAGACCGCAAAGACGCGCCGCATGTTGCGCTGTTCCCTGGCGAGCCAGCCGGCAAGAATCGGCAAGGTCAACAACACAACCCAAAGCCACGGAAACATCGACCCGAAAAAGCCCAGGAGGAGCAGCTCGATTCCGGCGAGCAACCAAAACGCCATTTTCGCCGCAAGTGTCCATGCCGTCCGCAACCGGCAACGGATCAGTTGCCGGCCATTCCCCAAAATCTCAGCGGCGGTGATGAGTTGCAACTGGCACCAGCGGCTTCCGTAGATTTCAATATCGAAAGAATTCCAACCCGTGTCAGCTTTGTTGGGCCAGCCTTTCCTGTCGAGGCGATCGATAACGCCTTTCAGGAATTGCGCGCGGCCGAGGTCTCGTTCGTTCCAGTAGGCGACTTCCTCGAATTCCTGAGCTGCGCCACGAACGCTGAGCGAATCGAGTGTCTCATATTCTGCCAAGGGCGTGCGGCGTGCGCTCAGACGTCCACGGTACCGCGCCCAGCCGCGCACGATCGGTTGCAAGAAAAACAGAAGTGCGACCAGCGGCCGGGACCAGAAGCGCCGTTTGGCAGCGGGTAAATCGGCTTGCAGCGCGGCCACCGCACAAACTGCCAGCGAAATCAGCAAACTTGTGATGGCGAGCGGCACGAGGATCGGAAAGACCACGCTCAGGACAAACAACGGAAGCGTAAGCAAAACGTGATACTCCAAGCTCGTGACTAGCATCAGCGCCAAGGTTGGCTGAGCGGTGTAAAGGGTCTGAAAGAATCCGCTGCCAAATGTTCCGTGGTAGATGATCGGAGACTGGGTCACAACTCCGAAGCGCGCGGGCGAATAGATGCGCCCTTGCCATTGGCTGCCGCCAAACCAATTGAAGTATTCCGGATGCCGATGAACCAGCAAGGCTTCGGATTCACCGTAACCACCTTGCTGCTTAAGATAATCTATCGCCGTGGAACGACGGTAATGCCAGACAAAGCCCGCCGGGCTGAAGCCGAGCTTGTATCCGCGCTGCTGCAAACGCCAGCAGACATCCACATCATCGCCGGCTCGACGGAAGAGCGGATCGAAAGCGCCAACTTCAAGAAGCGCCCATTTGTAGAACGCCATGTTGCAACCGGGAATGTGCTCGGCCAGCCGGTCCGTCAGCATCACATGAGTGGGACCGCCCGGTGAAACCATGACCGCGGCGGCGACCCACGAATCTTCCGGCGGCAGGAGATTATGCCCGCCGATTCCGGCAAACTTGCTGTTTAACAAATCGCCGACCAAATAGTAGAGCCAATCATCATCAGCCCGGCAGTCCGAGTCCGTGAAGGCCACAATTTCGCCGCGCGCGAGTTCTATGCCCGTGTTGCGAGCCACGGATAATCCCTGATTGATCGGATGCCGGACATATTTCACCGTTGGGTAACACGAAGCGATTTCCGCGGTGCTATCCATCGAACCATCATCGACCAAAATGACTTCGTACGCTGGGTAATTCAGCTTTTGGAGGGAATCCAGACAAGCCTGCAGAGTCGGCGCCCCGTTGTACGTCGCCACGATCACCGAGACCAAGGGATATTGAGGCAACGAAAAATACGGAGCCACACTGAACATCTCCTGAACAACACGGAAGGAGGACTTAGGACGACGGTCGCGCGTCGTTAAACCAAAGGCCCAATCTTCAATCTGTTCGCCATCCTTGAACCAATCATCTGTAAAACTAAAAACCAAAGCGCCCGCGAGCCCGGCCCGAAATGCCGACTCAGTTTTCCAAGCCAGGATTTGGCACTTGCGCTCCTCACCTTCACGCAACGAGTCGATGCCAAATTCGCCGAGAATCAACGGCTTCGAATCGGCGATCATCTGCAAACGCGCCAGATAATTTTCGAACGGCTTGGGGTTGTGAATGTAGACATTGAAACAATGAAAATCAATTTCCTTGGGCCGCAAAAACTCGGTCGGCGGATAATTCCCAAATGTACAGAGACACGCGGGATCGATTGCTTTTACCTCTCCGACCAGTTCGTCAATGAATTCAGCGATCTTTGCCGATTCGCTCCAGCGCACGATATCGGGCGGGATTTCGTTCACCAAGCTGAGCGCGAACACGGCCCGATGCGAAGCGCATGACAGCGCCGCTTGGCGAACCGCATGGCGGGCTTCTTCGCGAGTCGCTTCGGAATCAAGGAAACAAACATGTTTGTTCCAGGGAATATCGACGAGCACCTTGAGCCCATGCTCGGTCGCCAAATCCAAAAACCATTTCGGAGGGACGAAATAAACGCGCATAACGTTCGCGCCCAACTCGCGGCTCTGGACAAAATCCCGTGCCGTCTGGTCCGGTTCAGCAAACGGCTCCCCGCGGGCATTGGGACGGAACGGACCGTACGTCACGCCCTTCAGGTAAAATTTCCGCTCGCCGAGCCGAAAGAATTTTCCATCGACTCGCACGCGCAGATGAGCTGTGGCCGAAGCAGACATCACGACTTAGACGGCGCAAAGGCTGGATTTAATCAGTGTAATAACGGAAACGAGGCTGCTAGAATCATAAATCAAACGTCGCGCATTTATCATCCACGAGTAATATAGAGCGCATGGGTAACAAAGTCATGGGTGATAAGCAAGAAGGCAAAGGCTGCGCAAGGCGTTCTCTGGCGTTCTCTACGTTATTACAAATCACCAGATGGTTGCACCTCTCAGTCTAAAGTTAGTCCATCACCAGGCCATGCAAAAACTTTCATCGACCAAGTCATGTTTTGTCTGCGGAACATCCAATCCCGTTGGACTCAAGCTTGCGTTCGAAACAGACGGCACAGTAGTCAGGACCCGATTTATCGCCCAGCCCGCGCATGTCGGATTTCAAGGCGTGGTGCACGGCGGAATTGTTTCGACGGTGCTCGACGAAGTTATGGCTTGGGCTTGTTGCGTTGGCGCGGGTCGGTTTCGGCTATTGCGCTGAATTAAATGTCCGCTTCGTGCGTCCGCTCAGCCTCGGACAAGAAGTCATCGCGACGGCAGAACTGATCTCGAATCGGCGCGACAAGTTGTTCGAGGTGCGAGGTGAAATCAGAGATGAGGCCGGCACTGCTTTGGCGACAGCGACGGGAAAGCACCTCGCGCTGAAAGATGAGGAAGCCAAACTGTTGATGAGCGATCTCGAAGGAGATCCGGCGGAAGTGGTTAAAAAGTTAAATGGTTAAGACACGTTAACATGGTTGCATGGTTACAAGGTTGCATCGTTCAATGGTGACTGGCGTCTGCGAGACGCTATTTAACGATGTAACCCATGTAACCATGCAACCCTCATTTAATCGTCACATTCAGCCGGTGCCTTTCGAGCGTAGCTCCCTCGCGGAAGGAAAGCTGTGAAAGGGAATTATTGTATTCAGCAAGCGCGCGAATGGCTTCGAAGCGAGCGGCTGTCAGGTCTCGTTGAAATTGGAGGACCTGATAGGGCGTGCTTTTTCCATTGGTCAATTTCTTTTCCTCGGCATCGAGGGCGGCTTCGGCAAAAGCTTGGGCTTGGCGCGTTGCTTCGACTCGTTCGAGGCTGGTTTGAACCAACTTCACCGCGTCATCGATCTGAACCAGGATGTCCTGCTCCAGTTTCTTCAACTGCAAGAGGGCTTGTTCTTTTTCCGCTTTCGAGGCCTTGTAGCGGTTGCGCGCGCTCAGGTTGCCCAAAGGAATCGTCATGATCGCGCCATAAGAATAACTTGGATTATCATCTCTCGTAAAATCCCGCAAAACGCCGCCGTACGAAACATCCAGTCCGCTGTGGCCATAGCTGCCCACGAGATCGAGCGCGGGGAAAAGCTGATTTTTCTGATACTTCAGCGTAATGTTGCGGCGCTCGACATCCAATTTGCTTTGCCGAAAATCCGGGCGCTGCGTCAGGCCTTTGCGCCAACTTTCCTGAAGATTGAGGGGCACCGGAACCGCCACGAGCTTTTCCGCTGGCAGAAGGGTCACCCCTTGCCAACCCGCATATTCTGCCGTGATCAAGTTCTTCAGAATATTCTCCTGCACGGCCAGTGTGCGTTGCGTGGCGAGCAGGTCCGCCTTGCTGGTGGCGACCTGAGATTCCGCCTGTTTCTCGTCGAGTTCGGCCAGCGTTCCAACCTCGACTTTCTTCCGCGTTTCCATCAACAATCGCTCCGCCAGTTCTCGAGCTTTCTCCTGAACTTTCACACTTTCTCCGGCGAAGATCAGATTGTAATAAGCCTGCTCGACGTTGCTGATCGTCAACATGAGCTGGAGCAAAAGGCCCTCCTCAGTGATTTTCAAGATCCTCCGATTCAGCTGGATTTGAAGTCGGCCGGCATCGATCCAAAAATCCTGGAGCAAGGGCTGTCGCAAGCGCAACGTCCAATCACCGGTGTAGGTCTCGTCTTGGCGTCCGAAGGCGCTGACCGAATTATGGTTCACGACAGTGTTGAGCTGATATTGCAGGCCGGAAGGGAACAGTCCGGACACACCCGGCACGATGCCTCCGGAAAACGAATCGCTTTCGAACTCGCGCGTGCCGAGGTCGCGTCCGAACTCATCGACACCGCCGGGCTGTGAACGAAAAATATGGACGGCGCTTAGATTTAACTGGGGCTCATAAGCTGAGTAAGCGCCTCTTAAGTTATAAAGGGCGATCTGTGGATTGATCCGCTGGATTTTGATATCGTAATTGTGCTGCAGCGCCATCTGGATGGCTTCTTCCAAGGTGATCGGCTTCGAATTGGTGGAGACGTTCTGCGCTGAGGCTGAAAATGCGCAGAGACAAAGCGTCGTGCAAAGGATTCGCGTGAGTTGCATTGGAGGCGGAGAGTGCTTCATTTCGTTCGATTCGTCAATAAACGCTAATATGTTGATATGTTGACACCGTGTTGCGTCAAATGGTTGCCGATTTCTGGCCGGGATATACTGTTGCGGCGCGGTAACGCAGATTAACAACTTCCCACAAGAGACGGCTCAAACCGGCTCTTTGTTCGAAACGAAAGCGTTGCGCTCATGATTCAGTAGGACAGTGCGTCCCGCCTGTCCTGCTTTGGTGTATGCAGATGCTGGACCGGCGAGACGCCTGTCCTACGACACAGGTTCACGAAGAAGGCTAGCCCGTGACAATCGTGCCGACCGCTTCGCCGCGGACCACCCGGACTAGATTCTGTGGCGTGAAAAGATCGAATACGACGATGGGCATTTTATTGTCCATACAGAGCGAAAACGCCGTCGAATCCATTACCTTCAATTGCTTCTGGAGCGCTTCGAGGTAGCTGATTTGCCGATAGCGTTTGGCCTTTGGATTCTTCTTTGGGTCGCTGTTATAGATGCCATCCACCTTGGTGGCCTTTAGAATGATGTCAGCGCCGATTTCGTTCGCGCGCAATGCGGCGGTTGTGTCCGTGGAAAAATAGGGATTGCCGGTGCCGCCGCCAAAAATCACGACGCGCCCCTTTTCAAGATGCCGCATGGCCCGCCGCCGGATAAACGGTTCCGCGACTTGCGACATGATGATCGCGCTCTGCACTCGGGTCGCGACGCCCAACTTTTCCAGAGCATCCTGCAAAGCGAGCGCGTTGATCACCGTCGCAAGCATCCCCATATAATCGCCCGTCGCGCGGTCGATGCCACGTTCGCTTCCTTGCAAACCTCGAAAAATATTGCCGCCTCCCACCACAATCACCACTTCGACGCCCATCTTGCGCACCTGCTGGATTTGCCGGGCCATGTCGTGAATCGCCTCCGGACAAATGCCGACGCCCGCCTCGCCGCCGAGAGCTTCGCCGCTCAACTTAATCAGGATGCGGCGGTACTTTGCTTGTGGTTCCTTTTTCATTCCCGCGCGAAAGACCCGGTGAATGAGGAAAGATTTCTCCGAAGCACAGTTTCGCATATTGCGTCCATGAACCTGGTAGGACAGCGCGTCTTGCCTGTCTCATCCAGTCTTGGTGTGCGCAAATGCTGGACAAGGAGATAATTTGTCAGCGGCATAGCGGCGAGTTATGTAGCAACCGCCCGCCCGCCCGTCAAACGAAAGCGTGAACGTGAAACGTGAACGACGAGACGGCCTGCCACGGCCCGCTGTGGGTTGTGACTGGAGTGCGTTTCTGTCGGTGTGGACGGAGCGAGCGTTGCGCAGCCGGATGGAGCCGATGAAGAAGGTGGCACGCATGCTGCGCGCGCATGAGGAGTTATTGATGAATTGGTTTCGGGCCAAAGGCGAGGTCTCGTCCGGGGCGGTCGAGGGCCTGAACAACAAAATTCGAGTGGTGACCAGACGCTCGTATGGCTTCCGAACTTACAAAGCCATGGAAATGGCCCTCTATCATAACCTTGGCAAATTACCCGAACCAGAATGCTCCCACAGATTCTGCTGACCAAACGCTTTTCGTTCTGACTCAATCGGTAGCCTTGCGCCAGAAATGCCTCGCCTCGCGCGTTCAATTTGGGAGGCACGATATGACATTCGACACAACTTAAGCCAGTGCCGCGCGCGTACTGTGGCGTGGCCTAAGAACTTTGCATCGTCCATAAAGCCAGGAACCCAATGCCTAACCGCACGCAACGCTTCGCAAAGCTTGTGAAGCTGGGAAATGGGGCGGACGAGCAGAGAAGAGGATTAAGCGGTGCATTCATGGGCTGCAACCCTACTCCAACGATTTAGGTAGTCAATACAATGTTTTGTGACCAAAACATACTTAGGTATGCCAAACTATGATTGACGCTTTTAACAAAGAGATTGTCTTTCGCTGATAGGATGACGCCTCTCGCTTACAGACGCGGAAAAGGCCGACGTGATCGAACACCTCAAATCTCTCTAAGCACAAGATGCGAACCAAATGGACAGACAACACAGATAGCGGCTGGCTCGACGAACGGCCCGTGATTCCAAATTCCTGTTGCCCGCGTGCGCCGTTCCCTTTACTAACTCGCCATGGCAAAGAATTACTGGCTCGTGAAACAAGAGCCCGAAGCGTATTCGTGGGCAACTTTTGTCAAGGAAGGCAAAACCGCGTGGACGGGTGTCCGGAATTTCCAGGCGCGCAACAATCTTCGAGCCATGAAGAAAGGGGATTGGGTCTGCTTCTATCATAGCGGTGACGAAAAGCAGGTCGTTGGCTTGGCGCGAGTGGAACGGGAATCGTATCCGGATCCAACGGCCACCGACGTCGACTGGTCAGCAGTCGATTTGACCGCTGTCAAAGCGCTCCAGAAACCGGTCAGTCTAGGAACGATAAAGGCGGATTCTGTCCTCAAGAACCTTCCGCTCGTCCGTCAATCGCGGTTGTCGGTTTCCGGAATGAACGAAGAGCAATTCGCGCGAATGCTTGCATTGGCTGAGACAAAGGCTGCGTCGTAGGACAGGCGTCCCGCCTGTCTTGCTTTTGGTGTACGCAGATGCTGGACAGGCGAGACGCCTGTGCTGCGAGCTGTTCACGGAAATGCGCATCGGGAGCACTTCCAGCTAAGTTCCGAATGCTTTCTTAATTTCTTTAAGCTGCTGAAACTCGGGTTTGCTGGAGTAGTATTTGTCGAGGGGATAACAGCCGCTGATCAAGCCATTGCGAGGGCCGGTCGTGCAATCGCTGAAAGTGCGACAGATGATTTTGTTATTTATGGCGCCACGTTCTACAGCGTCGGCCAAAAGTCCAGGGTAAGCGAGCACCATGCGGCCCAAGCCAATGATGTCGGTCCAGCCCTGACGAACCGTGTACTGCGCGACGTGCGGGAGATATTCTTGCAAGTAACTGTAGGCGGTCCCAACGAGCACCATTTCTTTCGGCGCTTGCGCTTTGATTTGGCGCACCACTTGAATCTGGCGCGCAACATCGATCAATGGATCGTGCGCGGGTTGATAGCCGTCCGATGGCGGGTAAGCTGCGGGCCGTTGAATGTGCGGATTGTAATAAGGGGAGCCGGCGCTGAGGTTCACAATCTTGACGCCGAGCCGGGCGCAAAGCTGGACGAATTGAAACGTCTCGGTGAGGTCGTAATCCACTGGATGATCTTGGTTTACTCCAAAGGCATAGCGATACGGGAGACAATGCGAATAGTCTTCCGGAATGCCCGGGCCCAATTTGCCAGGTTGTGACAACGCGGGGTCCGGTTTGAATGGGACGAAATCAAATGCGCTTAGCCGCACGCCCAACTCGATCTTGTTTCCGGTCGCGCGAATGCCATCGATAATTTCGCGAAGGGTACGCGTGCGGTTTTCGAATGAGCCGCCATATTTGCCGGCGCGCGTGAATGCGCTCAAGAACTCGTGCAATAGGTAGCCGTGACAATGTTTGATATCCACGAAATCGGCGCCAACGTCCCAAGCAATCCTGGCGGCCTCGATGTACTTTTGGATCAGTTGCTCGATCTCGCTATCGGTAAAGACCTGTGTATCGCTTGTGACATTGAACTTGCGATCCAAAATAGGATGGCGGTAAGCAACACGAGGTTCCATCCGTTTCTTGTCGGTCGTTTTGCAAAAGCGGCCCGAATGAGTCAATTGAAATCCAATGACCAGATCGCCGTCCTTGCCGAAGCGTTGCTTGTGCGCCTGCACGAGAATCTCGCGCAGTTCGGCTAGACCCGCCTTGTTCTCTTCGTTGATGATGAGCTGATTTGGATTGGCGCGGCCGTCCGGACGCACCGCCATTGCTTCGCAGCCATAGATCAATTTGGCGCCGCTCTCGCCGAAACGCTGCCAGCGCCGGCGCATTTCATCGGTGACACCGCCTGTCGTTGTGCCATCCCAGCCTTCCATGGGTTGAATCGCATAACGATTGCCGATGCGTTTGCCATTGATGATTGTGGCAGTGACCTGCTGAGCCAGCGGCGACTCCAAACCGAGAGCGATGCGGTCCTCACACGGCAGATTCAATCCAAGTGCGGCGACATGTCTGCGGAAGTCAGCCACAGTTTTGAGCGTCGGAAGACGTGTCAGCTTGAAGGACTCAGGCATACATCAGCTTTTGACCAACGGTAAAACAGAGCCAAAGAAGCTTAAACACTTTTCGGCCTTCGCCTCGCGAAGGAGGAAAAGTGCCAGCTCGCGAAGATGATAATCACCCCACATTGAGCTTTCGCCGTTGGGCGCCTTTTGCCCCGGAGCAATGTAATCCCAGCCATTGGGCCGATGATAGACCGAGTGAAGCAGCAGCCCTTGATGTTTCGAGCCGGTGGAAAGATAAGGCTCCTGGAAAAGTGTGTTGGCCACCGTCAGACCAGCCTGGCGATAAAGCGTTCCGCTCCCATTCTCCTGGCGCGCGGCTAAATAGTTGCCAAGCCGAATGAGACCCTGTGCTGCGATAGCGGCGGCGGAACTATCCACCGGTTCGCAAGTGTTGAACGGGTCGGCGGGTTTGCTGAGATAATCTCCGAGGCGGTGCAGATTGGGCGCGCCAGTATCCCACATGGGGATTCCGTCCGCGCTGCAGTTCTCGAGATAAAAGTCCGACGTCGCTTGAGCCGCGTCGAGAAACATGGTTTTCACAGCGCGGGCGTCGCGCGAAAGGCTCGCGGACGGGACGCTGCCGGCGAGATCGGTTTCGCCGAGAGTGGCCAGATACTCCAATTCTTCGGCGAAGCCGAGAATGGCCCAGGCGAGGCCGCGCGTCCAGGTCGTAAAGGGCGAGTAACCTTGCTGCGAGTTGGGACAACGATAGTGGCCGTCATTTAGATTAAAAATGCTCTCGTGCGCCGTGCGGCCACGGACATCATACGCATCGCGCCCTTTGCCATAGTAAATGGCATAGCGGGCAGTCGCGGTGGCGTGCTGAATCAGACGCTGCAACAACGAGATTCTCTGGTCACGTTCTCCCATAAGCACGTGTCCCAACGAATGCCCGATGGCCAATGACCGCAGTGATCGCATCGTGTCGATGAAGAGCGAATGCGGACCGTTGAATGAGTAAATGAAGCCTTGGCCATCAGAGATACGAGTCCATCGCGCGGCCTGAACTGCGCCCGAAACTTTCAACGCCAGTTCATAGAATTCCTGCTCGCGATCGTTTTGCGGAATCTTTCCTTCGCGCATAAGGCGAAGCAAATTGCCATAGGTCGAAATGTTGTTGAACCCATGATCGTGGACGCCGACATGCGACACATGTGTTGCCATCAGCTCCACGGTTTTGGCGCGGCCAATGTCGAGAAATTCGGAATCGCCCGTCGCGTCAAATTGCAGGAGAGCAGAACCGAATTGAAAGCCTTGCGTCCACTCCGTCCACCCACGCGACGTGTATTTCCCCTTGACCGTAAAGACCGGCGTGCCTTGAGCAGGGTTCCACTTTTTTTCGATGCTTAGGATTTTCGCGGCGGACAATTCGAATACACGCGCAATTTTTCGCAGCAGTTTTTGCGGCGTTAATCTGTAATCGATTTGCATGGGCATGTCTTGATTCAGGTCGTGCAGCTTTTAGCTCGCGCGCGCCAGCTGCAACGTCTTGCCGGAAAATCTCACAAGCTGTCCGCCAGCGGTGGACCCCGATCTTCAGACCACTCGACGCAGAATTTAAGCTTCTGTTTTCTCGAGGGTGCTCGGGTTGTTCGTGTCGGTTCGTTGGTCTGCGTCTAATTCCATTTTGGAAAGAGAGAGCAA
>Ga0194126_10008793_pt1 | contig 13644 bp, 12 predicted proteins | sample TA2KigC150mmetaG_FD_148641 | JGI IMG/M metagenome (GOLD analysis project Ga0194126, IMG submission 148641) | Freshwater microbial communities from Lake Tanganyika, Tanzania - TA2015035 Kigoma Deep Cast 150m | ecosystem: Environmental > Aquatic > Freshwater > Lake | place: Tanzania: Lake... | reverse complement strand
TCACCTTCGGGGTGTTCACCGTGGCGCTGATAGTCAGGATCGGATAAGAATCCATGTGCCCGTCGTTCGTCACCGAGATGTTCACTGGCGTTGCCCCGTTGAAGTTGCCGCTTTCTGTCACCGGCGTTGGGTCGTAGAGAAACGGGTCCCGTGCTACGAAGCGAGCTACGTAGAACTGACTGCCCGCCCACAGCGGCCGGTCGCCCGACGAGAAGTCCGGCCCTTCCTGCACGTAACAGTTCAGATATCGGGTGGTGCTGCCATCGCTGAGCACGATCTTCAGCGTCCCCTCCCCGCGGTCGGGGTTCAACGCCGCCAGCAATGCCTCTTGCCGCTCGTCCTGGGCCTGGGCGGTGGCCTGGCGGTCCACCAACGCCAGTTGCACTACACGGGGTCGGAACTTCAGCCCACGATGCAATTGGCGATGTTGAGACGGGTGCGCGGTCAGGAAGTGCGTCAGTGGCGCCATCCCCAACCCCGAGAACTCGCGCACCTTCGTGCTGCTTAATTGCCCGAGCTGGATTTCAGTTGAATCAGGATCTATCCAGTAAAATGAGATGGTCACCTCAACGTCCCCTCAATCGTTCCTCGAATTGCAGCCACTCGAAGTCCTGACGCAGGCTGGCACGGGTGTCGGCCCCGATGCCTGGCGATTCATGGTAGTGATAATGCGTCTCCGTATACGTCGTCCCCGTCCCCCCGGCAACCGCGCCAATGCCCGCCCCGGCCACGGCAAGCGCCGGCACGCCCACTTGCGGGAAAGCCAGCCCGGCCATGGCCCGCGCCACGTCCGACCGCCCGGCCTCCAACGCCCCCACCAGACCGGCCACCATGTTCTCCCCCAGTGCCCACATCTCCCTGGAGGGAGAAGCCGCCCCCGCCGCCGCCTCCGCCGCGGCGATGGCCGCGGCCACGATGTCCATCACCGTCTGGTACAACGCCGAGGCGTTGTTCACCAATCCATCTATCATCCCCTGGATGAATCCGACGCCGACCGAGTAACCGCCCTGATAGAAGTCCAGCTCCATCGTCGGCAGCGAGTTCAGGGTGTCGATGCCGTCAGTAATGTGAGACAGCATCTTCGCACAACCCGACGCAAACTCCTGCGCTGCCGCCAGGGCTTCGTCCGTTATTTTCTCCCGGGCCTTTTCGAGAATTACTACCACTCGCTCCAGATCGGTGATAAACGCCAGGAAACCGGTCAGCCCCGACACGACGTTCTTCTCGGCGTAATTGGCCGTGGACTGCAGGAAGTCTACCGCCGTCTTCAAGTGGCCCATCACCTGGCTGACCCGCTTCGACAGTTCCAGCGCCGCGTCGGACACCACCCACTTCTCTTTCTGCCACTCAATCCAGTACAACGCCCGCTCCAGGTGGTAGAAGAACTCCTCGAACTTCTTCTCAATGTCCTTGACCTCGGGCTTGTACTCCAGGATCTTGATCAGCGGATCCACGGCGTCGCCGATGCCCTTCACTGTGTTGCCGATGATGCGTGCCAGCTCCGCCGTCTCCTCGCTGACCCTGCTCTCGAAGTCGGCCGCCTTCTCCGCGAACTTGATCAGGAAGGTCTCCAGCGAGCCGAAGAATAACGTGGCGGACACGGCGGCCTGGTCGGGAGTGATGGCGAACTCGGCCAGGTCAAGCAGCGGCTTGACCGCCTGCCCCAGGCTGCCCACTGTCTCGCCGATGAGTTTGGCCGTCTCCGCCCCCTGCTCGCTGACCCTGGCCGCAAACTGGACCGCCCGCCGGTCGAACTCCGCCAGGAACCACCCCAGATTGACGAAGAACAACTCGATGCCCGCCACGAGCTTCGCCTGGTCAGGGGCGTAGTCGGCCAGGGACGCCAGGTCCGAAGCCGCCCCCGCGAACATGCCGACCAGACCCGTCGCGATCTCCGCCCATTTCACCTTGAGCGCGTCCACGAAGTTCCCCGCCTCGTCGAACCTGCCAGTTATGTCCAGCTTCTCCAGGATGGCATCCGCCACTCTCCCCAATTGCTCCACCAGGTCGCCAATGGCCGTCTGGCTGATCTCCAGATCACCCTCGTACCCGGCTAACGTCTTCATGTCCTTGATGACCCCGGCCATGATACTCACTAGCCCGGCCTGGAATTCCAGCCAGGCTGCTTTGAGCGCATCGAGTGGCCTACCTGCTTCGTCGAACTTACTGGAAACGTCCCCGATGGCCTCCAGAATCACAGTCACGGCCTGGTTCATCGTCCACACCAGGTTGCGCATCGCCTCGCCACTGACTTCCAGCCCGCCCTCGAACTGGGCCAGTGTCGTGATGTCCTCGATCATTCCCGCGAACAGACCGACGAGCTTGGCCGAGAATTCTGCCCACTTGACCTGAATCTGGTAAACGACGTTGCCCTCCTCGTCGAACATGGAGGCAATGTCAGCTGCATCGCCCATTGCCTCAAGGATTTTGTGGACGGCATCGTTCATCGTCCACACCAAGTTACGCACTGCCTCGCCACTGACTTCCAATTCCCCCTTAAACTCAGACAACGTGGTGAGGTCCTTTATCACTCCAACCAATGCGGAAACCAGTGCACCGGCTAACTTAATCCAGCTCACGATGAAATCCTGGATGTTCCTATAGGCCTTGTTGAGCACAGGCGGCTGCCTGACGAACGCCGCCACGATAGCGTCGTTGGCGTCGTCCAACGCTTTCCGCAAGCTCACGATGTTCTGCTGGCTGACCTCCAACCCGCCCTCGAATTCCGATAGCGTGGTGAGGTCGCCGATCACGCCGACCAGGGCGGAAACCATCGCCCCCGACAGCTTGACCCAGCTCACGATGAAATCCTGGATGTTCCTGTACGCTTCGTTGAGCACAGGCGGCTGCCTGACGAACGCCGCCACAATGGCGTCGTTGGCCGCCTGCAGCGTCCCTACCAACTGAAGCACGTTCGCGGTGCTGACCACCAAATCACCTTCGTAGCCCGCCAGCTTCGCCAGGTCGTCTATCATCCCCACCACCAGGCCGATCAGCGAGCCGGCGAATTCCATCCACTCGACCTTGAGCTGGTCAATCTCGCCGCCCTCGCCGATGGCCCTTACCAGGGCGACCACCACCTGTTTGATGTCCGCAGCCAACCGCTCGGCCACGCCGGGCATCAGGCCAGTGTACCTGGCTGCCTCAGTGAAGGTCGTCGCCGCCAGCCCGACCACCTCCACCACCCCCTTCACCGCCTCGGCCCAGCTCACCATATGCCCCCACACAGTGTCCTTCCGCTCCCCGGCCCAACCCCACAGGTCGAGCAGCTCCTCACGGACGGCTACCAGGATGGTCTTCGTATCCTCGATCAGCCTGTCCAATCCCGACTTGAAACCCGTCAGAGCGGGGAATTCGGCAACCGTCGGCGCGATGTCAGCCATGGCTTTGAAGGCCCCCGCTATAGCCTGGATCACGTCGGCCACCGCCTTCAGCGCCTCAGCCTCCCCTTTCTCCAGGCCTGCAGCCAGGCCGCGCATCATGTCCAGTCCGATCTCGATGAACACCTTGGAAGGCGAGCTCATACCTAGAACCTTCCGCACCCACGCAGGCAAACTTCTGGCCAGTTCCTCAACTTTGGCCTTGATGTCCTTCCACTTGGCGACAATGCCATCGATCACCCCCTGAATGATGTCCTTGCCCGCAGTGATGAACTCTTTGACCTTGCCAGACACGACCCCTGGCAGACTTGCTATTGTTGTCTCTATCGTCGTCGCAATCTCGTCGGCCTTGTCCACAATGTCCTGGAAGGTGGCCACCCACCACGCTTTGAGCTCCTCCCACGACAACAGATTCACGCCCAGCAGATCGGCCACCGTGTTGGCTATCGTATCGTAGATAGTGCCGAAGACAGAGTCCACTATCGTCGCTAACCCGCTGAATATCTTGCCAAGCGAGGAAATCATCCCTTCCAGGGCTTCGATCTGGCCCTTCGCATCGCCCCGGATATAAGCCACGAATCCCTTGAACAACGAGACCACTAGGTCGATGGCCCCGCTCAAAATATCAGCCGCTCCTCCAATGGCTTTGAATATATTGTCTAACGCGGCTACGATAAATTCAGCAGCCACTTTGGCCACGATAGCAGCCAGGACTCCCAATGCAGTCAGGACGGGCTGCAAGCTCTCCCAGAGGGCGGCCAGCTTCGGGACCAGCGCCTCGAAGTCGCTCCTCATCCCCCCCAATGCTTCCTTCAACCGCTCCCACGTCGGACCATAGAACGTCGCTATCTTGTCGGTCACCTCAGTCCCGAAAGCCCGCTCGATGACCCCGTAGACCTGCTCGCCGAACTCCTGGACGGCCGCCAGCGCCCCGCCCTCCTGGAACGCACCGACGAGGCCCTCGACGCCCCGCCTCACGTCCTCCACGAACGTCGCAATCCTGTCCGCGACCTCCGTCCCGAAAGCCCGCTCGATCACCCCGTAGACTTGCTCTCCGAACTCCTGGACGGCCGCCAGCGCCCCGCCCTCCTGGAACGCACCGACGAGGCCCTCGATGCCCCGCCTCACGTCCTCCACGAACGTCGCAATCCTGTCCGCGACCTCAGTCCCGAAAGCCCGCTCGATCACCCCGTAGACCTGCTCGCCGAACTCCTGGACGGCCGCCAGCGCCCCGCCTTCCTGGAACGCACCGACGAGGCCCTCGACACCACGTCTCACGTCCTCCACGAACGTGGCTATCTTGTCGGCCACTTCAGTCCCGAAAGCCCGCTCGATCACCCCGTAGACCTGCTCGCCGAACTCCTGGACGGCCGCCAGCGCCCCGCCCTCCTGGAACGCACCGACGAGGCCCTCGACACCACGCCTCACGTCCTCCACGAACGTGGCTATCTTGTCGGCCACCTCAGTCCCGAAAGCCCGCTCGATGACCCCGTAGACCTGCTCGCCGAACTCCTGGACGGCCGCTAGCGCCCCGCCCTCCTGGAACGCACCGACGAGGCCCTCGATGCCCCGCCTCACGTCCTCCACGAACGTCGCAATCCTGTCCGCGACCTCAGTCCCGAAAGCCCGCTCGATCACCCCGTAAACCTGCTCGCCAAACTCCTGGACGGCCGCCAGCGCCCCGCCTTCCTGGAACGCCGCAGCTAATGCCCCCAGCCCGTTCTTCACGTCTTCCAGGACCGGCATAACTGCGTCCCGAATGCCCAGGAAGTTGGTGGCAAATGCCACCGACAATGCCCCCACCGCCGCCGCAACCAATCCGATGGGACTGAATAGCATGGAAAACAGGGGAATCAGCTTGCTTACGATTACCAGCACCGGCCCCAGTGCCGCCGCTACTCCCGCCAGGGCCACGATCCACTGCCGAGTCTGCGCATCCATTTCGGTGAAGCGCTGGATCAGGGGAAGCACCGCACTCATGAGCTGGTTCACTGCCGGCAGGAGGGCCTCGCCGAGGCTGATGGCCGCCCCCTGCAAATTGTTCTTGAGGTTTGCTAACTGCGCCGCGGTGGACTGCATCTGGATGGCGAACGCCGCTTGCGTTGCCCCTACCCCCTCGGTGGCGCCACGCATGGCCTCCAGGTCAGCATTGAATGGCCCCATGTCCTCACGGGTCAGGGAAAGCGCAGCCCGCACTGCCCGAATGTTTGGGAACAAGTTAGCCATGGCTTCTGTCCCGCCACCGGTCTGGGCCACCAACTGCCCCAGGGTGCCCGACAGCCCCAGGGCATTGAGGGCCGCCAGGCCGCTCTCGAAGCCCATCTGCTGCAGTACGGTCGTCAATTCCTCGCTAGGCTTGATCAGCCCCATGACCAAGCCGTTCAAGGCCGTCGCGCCCTCGGCAAACGAGATGCCGGCCTTGGACATGGTGGCCAGGGCCGCACTCACCTCGTCGAACCCCACCCCAGCCTGTGCGGTGGCCCCCACCACCCCGCCGACACTGCCTGCCAGTTCCTCAAACGTCCCAACGCCAATGTTCACCGTCTGGAACATCAGGTCAGAATATTCCCTGGCCTTGTCCGCGTTCTCGCCGTAGGCGTTCAGGCTAGCGGTGACAGCCTGAGCCGCCACCTGAGTATTGGTCAGACCGGCGGAGGCCGCCTTAGTGCTGGCCTCTAGGACCATCATGGCGTCCGCACCGGCAAAACCTGACCCCTGGATGGTGTAGAAGCCTTCTGCCAGTTTGACTGCCGAGTCGGTAGTCACCGTTATGTCACCGCTCATACGCACAAATCTATCAGACAATGCGGCGATCTCGGCGTTGGTCTGCTGGGAGATAGACTGGATGTTCCGCATTTCCCGATCCATGTCCACCGCCGCCTTGACTGCCGCCGTGCCGATGCCGACCAACGGCAAGGTGACGCCCAGCGTCAGCTTCGAACCAATGCTGCCCAACGTGGCCGCAGTGTGCTGCAACCTCGATTCGGTTTCCGCCAGCCCTCGCTCCAGGGCCGACGTGTCGGCTGCTAGCTTGACTAATAAATTTGCGATGTCCAAAGGGATGTCCTCACATCAGATAGGAACGCAAACAAAAAAGCCCGGCAGAGATTGCGTTCCCACGAACGCAATCTCCTCAGTCTATCAACGGCCGTTGGGTCTCTGGCGTGCCTGGACGACCGGGGCGGAGGAACGCCCCCCCGCCCCGTCATCTCTTACGCAAAGCTCTCTGGGCCTCCGCCCACTCCAGGACCTGTTGGGTGGGCCACGTGGGATGGCGCGACCGCACCTCGGCGATCTGTCCCTTTAGATCGTAGTAAGCCTGCCATTCCACGAACTCCCGATGCGACATGGTGCGACGGAGCTCGGCCCTGGTCATCCCCAGATTCTCGGCCAGGACGAACTCTAACCAGAGCCGCCCGTCGCGGAGGAGTTTTTTGCCGTCTCCTCCACCGCTTCCTCACCCAGCCCCGAAATCCTGGTGAACACCTTGGCCACTCGCAGCGTGGCCGCCGAGGATTTCTTCAGCAACGCTTCGTAATCCTCCTCGGTGAACAGCGGCTCACCATCAGGGCCGCAGATACCGTGGGCGATGGCCCACAGGTTCATCTTATCTACGTCCCGCTCCGGCCACTCAGCCATGTCCTTGATCGCCCGGAGCGCCTCGCCCAGGCACAGTCCACGCACCAGGACACTGCCGCCCCACTCCGGACACTCCACGATCTCCTCCGGAATGTCCCTGGCCGCCAGAATCTCCTCGCGAGTGAGTATCCTCAGTCCTGCAGTGTCTTTTCCCATTCTCTTCACCTCCGCTCTCTATGTTCTTCTAGCTCGGATAGACGCCCGGGACTGGCAGCGCGCTGTACGAGAAGCCCACCGACATCTCCACCACCCCCTCGTAGGGGTAGGATTCGCTGCGGCTCTCGACGTAAGCCTTCGACACGTAGTGACGCGGCTTGGTGGCCGCTGTCCCCTCGGGGGCCCATTCCAGCGTGCCCGACGCACCAGGCACCACTTTGCCCCAGGTAGTCGTGCCGGTGGCTCCAGTCTGGCTCAGCAGGTCCAGCGTCGCCGAGCCGTCCCGCTGCCCGGATAGCTTCTCCTTGTACGCATCGTCGCCCGCCGAGGCGTCGATGATCGTCACGCTCTCGTCCACGCTGAACGCTCGAAAGTCGGCCTCCAGCGACGTGCCGTTGAACATGACCACCAGGTCCTTTCCTGTATACCTTGCCATCGTAAACCTCCTGTCTTTTTTTTACTCTGCCCCCCACAAAAAATGCGGAGGCGTTATATTTGCAGCCTCCGCATCTGCTAAGCCCCCCGCGTTTTTTGATTCCCCCTGGCCAGGACACGCGCGGAGGGTTCGTGTCTTTTCGGGCCGTCGCCCTAGACCAGGGGGTATGCTCTTGTTCTTATTAGTACTGTTGTTCTTCTCCCTCTCGCCTCCACCACGGACTGACTGCGATGTCGTCCGGCAGGGCCTGCGCTCCGTACGCCGACACCGGTCGGCCCACACTCCTACAGGCGGCGTCCACGAACGTGACGCACGTTTCGGCTGGCAATGCCGCCACTGTCCGCCACCTGGCAGGACCCAGCAGCAGCCGCCTCAACACCCTCCAGCCGATGGCCACCCAGTAGTGCAGCGCGTACCACTTCCCTTCCGCCCCCAGACAAAAGCCGATCAGCCGCTCCTTCTCCAACTCGGTGAGGGGCTCCCTGGGCACCCACCAGGCGTGCTCCTCGGCCAAATCCTGCTCTTCCTCAAAGGGGTGGCCAACCACACCCCGCCAGTTGGACTCGAAGGTCAAGGCCGGCTGGCCATTCTGCCAGAGTGTCAGAATGACGTGGTTCCACTCGAAGCCCAGTCGCCTGACCAGCCGCCCCAGTCCGCCGCCGTAAGTAGTCGCTACTTTGAACTCAATTCCTGATGCATCATTAGTCATCGTCCTCATCCCTGGCTCGCCCTGATACGATAATACGCCCCCTCATGCCAGTAACTTTCACCACCAGCCCCCAGCTCGTGAAACGACACCAGCCCGCCCCGCGCCGTCCAGAACTGGTTGGACCACCCCGACACGGTCAGCACCTGGTCGTGCAGCGCCGCGTCCACCAGGTCGGCGATCTCCCCCGCTTCCTTGGCGCTCACCGAGGACACCGCTACCACGGCATACACCATGTTGAACGACCTGGTTGGGGTCAGGTTCTCCTCCCCCCCGCCGCCGTAGAAGAATCGAATGGCGGGCAGGCTGACCCCCTGGGGGATGACCTGGTGATAAATCTTGGCCGATCCGAGTTTGGTCAGGATAGCCTGGTCGGAACTGAGCTTGCTGTATAATGCCTGCCTGATGACGTTCAAGTCAATCTCCTGCTCGTTATGGGAATCCAGGCGGTTTCACAGTCCAGGCAATAGGGCCCGGCTGTCGTATCCGGGACAGCCCATTCCCCCTCTTTGGGCGGGGCCCATCCCTCCAGTCCCGCCCGCCCCTCGCCCAAGAGCTCCAGGATTCTATCCAGCCTGGCGGAAATCTCTTTCAATCGTACGTCTAGCTCTTTGTCCACTACCATCACTCCAGCATGTCGAAGACAGCCTTCATGTCCCTGAGCAACTCCGGCTTCTCCTCCTCGAAGGCGGGGTAGAGATGCGGACGCGGACTCATAAATCTGGTGCCCAGTTCCAGAAAAAATCCCACCTTCTCACGGTCCGGATCCCCAACTCCGTGCTTGATGATCCAACCCTTCTGGTGTTCCTGCACCTTGTTGATCGAGGCCCTGGTTCTCCCCGTGTCCACCGGGCACTTCTCCCTCGCCCGTGCCACCATGCGGTCGGCCGCCTGTTCGATCCGCTCCGCCACCAGTTCCCCGGCCACGCCCTTGAACCACTTGAGCTTCTCGATACGGAGCTCTACTGTGACGGTGCCTTCCGTCCACTTCTTTGAAATCCCCCCAGCAGTCCGACCCCAATTCTTAGGCATCTCCCAGTACTCCCAACACTATCTCCCAAAACCTCGCCGCGGCCCCGCCTACTCCCCTTGCCCACTCCTCCCTGGTCTCCCAGCCCCAGCTCAGCGCTCCGACCTTCTCGTTGACGACCAGCACGCATCCCGCCAGCCTCGCCTCGGCCACCGTCCTCCCGAACGCCTCCACCCCCTCGGGCAGGAACAGGAATTGCTCATACCTGGCCATCGTACCTGGAATGTCAGCGTAAGCCGCCTGTCCCATCAGCCGCACGTTGTCTCCACACGGCGGGAACGGCCCCCAGCCGTAGAAATCCACCGTCCCGTTCTCACGTGCCCACCTGCAAGCTGCCTCCACGCCCTTGTGGGGCTGGAATTCCCCCAGCCAACATGTCCCCTGCCTGGAGGCCCCCTCGCTCAGTCCCTCAAACGGCGCCGGGTCGATCGGCGATGGCACCAGATACACCTTCTGCGGCCTGACTTCTGGATGCTGTCTCAGATACGACTCCCGATGGAGAGGCGACAAGAAGATCACCGCCCGCGCCCTGTTCATCACCGGCCCGATCCAGTCCCGCTGCCAGGCCTGCGGCGTGTCCCAGTGATCGTGACTGACCTTCACGTAGGGCTGTGAGACGGCCATCTTGAGCTCGCCCTGGTTGAAGTGTTTAATGTTATGCAGTACGTAGCAGTCACACAACCGCATCTCGCCCGGATAGCAGCGCACCACCTCGACGTCCCTGGGTGTGGCAGCTACCATGGCCTCCACGTTCAACTGTGCGCCCCCAAAGCGGTCCTGAAGGCGGTGGTCGTGTAGGAATCCGATTCTCATAGAGTCATCTCCAACTGCGCCTGCCCAGCCTCTACCTGCTTCTGCCAATACGCTATCCTGGCCCTGGCGATCTCGGCGTACTCCTCGCTGATCTCGATCCCCAGCCAGTTCCGCCAGCCAGCCCTGATTGCCCCGATGATCTCCGATCCCGTACCACAAAAGGGGACAAGGATCACCGCCTCATCGAGGTATTCCCCTGGGGGACGAATCAGCTTTGCCAGGTATTCGGTCAGGGCGAGGGGTTTGACGGCCTTTCAGGTAGGGTGAGGATTGTGCGTCCTCACCCCACTTGACACCTCCTCAAAGAAACTCAAAAGATGTTCGGGAATATCAGCCTTGCGAAATATCATGTTGCCCTCATCGGCTTGACAGTATCAAATATCTGTGCTATAATACCCTCACTATGTCCTACAGTAAACGAAGCATTATCTGTACCCGTTGTGGTAAAGAAGTCACCAAGCGGATGCCCCCCGAACAAATCTATTGTTCGCGCCAATGTGCAGCAGCAGCCCGCGAGAAGCCCCGCAAGGCTCGTATCTGCCAAACTTGCGGTAAGAAGTTTGACTTTCACAGAAGCCCCAGCGCTAAACCAAATGCTGGCAAATACTGTTCTGTGCAATGTCGCATTATTGGCACACGTACCGGCTATCACCCTTGTCCAGAATGTGATAAGATGGTTGATAGCCAAAGTATATACTGTTCCTTTGAATGTTCCTTGATAGGCCGTGGCAAAAAGAGACGTACTGGCAAAGAAGTCAAATGTGAATGGTGTGGCAAGCCGTTCTACCTGCCTCAAGCTCGCCTCAAAGCCAATAAGTACTATTTTTGTTGCCTTGAGCATCAAATAGAATGGCAAGGCCAAAACAAACTGGAATTTATCTGCAAGATTTGCAGTGAGAAGTTTCAGTGGTCGCCATCCCGTGTTAAGCAGACTAATCCTACTTACTGCTCCCTTAAGTGCCGTGATGCTGATCCAGACCGTCGCCAGCGATTGCTTGATATGAATCGTCAACAACAAGAAATAAGCCCAACCAGACCTGAACAGATTGGTTATCAGCTTCTCGATAGCCTTGGTCTTGATTATGAACCGCAATATCTTGTCAACGATAAGTTCTGTGTAGATGCTTTTGTGCCAAGCTTGAATCTGGCTATTCAATTTGACGGCAATTATTGGCATGGACACCCTCAAGATTTCCCCAAACCTGATAACCGCCAACGCAAGCGAATGAATTACGATAAATCTCAAGATGCCTATTTGAAGACCTGCGGCTATCACGTTATCAGGATTTGGGAAAGCGACCTCAAGCATAATCTTACTGCTGTAAGGGCTTCACTCCAAGACGCTCTAACTCAGATAGGACAAAACTCATCTCGTCTCCTGTCAGGTCGTCTCGAAGTTTAAGAACTTCAAGTCCCTCCAGTCCTGCATTGCGTTCTCGGCGTGAGCTTTTCGCCGTGTAGAAGAAGCGGGATGCATTGCCTTTTTCGCCAGCATCAAAGTAAAGGGGGCCTTGCGGATGCCATCGGCCATAAGTTACAGTTTTGCCCGGAGGATATATAGCTTGTCGCCCTGGGGACCCGGGATTCCTACGAGGCCCAGCCTGTTCATTCAGTAACCTTATAGGACAATCTTCAACACATTCCCAATCTTCAATAGTCTCAAGACCATCGGGATCAGTGTAGTCTGTGCCCAAATCTTTCAACCCTCCACCAAACCAGCTATTAGTACCGTAAAGCCTAACCTCTCCCTCCTTCAACCCGGTCCGGTGACTACCCCTTATCTTCTTTGCCCCCACCCTCACACAATCAGGATGATGGGAGAGGATGACATTGGCAGGCCAGCGGCCTGCGGTGTTTGCTACTGCTTTTTCTCCTTGCGCTTTGAAACCATAACCATCGCCTCTGGTGTGCTGCGCTCTTCCCCCTATATTCGGCTTCTCTCCGTTGTAATCCACCCTACACCCATCCACCCACAGCGCCCCAGCCCCATGCTCCACCGCGCACTCGGCATACGTCCCCCGCCTCGGCTTCCGCGCCAGGATGATGGGCTCCCAGGCTGGCTTCAAGGCCGTGCCCCAGCCGGACCACTGGCGGGCGGCGTCGGTCGCGGGGGCGGTGATCGGAACGCCTCCGCCAGCGGTTCGCTCCTTACCTTTCCACCCACCGTATGTGTCGTCGTGGTCCTCTAGTTGCAGGCGTGTCGTGCTCTCCCCAACGATCTCCCTCTTAGCCCCCGCCGCCTTGTCAATCGCCTTCGAGATGTCGTGCGATTTTGGGAAGCCGCTTCCATAATTCCAAAGAATCGGCCCGCTTGAAAAGGGTGACACCGCTTTTGGTCTTATAGGCTTACCGCAACATGGACAAAGTGGAATTTGCATTTTTCCCCAGATTGTGATATAATGACCCTGCTATATGGAAAGGATAGCCCATGCCATACCAAACATATCTTTGTAGCTATTGCGGGCAAGAATTCTGCCGTCGATCAAACGAAATCCGAACAGATACTCCCTGCTGTTCCTATTCATGTGCAGCCAAGTTACGCCAATTCGGTAGAGAGCCCAAGCCTCGAAAGCCGCCTAATGCTAAATGTGCCGTCTGCGGCAAGTTATTTCACCGCCCTCCCTCACATCTTAGGCGGGTACAAACCCCCATTTGCTCTCGTCAATGCAATGGCGTCTTGCGCGGTCAGGAATTCAAGAAACATGCCCACAAAGGCCGTGCCGCTTGGACTGAAAAATCTGAACGCTCATACCGTGAAAAGATGTCGGGCCCTAACAATCCTGCTTGGAAGGGCGGAGTTACCTATCGCCGACGTAAGGGCCAATATGCCAAATCCGTCAAATATGTCCGGTGCCCTCCTGAATTTGCAAGTATGGCTCGCAAGGACGGCTATGTTATGGAGCACCGCCTAATCATGGCCCAGGCATTAGGTCGCCCCCTTTTGCGCTCAGAGGTAGTGCATCATGTCAACCATGATACTACAGATAACCGCCTTGAAAACTTGAGCCTATTCCCTAACAACAGCGCACACAAACAGTATGAGGGGAAAACTGGCCATTTCAAAGATTACTATCGTCCGCGCAATGGCACCAACCCCCAAAATTCTCCTCCGCCCATTGATCCAGATCAGGAGAACTCAAGTAACTGATACAGTCATAAAGTTCCCACCCCGCATCCTCCAGCCCGCAGGCCAGCCGGTGAAAGGTGCGCGTGCCACCGAAGAACAACCCCACCGCGCCAGGCTTGCACACTCTCAATAGCTCGGCCGCCCATTCCATTACCCATGCCTGATACTGGGCGTTGTTCTTGAAGTTATCCCACTCCTTGCCCATGAAAGCCAGGCCGTAAGGTGGATCGCACAGCACCGCTGTCATGCTCTCGTCGGGTATTCCCCTCATCACCTCCAGGCAATCCCCGCAAGCGATGGTGTTCTCCTCGTAAGGGCCAATCATTTCCAGTACACATAGAGTTTGAGCGTCGGCGT
>Ga0194126_10008789_pt1 | contig 13648 bp, 12 predicted proteins | sample TA2KigC150mmetaG_FD_148641 | JGI IMG/M metagenome (GOLD analysis project Ga0194126, IMG submission 148641) | Freshwater microbial communities from Lake Tanganyika, Tanzania - TA2015035 Kigoma Deep Cast 150m | ecosystem: Environmental > Aquatic > Freshwater > Lake | place: Tanzania: Lake... | reverse complement strand
ATGGCGCTGCTGGGAGAGGCCCTGGTTGAGTCAGTCATCATTACGCCCGAAGACGCGGCCCACAACGTTGAGATTGAAGGGTTTCAACACCTTGAGCAGGCGCTCGCGCTCGGGCGCGGGGCCATTCTGCTTGGGCCGCATACGGGCATGTGGGAGCTGGCCGGACATGTGTTCGGTGCCAGGCTTCCGCGCGCAGCCACGCTGTACAAACCGTTGAAAAATAAATTCGTCGACCGCTATGTGCTGGCCTCTCGCGCGCAGAGCAACATGCTCATCATTTCCAACCAGAATACGCTCACATCCGTTATGCGGCGACTCAGGGAAAACTACGCGGTTGTGTTTCTCTATGATCAGAATGCCGGCCGCTCAGGTGTTATGGCTTCTTTTTTCGGGCATCCTGCCATGACCTATGCCGCTCCGGCAGCCCTGTCGCGCAAGACCGGCTGCCCGGTTGTGCCGGGCTACTTTATCAAGGTTCCCGGTTTCCGCCGGCACCGCATGGTGCTGTGCGAGCCCATCAAACCGGTTGATACCGGCAACCCCCGGGAAGATCTGATTGCGACCGTGCAGCGCTATAATGATTTCATCGAAGAGGTTGTCCGGGAACATCCCGAGCAGTGGTTCGGCTGGCTGCATAATCGCTGGAAAATCTCGCGCAGGGCGCAGGCCGCGCAGCAGGCCGTCGCTTAGCCGGACTTGCAGGGTTGCGGCCTGGGAGATCGTGGTATATAGTATATATGATAAAGATTCTCAATATGCAGTCTCTCAGGCTGCTCTGCAGCTGGGAGACCGGAGTTGGGAGTCCTGAAAATTGACGTTCAGGGGCGGCCGCCAGGTTGCCTTTTGAAAGGTGTTGAGCGTGCGCAGTTTGTTCATATTCTTGACTGGCATGCTGGCTGTTTTTGTTGCTCAGCCGGCGCATGCCTATATCGGCCCCGGAGCAGGGTTCGCCGTGGCCGGATCATTTCTGGTCGTATTTGCCGCGGTTGCGTCCGCCCTGATTATTCTCATTACCTGGCCTGTGCGTGCCCTTATCCGTGCGATCAGGTTCCGCAGGGTGTATGCGCGCAGCCGCATTCGCCGCGCGATCGTGCTCGGGTTCGACGGTATGGATTTCAGCCTCACCTCGAAGATGATCGCCGAGGGCAAGCTGCCCAATTTTGCCGCCTTGCGCGATCTGGGCTGCTTCAAGCCTCTGCGCTCAACCATTCCGCCGATATCACCGGTTGCCTGGTCGTCATTTCAAACCGGTGTTAATCCCGGCAAGCACAATATTTTTGATTTTCTGACCCGCGACCCGCAGACCTGCGCGCCCCGGCTCAGCTCATCGGAGATACGCGGCCCGGCTCGCAGCCTGCGCCTGGGCAAGTATACGATTCCCATCGGCCGGCCTGATATACGCCTGCTGCGCAAGGCTACGCCGTTCTGGAAGATTCTGGGCGATCACGGCATTTTCAGTTCCATCATTCGGGTGCCGATCACGTTTCCGCCCGAGAAGTTTTACGGCGTACAGCTCTCGGGCATGTGCGCGCCTGACCTGCGCGGCTCGCAGGGTATTTTTTCCTACTTTACTACAGCCGCGCCCGCTGAGGGCGACAGCACCGGCGGCGAAGTCACCCGTGTTGCGAAAAACGGAGCAACAATCACGGCAGCACTCCTGGGGCCCGATGACCCGCTGCTGACGGAGCGCACGCCGCTGAGCTGCCCGTTCACCGTTTCGCTCAACTGCTCCGATCAGGCTGAGCTGCGTATAGGCAGCGAGCGCCACGCACTCAAGGTCGGCACGTATTCACCCTGGATTGCAGTTGCGTTTCGCGCATCGCTCGGTCGCAAAATAACGGGTATCTGCCGCTTTCTGTTGCAGGAAGTCGAGCCTGAGGTTCGTCTGTACGTCACGCCCGTGCAGATCGATCCGGCACAGCCGGTGATGCCGGTCAGCCACCCGCCCATTTACTCGATCTACCTTGCAAAAAACCAGGGCCGCTATGCCACGCTCGGGCTTGCCGAGGACAGCTGGGCACTGAACAACCGCTGCCTTGATGATGAGGGCTTTCTGGAACAGTGTCGCACCTATGACAGTGAACGCGAGGTCATGTTTTTCGACGCGCTGGAGAAAACCGGCCGCGGCCTGTGCGTGTGCGTGTTTGACGGGACCGACCGGGTGCAGCATTCATTCTGGCGCGAGCTCGATCCCGCGCATCCTGCTCACAGTGGTGACTACACAGAGCCTGCGATAAGCGCGATTGAGAAAGCTTACCTGAATGCCGACCGCATTGTCGGCCGTACGCTTGCGGCCTGCAAAGATGATGAGACTCTTTTGATGGTCATTTCCGATCACGGGTTTAATACGTTCCGCTACGGGGTTGACCTGAACCGCTGGCTTGAGGAAAACGGCTACCTGGTATTGAAGGAACAGGGCCGGGGTGTGAAAAATCTCGCCGGTATCGACTGGTCGCGCACGCGCGCGTTCGCGGTCGGGCTGGCCGGTATCTATCTTAATTTAAAAGGCCGCGAGGCCGCAGGCATTGTCGATCCCGGCCAGGAGGCCTCCCGGCTGCGCGATGAAATCGCGGAAAAACTCAGTCGCCTGACCGACCCGCTGCACGGCAATCAGGCGGTTGTAAAGCGGGTCTACAATGCGCTCACAACCTATGCCGGCCCCTATAAACAGGATGCTCCAGATCTTCTGGCAGGCTTTCATATCGGCTACCGAGCGTCCTGGGAAACCGCGGTCGGTCAGGTGACCGAGCGCCTGTTCCATGACAATGTGAAGGCCTGGAGCGGGGATCACTGCGTTGATCAGTCGCTGGTGCCGGGTATTCTGTTCTGTAACCGCCCGGTTGATGATGCCACGCTCCGGCTGCTTGACATCGGCCCGACGATCATGAATCTGTTCGGTGTTGATGTTCCCTCACATATGGACGGCAAGGCCTGGAGCGTGGGCAACGTTGCCGCTGCGAGCGAGAAAGAAGGCACACCATGAAAAAATATACCCGACGTGATTTTATCAGGACATCGGCCGCGGCAACCGCACTTGCCGCGCTGAACCCGGTGCCGGTTTTTGCGCGCAGCGCGCACGCGGGCCGGGCTGCCGGCCGCAGGGTGATCGTGATCGGATTTGATGGGGTTGATCCCTTTTTGTGTGAGCTTTTGATGCAGCAGGGCCGGCTTCCCAATCTCAGCCGTTTGCGCGCCTCAGGCGGCTACCGCCGCCTGGGCACCAGCAATCCTCCGCAAAGCCCGGTTGCCTGGGCCAATTTCATCAACGGCGCCGGTCCCGGATCGCACGGCATATTCGATTTTATCCACCGCGATCCCAAGCGGCAGGCCTATCCGTTTTTTGCCGCAGCCGAGACCATGCCGGGACTGGGCTATGTTGAAATGGGAAAATATAAAATGCAGTTTGATTTCTGGCCTTTCAAACATGTTCCGCCGCAGACGCTGCTGCGGCGCGACGGCGTTCCGTTCTGGGACTATCTGGATGCGGCCGGCATACCCTCAACGTTTTACTGTCTGCCGTCCAACTATCCGCCCAGCCCTTCAACGCACGGCAATCACCGCTGCCTGTCCGGCATGGGCACCCCTGATCTGCTCGGCAGCTACGGCACCTATCAGTATTTCGGAGAAGACGCGCCTGCAGCGCCCTTGAGCGAAGGCGGCGGCCGCAGGGTGCGTCTGCGATTCGATGGTGAGTCTTCGCTGCCGTTTGCCATTACAGGGCCGCCGAATACGTTTTTAAAGGAGCCCAAACCGAGTGAAGTGCCGTGTCGGGTTCATCGCGACCACGACGCGCGCGCTGCTGTTGTGGAGGTGGGCAGTCGTACTATCCTGCTCAAACAGGGTGACTGGAGTCCGTGGGTCGATATCGAGTTCAACCTGGCAACGCCGGCCGTCGCGCCTAATCAGAAGGTCAACGGTATCGTGCGTTTCTATCTGCAGGAAGTTGAGCCGACATTCAAGCTTTATGTTTCGCCCATCAACGCTGACCCCCGCAACCCGGCAATTGAAATCTCCGAGCCCCCCGGTTTTGTGAAAGGCATTGCCGACCGGCTGGGCGCTTTCTACACAACCGGATTCCAGGAAGACCATAAGGCGCTTTCCAATAAAATTTTCAATGACGATGAATTCGCGCGCCAGGCTGACCATGTGCTGCAGGAGCGTATACGGCTCTATGAGCATGCTTTAAGCGACTATGATGACGGGCTGCTGTTTTTCTATTTTTCAAGCACGGATATGCAGGCGCACATGTTCTGGTGGGATACCGACGCAGCGCATCCATTTCGCGGTCCGTCTGAAGCGCGGCACTATTTCAGTCATATCCATACGATCTATGAGCGCATGGATGCGATCGTGGGCGATCTTGTGCGGCGCTATGGTGAAAAGGCCCATATCATGATCATGAGCGATCACGGGTTTTCAAATTTCAGGCGGCAGTTCAATATCAACACCTGGTTGCGCGACAACGGCTATCTGTGGCCGCCGGACTGCACGGCCGTGCTCTCAGATGCTGACTGGCGCAAAAGCCGCGCCTTCGGCCTGGGCATCAACAGCGTGTATTTGAACATGAAGGGCCGCGAGGTCTACGGTATTGTCGAGCCCGGCCGGGAAAGAGAGCAGCTGCTCGATGAGCTGGTGCTCAAACTTCAGGCGGTCAGGGACATTGACGGCCGGCCGGTGATACGCACGGTCTACCGTGCGGACCGGATTTATCAGGGTCCGTCTTTGACCTATGCGCCTGATCTGATCATCGGCTATCACCGCGATTATCGCTGCTCCTGGGAGGCGTGCCTGGGCGACATCACCAAGGATACGCTGCTTGACAACACTTCGGCCTGGGCCGCGGACCACTGCATGGATCCGGTCGAGTTGCCCGGCGTGCTGTTCAGCAACCGCCCCGTTGCCGCGCCAGAAGCAAACCTGACGGATATCGGCCCCTCAATTCTCGCGCATTTCGGTCTGAGCGTGCCCGGCACCATGACCGGAAAGAATATTTTTAAAATTTAAGAATAAGGAGCAGTCATGAACAGGGTGAAGATCGATGCGGCTCTGTATGAGCGGGCCAAAAAGGCGGCCGACAAAGCCGGGTATGAAAGTTTCGAAGAGTTTTTGACCTATGTGCTTGAAAAGGAACTGAATCGTCTTGAATCCTCGCCGGATGACACGCGCGCGGTTGAGGAACAGCTGCGCGGACTGGGCTACATAGAATAATGGCGCATTCGTAAAAAGTCCGGGTGCCGCGTTGCATCGCATCCTCAGTCACTGCAACGTCCGGTAGGGGCACGGCATGCCGTGCCCCTACAAATAATTCCGCGCACGGTGCTTGTAAACGTATCATGATCGCTTTTTGAAACTGACAATTTTTAGATTTTTACGGAACCATCAATAATGAATGCTGGTGCCTCAGTTGTTGCCACTCTGAACACGGTTTCAAACGCGCTGTTTGCATTCGCGTTCGCCCCTGTGGCCGTGCTGCCTGCCTGGCTGTCGCTTACCCTGATTTCGGCCGTGCTGGGCGTGGTGATTTTCGTGATTTTCATGTTCACGGCCAACCGCAAAGCCTTCAGCGCGGTCGTGGATGCGATCGCGGCAAGCATTCTGGCCGTATTCCTGTTCAGGGATAATATCGCGGTGACCATGCGCAGCGAGGCGCGCCTGCTGGTCTGCTCCGTGAAGCTGCTCTGGCATTCGCTTTTTCCGGTGCTGGTCATGAGCGTGCCGCTCATTTTTGTGCTGGCGCAGATGGCGGCCTGGTATCAGTACCGCCCTCCCGTGCCCGGCAGTGAGACCGTGCTGGTGACGATGCAGCTGCAGGAGCCCTCAGGGCAATGGCCCGAGGTCAGTCTCAAGGACAGTGCGGCTGTGGGTGTGATGACCGGTCCGGTGCGCTTGTTCAGCCGCGCCGAGGTGTACTGGGAGATTAAACCCCTGCAGCCGGGCGACCATGAGCTCATATTCCGCGTCGGCGATCAGGAGTATGTGAAGACCTTCGGTGCGGGAGAAGGCTTTATGCGCCTGAACCCGAAGCGCTCCTCAGGCTGGGCCGATCTTTTGCTGTTTCCGCTTGAGAAGCCGCTGCCGGGAGAGTCTTTGGTGCGTTCCATACAGGTTGACTATCCCGCCCGTCCGTCCAGGCTGTACGGCACTGACTGGTGGATTTTGTATTTTTGTATTGCCTCGATGGTTTTCGCGCTGCTGTCAAAACCCTTCATAAAGATTCGGGCATAACCGGCAATGGACACTTCTTTTATCACGATCGTATCCGGCCTGCCGCGCTCAGGCACCTCCATGATGATGCAGGTAATCGAGGCCGGCGGCGTCCCGGTGCTGTGCGATCATATACGTTCTCAAGACGATGACAACCCGAAGGGCTACTACGAATTCGAGCTGGTAAAAAAGACTAAAATCGATCCTTCCTGGGTGCCGGGCGCGTGCGGAAAAGTGGTGAAGGTGATCTACAGCCTGCTCAACGATCTTCCCTCAGAATATAACTATCGCGTGGTGTTCATGGAGCGCTCGCTCGCTGAAGTGCTGGCTTCGCAGAAAAAAATGCTTGAGCGCCGCGGCCAGAAGGGCGGGGGCGTGCCGGACGAGAAAATGGCTGCGCTGTTTCGCTCCCAGCTTGCAACATTTGAGCACTGGGTCCGCAACCAGAAGAATTTTTCCATGCTGCGCGTGGGCTATGCCGACATGATCGCCGATCCGGTCGCGGCTGTCGACCGCGTGAACAAATTTCTCGGCGGCACGCTCGACCGCGAGGCCATGATCCGCGCGGTCGATCCCGATCTCTACCGCAACCGGCGCTCAAGCGCGGCCTGTTCATAAATTCCCGAACATACCCCTTTATATATTGACAGCCGGGCTGACCCGAAGTTATAGTCGCTTTGTTTCAGGACGGGTGCCGGCGTACCATGCCGGTCACTCAGGGGCTGCAGGAGGTTGTCCATGCTGAAAAAAATTTCTATCGTTTTGTGCGTTTTCACGGTGCTCACGCTGCCGCTTGCATGCACGGGGCTCCGGCCGGACGCTCAGCCCGGAAACGCGCGAAACGCAGCGCACGATCGAGCAGGCGGCTGCCGGTGGCTATGGAGGGCGATTACCGGGCACTTGAGTCCGCCTATACCGGGGCAGCCGGGCAGCCGGGGCAGCCGCTGCTGGTGAGCCTTGAGACAACAATCGCGCAGCGGCCGTCGATGGAACACGGCAGAGGGCCGCAGGCAATACTGGTTGTTGAGCAATTTATTGCCGTCTGGCCGCGCGAGAGCTGCGCTGGCGCAGCTGCCGACAGTGCGCTGCGCGGCACCTATTGGAAACTCGTGCGTCTGGGCGGCAGCCCGGTCACAGCCGGCGCCAAACAGCGCGAAGCGCATCTTGTGCTTGCCACCGACAAACTCAGTGTCAGCGGCAGCGGCGGCTGCAACCGTATTAACGGAAGCTTCACTATCGAGCCGGGCCGGCTGCGCTTTGGCCGTATGGTCTCAACCATGATGGCCTGCCCGGAGGGAATGGAGCAGGAACGCCAATTTTGCCGATGCGACAATCATGGCTGTTGAATACTTTTGAAACTCGGGACGCTTCCAGGTTTGCTGACGCGGGCTCAATGCGTTTTTGTTAATAATCAATTTTCTGACAGGATTGGTAATAAACAACATGATGAGCGACATGATATACAGAATGATTCTGATGTTGGCAAATGTGTCTGCGGCACCCGTGTGCTGCGACGATTTGACGACATACAGACCTACGAACAAATAGACAAACAATGAAAACAGCAGCGCACACCAGATAATAGTCATCGTCAGCATAAACCTCTTCAGTTCTTTTTCATCAACCATAGCGTGTCTCCTGATCCATAGTACGATGTTTCACACCGTTATCTTGTTTTCAACCCGCGGTATTATGCATCCTTGCCGTGGGCGTCCATCTGCCTGAACAAGCGCCAGGCCATCACACCGAGAACACCAGCGGCCGCTACAAGAACCGCCCATAATATCCATGTTTTCCATGGCAGCGGCGGTTTGGGTGCTCGGAAACATTTTTCACCTCCAAGCACAACTGCCTGTGTAACCCGCGCTTCCTTGACCAGCGAACCGCCTGCCCTCTTTTCAAGACGTGCAAGCATTGCGTCAAGCGGCTGCTCGGCCCTGCCCACAACAGCGCTGCCATAGGCCAGGGTGAAAGGCCCCTCGCCGCGCGCCACGAACACCAGATCATGCGGAATCCAGCCGAGCTGCAGAACCGGCACAGCCTTGCCGATACCGCTTCGCAAACCAGCCCAAATCCGCCAGAACCGGTCAGGGCCTTCGCCCACCGGCACCGGATTATTTTCCAGCAATGTCCCGTCATGCATAAGACTGTAAAAAACACCATGCGCCCGGCGGCGCCATGCTGCGCTTTCGTCATGTCTGGACATGACAGCGGACTGTACAAGGCTGTTGCGCTCGGGCAGCCGCAGGTTAACCGCATCGACGGAAAACATCGCGTTGCTGTCATACTCGTAGTCCCAGCCTGATGTTTCATCGCGCACGGCGCGGCCTTCAATCTCCGTCCACTGCCGCGCGCGGCGGTTAATACTGAATTCATCCGGAAACAGCGCCTGCACCGATGTCACGCGTGCATCGCGGGCCTCGGGCGGCCACGTAAGGCGCAGATAGCGTGCCTCAACCCAGGGCAGGTCAATGACCTGCCTGCTGAGCTGCTGACCGCCGAAATCAAGCTTCATAAGTGTGCTGTTACGGACCAGCTCGTGCCACCGGTTTAAATCAGCACTCGCCTCGACATCTACGGAAACAGTAAAACCGGCAGCCTCGTCGCTCCAGTCAATGCGCAGCCCGGCAGGCCTGTGTTTAAGCTCTGATGCGTCAATGATATAGGCGGCAATACGCGCGCCGGGAGCCGAACCGTCGGCGCTTTTCACATCAACTACAACGCCTTTTTCATTGGTTGCAACCGTGATGGCGGTCGCGGTGCTGTCCTGCAGTGCTGTCTCATACACCGGGAAAAAAGGAAGTGCTGCCGGAGGAGCGCCCTGTGTTTTCAAAATTTCTTCCCGGTGTGAGCGCCGCAGCATATGCGGCACCGTTTCCCCGCGCGCGTTAAACATGCGCATATCCCCGAGATCGGCCCGCCATATCCGCCGGTACACCTCTTCAGGTACAGTCAGTGAATACAATGCTTCGGCGCCGGGAGTTTCCACGATCAGGCCAAACGCGAAATCATCGGGCACAGGAGGTGCCGCGAGCGCCGATGAGCCGAGCAAAACAGACAGAACCAGAACGCCCAGTTTTTTCATTGCGTATCCTCCATGGAGCGCCGCGGTGGCAGCGGCGAAAAATAACCGACAACCAGCAGAAGCACGCCGACCCCGATAAAAGAAATAATGCGCGCCACGGTGCCGATACCGGCAAGGTCAACAGTAAAAAGCTTAATAACGACAATACCTGCAAGGCCGGCACCCGTAAACCATACGCGGCGGCTTTGGATGCGCACGGCAAAGGTCATGGCGCCAAGGGCGCTGAGCGTCCAGAGAATCGATGCTGATGTTTGAAACACGGGTGCATCCCATATGTGAGACCCGTCAAACGGCACCTTCGCCCAGAAATGCGTCGCGCGGGCAAGAACAGAATTCAGCCACACAAAAACACCCGCAGCAAAAACGCTGAAAAAAACGCTGCGGTACGGAGCGGCCTCGGCGCGATTTTCCTTATACCACTTCCCGATTACAAGAAACGCGGCAATCTGAACGAGTTCCAGGGGATTGATGAGAGGCAGGTAGGGAAGCGGGGCAGGACTGCCCTTATGCAGGCACCCGGCGACGATCCAACCCGCAAGGAATCCGGCCAGTATGCCCGTACCGGCGCACAGGTATTCCCGGCTCCAGCGCTGTATTGGCCACGTCAGCCGCCGGCCCCACGCATACAAAGCTGCGACGACGCATCCGGGCACGATACACCATGTTACAAACTGCCATGTCTCAGCCTCCCGCAAGGCCTGATTGGACCAGTAGGCGGCTTCAAACGCCAGCAGGGCCGTTGCAAGCAGCAGGGAAACGACATGAAATGATCCGACCAGATTTTTAGGCCATGCCTGCTCATGTATCTTCAGCAGATAATAGTTAATTCCCAGTGCCAGAAGCCATGCCGCAAGTCCCCAGCGGGCGCATGGATGCTCATAGGCACTGAGATAAAAGGTTGCCGCAGCCAGGGGAATCAGCGCAGGCAGCAGCCCGCAGGGTATAAAAAGACAGTCTTCCCATGCCAGCTTCCGGTTCAGCCAGCTCAGAGCACAGGCGCTGAGCGACAAAAACACAAGCGCCGCGAAAATACCATGGCCCGTGGCTGCGTGCCTGCCGATTTCAGCAAGCCCCCCCCCAAACCACCACAGAAGCGCCCAGACCATGATGAACCCGTGAAGCGTCCTCTCCCATGTCATGAGCCGGTCGCGATACATGCAATGACAGTAGTTCGAAAAAAACGCGGCAAGGCTGACCAAGAGGCAGCCCAGATAAAACGCATTCACGACAGGAGTGTCGGCGGGAGGATCAGCGAACAGCCCGAAACAGAGCGCCACACCCGCGCCAAGCTGCAGCAGCAGACCGAAACTGCGAGCCAGGCAGCGGCGCTGCCGCAGGCCGATCCAGACCAGAGCGGCGCCTTCAAGCGCCCAGGAGCCGGCCGTCCAGAAACTGTCAAGTGCCAGGGGAATGGCAAGGCTGCCGAACACCACGCCAAGTGCAAGAAATGATTCCGTCAGCAGGCGCAGACCCTCAGCCTGTTTTTTCCAGAGAACAGTGGCGGTCACGATATAAAACGCCGCAAGCGCGCATGCGCTCATTGCCAGGCCGTATTCAAAATTTCTGACCAGCGCGCTCTGCAGTCCGAATGCCACCAGCGGAAGCCCGAACACAAGCGAGCCGTCGACAACACCCTTGAGGCGCGGCGGCTGGCGCAGGGCAAAGAGAATGGAAATGGCCGCGTACATCAGGAAGAAAAGAATCAGAAACGGCTCTACCGTTGCGAAATGCGCTGGCCGGTAGTAGGAAGCGCCCCACAGGGCACCGATGCCGAATGTAAAGATAAAGCCGGTAAGGTTGAGCTCACGCCATGCTTTATACCAGGCCGTGCCCAAAACACCGGCATTAAGAAGCGCATAATATGAAAACAGCAGCACATGGCTGCCGCTGCCGGTTGATACAAGCACAGGCGCCAGAAAGCCGCCGCATGCGCCGAACAGTGCAAGCGAGCGCGCGTTCTGCACTATGGCAAGCATGCCGGCAAGAGCGATAAACGCCACCATCAAAACAAGCGCCAGCACCGGCGGTATCAGTTCGTAGAGCCGCACCGCGCCAAACACCGTGAGATACAGCACGCCGATCCCGCCGCCCTGCAGCAGCAGCGCATAGGCTTCTTTTTTCATCCGCAGCCGCCAGCCCAGCACAAGCAGGGCCACACCGCCGGCTGCCACGCCGCACAGCCGCAGCTCAATCGGAACCAGGCCACGGCTTGCCGCGTATTTCAGCAGAAACGCCACACCGAAGAAAAGAACAATGAGCCCGACGCGTACAACAACGTTGCCGGTCGTGAAGAAATTTTTTACATACTCTTGAATCTTCTGTCCAGCATCAAACGTTGCGTCGCGCCGCACAGTTAGAATCCGACTGCCAGGCCGTCACAATTTTCTTCTCAGCAGCCGGCTGCGCTCCGACAGCCGGCAAGGGCTCCTCCATGAGAACATCTTCACAATGCACGTCCCCCTGGAGCGGCTCATCAATCTCCGGAACGACAGCAGCATACTCCCGGCATTCAACATCTGCTGCCGGCCGCCCGCCTGCACTCCTGCGCACTCCGTTCTCCAAAGCATCTATGCGCTTGCGCATATCTATAATTGCTGCAACAAGAAAACCGAGTATGCCGCCAATCAGAGCCCCGGATATACCATCGAGGTAACCGCCGACAAGTACAGCGCCGATAACCAGCACAACAAGACTGCCGCTCATCTCATCCCCCTTCTCACGCAATACATTTTTTTATACTGCCGTAAAGACAGGCCCCTCCAAGGCAATACTGCTCCGCATTTGATGAAAACATACTTGAATGTGCAGGATAGTACAATGTATCAAAAAAATGCGCAAACAAAAAAACGGGATGTTGCTTCTAACTCAGCCCCCCGCGAGTTCCTTCCGCAAAAAAGCCACCACGCTTTCGTGGTCCCAGTCAGCCCCGCCCACATGCTTAAGAAGAATTTTCCCCTCAGGTGAAAATAATAAATGTCGCCGGAATGGCGGATTCGTTCAGTTCGCGGGGCGGGTCGGCATCGGCGACAAACACCGGGAGCGAAAATTTCCTGTCATCCATAAACTTTTTCAGCGTTGCAGCCTGTTCGTTTGAAACGCAGACAAGCGCCATCTCGCCGCCGAACTCGCTGTACAGCTTTGCAATGGAAGGCATTCCGGCCACGCACGGGCCGCACCATGTCACCCGGAAATCAAGAAACAGTGTTTTGTCGCGCGGCAGCTCGGCAAGATTGACATCAACACCATCAAGGTTCTTCACGCTCCAGTCAAGACTGACGGCCGTTTCGGCGGGCAACTCCGGCGGTCTGAGCCCGCCGTCGGATGCACGTTTAAAATACGCATACGCACCGCCCCAGAGAAGAAGCGGAAAAGCGATGAAGCCGACGATAAAGCCCAGCACCGACGATGTATTGATAAACTTCATGCGCTACCCCCTCTGCAGCAAAGGCTTCAGGATCATTGCACGGCATGGTAATAAAGGCTTTTCATGCGTGCAGCAATATAAAATGTTGACAATACCACGCAATACTTATAATCAGACACCATACAGCAGCATACATCGTCTGCGCAGAAAAAGCCTCAACGCGACCGCCACGATCGCATCGTTTCCCACCTCACAGGAGCTACTCTATGATCGCTGACACAGACCACGAATCAGAGTCTCAACGAAAACAGGCTGCCATGCTCTCGCCCGGCAGTGAACCGACCCTGACTGATGTTCTGGATACCGGAAGTGTCCAGTTATTGATGGATGAATTTTATGAAACAACAGGAATCGGTATGGCCATCATAGACCTGCAGGGTACTGTGCATGTCGCCACGGGATGGCAGGATATCTGCACCCGGTTTCACCGAGTGCACCCTGAAACCCGCAAGCACTGTATCGAAAGCGATACGATCCTTTCTTCCAGCATTAAGGCTGGCGAGCATAAGCTCTACAGGTGCAAAAATAATTTATGGGACATGGCGACTCCCATCGTAATCGGTGAACGGCATATGGGAAACCTGTTCCTGGGGCAGTTTTTTTTCGACGACGAACCTGTAGACCGGGAACTGTTTCGTGATCAGGCGCATCACTACGGATTCGATGAAGCGGCCTATCTTGCAGCGCTTGACCGTGTACCCCGCTGGGCGCATGACAAAGTACGCTCTGTTTTTAACTTCTACACCCGCTTCGCCGGCATGATAGCGCAATTGGGCTACAGCAACCTGATGCTTTCGAAGTCGCTGGCTGACAGAGATCACCTTTTAAAAGAAAAAATATACACAGCGTCTTAAATAACTGCGCATAATTTACGCAACGTTCCGTTGCTCGATTTCCACAGATCAAACTGACATGAGACGGCATGCAACAGGTCA
>Ga0194126_10008784_pt1 | contig 13653 bp, 9 predicted proteins | sample TA2KigC150mmetaG_FD_148641 | JGI IMG/M metagenome (GOLD analysis project Ga0194126, IMG submission 148641) | Freshwater microbial communities from Lake Tanganyika, Tanzania - TA2015035 Kigoma Deep Cast 150m | ecosystem: Environmental > Aquatic > Freshwater > Lake | place: Tanzania: Lake... | reverse complement strand
GCGTGATCAGCTCCTGAATCTGTCCGCGGTCTGTGGCATCGGCAAGGCAGCCAGGGCGCAGCCCGTCGCCGAGACTCAGCGTCATGTCATAGGCGGCCGCGATTTTCAGCAGCCGGTCATAGTGCTCGTAGAGCGGGTTTTCTTTTTTGTTGTAGGCCATCCAGGCAACCGTGAATGATCCCCCCCGGCTGACAACATCCATGATGCGGCCCTGGTTGCGGATGCGGGTGGCGGCCTCGCGGGTCAGGCCGCAGTGCACGGTGATGAAGTCAACGCCTTCCTCGGCCTGCTGCTCGATAACCCTGAACAGGTACTCGACTTCCATCTCGACAATCGGCTTTTTTTTACGCGTGGTTTCAATCGCAGCCTGATACAGCGGCACCGTGCCGATCGGCACGGTTGAATGCCTGATGATTTCACGGCGTATGGCTGAAATGTCGCCGCCCGTGCTCAGGTCCATCACGGTGTCGGCGCCGGCCGCGATTGACACCTCAAGCTTTTTTAGCTCTTCATCAAGATCGGTGCAGTCTTTAGACGTGCCGATATTGGCATTGATCTTGGTGCGCAGACCCGTGCCGATTCCAAGCGGAACTGCGTTTGCGTGTTTGATATTGCGGGAGATAATGCAGTGGCCGGCAGCGATCCGGTCGCGCAGAAGCTCGGCGCTGATCTGCTCATCAGCGGCAACGCGCTGCATCTCAGGGGTTATTGTTCCGGCAAGAGCTTCGCGTATCTGCATGCTATGACCTCTCTTGAGCTATTCTGATAATTTTTTCCGCGACATCGGCCGGATCGCAGCCCAGCACGCGGCAGACCGGCTCCTTGCCGATGTCGCCGCGATCGAAGATGATGTCAGGCACACGGCCCATGCGACTGATCACATCCCCGGTGCCCCACTCTAAGGTTGAACCCTCGCGCTGCTTGACATCGGAAGGCTCCTGGTTGCGGTCAAACTCGCCCACGCTGTAGCCGAGCTCGCGGCAGCGCTCAACGATATCGGGGGAGTAGGCGATATTCATGGCCGAACGGCATGCGCTGTCAGCGCGCATGGCGGTAAGAATTATTTTTGCGATATGCCGCGATGCGCCCGCAGCAGGCGATGCCACGCGGACAATGCCGCCGTGCAGGCGGATGATGCGGCCCGGGAAGGCGACAACGTCTTCAACGGCGCACGCGCCGCTCACGGCATAACCCATGTTTGACTGTATTTCGGGTATAAGCCGGCCGATGCCGGCCTGCTGCAGGCTGCTGAAGGCAGCCTCAAGCGCCGTTGCGCACTGGTAGAGCTGCGCGCTTCTCTCAAGCCCGGCTGCGTGCTGAACCGGGCCGCAGCCTGATCCAAGCCGACAGGCGCTTCGCAATGCGCAGGTCAGGTAGTGCTTGGCGCCTTCGACAGCAGCATGCAACTCAAGGCCCCGGCCCAGCAGTGTTGCAATGGCAGCCGAGAGCGTGCAGCCCGTGCCGTGCGTATGCGGTGTATCGATGCGCGGCCCCTCAAAAAAGTGATGCGTACGCCCGTCAAACAGCACATCAACACAGTCGCCCGCAAGATGCCCGCCCTTGACCAGCACGGCCGCCGGTCCCATAGCATGAATCGCTTCAGCGGCCTGCCGCATGTCGTCAACACTCTTCACCGGCCGGAGGGCGAGCTGCTCTGCCTCGGCCATGTTGGGAGTAACCAGCGCGGCCAGGGGCAGCAAACGCGCGCGCAGTACTTCCAGGGCTTCATCTTCGATCAGGCTGTGGCCCGAGGTGGACACCATGACCGGATCGACCACCAGGCGCAAAACCCCGTAGCGTTGCAGGGCCTCGGCTACGGCAGCAATGATTTCAGCGTTCAAGAGCATCCCGGTTTTAACGGCTGTTGCGCCGATATCGCTCATCACCGCGTCGATCTGCGCGAGCACGAAGGCTGCCGGCAGGGCGTGAATACCGCGCACACCAACCGTGTTCTGCGCTGTCACGGCCGTCAAAGCGCTCATGGCGTAGCCGCCCAGCACGGTTATGGTTTTGATATCAGCCTGAATGCCGGCGCCGCCTCCGGAATCGGAGGCCGCAATGGTCAAAACTCTGTTCATGAATCAACCCTGATCCGGCCTCGGGCCGGACAATGAAAAAACGACGCTGCAGTGTACGGGAAGGTTGTACGTACAGGTCCTCGGGACTGTAACTAATAACAGAAACAGTACTGCACATCAAGGCTTTTAATTTTTCCGCTTGTAACGCGTGCGCATTCGTGCTATCCATCGCAGCAGTCGCAGCCCTGAGAGCCGGTGCCCCCCTGGAAGCCGGCTGATCCGCCGAACCTTTAACAGCCTGACGGAAAAATCTTTGCATGCAGGCTTTTCAAAAGCCTGTTAAGCCTGATTTTTTTACAGCCGGAACTACCACATGGACACACTTGGCAACTATCTGCGGGAAGAACGTGAAAAGCAGGGTAGAACCCTGGACGACATTGCCCGGAAAACCCGCATCAGCCGCACAATGCTGGAGGCGATCGAGGCCGATCAGGACACATTGCTTCCACCCGCTGCATACCTGCGCGGACTGTTAAAACTCTACGCCCGTGAGCTGGGACTGAGCGTTGAGGACGTGCTTGCTCACATGCCGCAACAAACCGCGACCCGGCCCCGCGTGGCACTGCCGCGCACCGTTGACCTTAAAACGCCGCAAAGGCCCTGGCTGAAAATCTGCCTTGCCCTCGGTGGTATCTGTATAGCGGGGCTCTGGATATGGCAGGCGTTTTGGGGCTTTGCCCCCCCTGACCAGGAACAACCGCTTACAATTGTTTCCCCGAGGCCTGCGCAGCCTGACATGCCCCCATACCCTGCCGCGCAGCCGGACACATCACCGGGCATCGAACCGGCGGACAACTCCACCGTACCGGCCGCAACAGAGCAGGCAGCGCCGCAGATGCCCAGCCCTGCCGGGGATGAACAGGACACACAGAATATTCCCGAACCCTTTAGCGTGAAGTTTGCCGCAAAGGGCATTGTCTGGATAAAAATGCAGGCCGATGAACGGGCCCCGGTTGATATTACGCTCAAAAAGGGGGAGAGCTACCGCACATCCGCCTCGCGGTCTTTGCAGGCGCGGCTCGGCAACCCGGCTCTTGTCGATGTGTGGTACAATGACGCCCCGGTGGCCCTGCCCGACACACCCGGTGTGCCTTTAAATGTAACGTTTCCGGACGTCATGCAGCCCTCGGAACAGCCCGGGCAATAATCAGTCCTCGGACGCAATCCGCAGCCGGCCCGGCAGATCTGTTGTATCCGAATGGAGCATCACAGGAATTCCGTGACATGGTAATCGGCGTTCTCAGGGAAATCAAGCCGCAGGAAAACCGGGTAAGCATGACGCCCTCCGGTGTGGAAACCATGCACCGGCACGGCCACACGGTGCTGGTGGAGCAGTCAGCCGGCCGGGGCAGCGATTTTACCGATGAACAGTTCGCCGGCGCCGGCGCAACCATCACAAGCACCGCGGCTGAAATCTACGCCCGCGCCGACATGGTCATGCACGTCAAGGAGCCGCAGCCATCTGAATACGGCCTGATCCGCCCCGGGCAGGTCGTGTTTGCGTATTTTCATTTCGCATCCGATGAGCAGTTCACCCGCAACTACATGCAAACCCGCTCTGTCGCCATTGCCTATGAAACCGTTGAGGGTCCCCGGGGAGGTCTGCCGCTGCTCAACCCCATGAGCGAAGTTGCCGGCCGTATGGCCGTTCAGGAGGCCGCCGAATACTGCGAGCGGGTGCATGGCGGCCGCGGGATTCTGCTGGGCGGTGTTACGGGGGTACTGCCGGCTACAGTGCTGGTTATCGGCGGCGGCATCGTGGGCACCAATGCTGCCATGATGGCTGCCGGCATGGGCGCCCGCGTCTACATCCTTGACACGAAACTTGAACGCCTGCGCTACCTGTCTGAAATCATGCCCAAAAACTGCACGCCGCTCATGAGCTCCCCGGCCACCATCCGCAGCCTCTCCGTTCAGGCAGACGTCATCATAGGCGCCGTACTGATCGCCGGCGCGCGCTCACCCCGGCTCATCACCAGGGACATGCTTAAGGACATGAAACGCGGCTGCGTCATGGTTGATGTCTCTATCGACCAGGGCGGCTGTTTTGAAACCTCGCGGCCGACAACGCACGACCGCCCCATCTACGAAATTGACGGTATCATCCACTACTGCGTGACCAATATGCCCGGTTCGGTTCCGGTCACCTCGACCACGGCCCTGACCAATGCCACGCTGCCCTATGCCCTGCAGATTGCGGACAAGGGCTGGTGGCAGGCCTGCCGCGACGACGAAGGCCTGAAAAAGGGTGTCAACATGGTGGACGGAAAGATTACCTGCGAGGCTGTGGCCCGGGCCTTTGACCTGCCCTGCATTCCGGTGGATTCACACCTGCAGATATCCGCCGGCAGACACGCTACCACCATCCAGTGTGGTGCTTCACCGATTGTTCAGACAGGAGAAACGCATGAAGACGATTAAAATTCTGGCCCTGATAACGCTCTGCGCGCTTGCCGCCTGTGCCTCAAGCGCTGTTACCGCCCTGCGCGACACAACGTTTACATCCTCTTCAATGTCATCGCTTGCCTGCATGCCGTTTGTACGGGGCAACCGGTGCCTGGATGCTTCAGCAGGCGGCGACGCGTTTCTTGACTGCCGTTTTTCGGCGCTCAGCTATTCGCCTGAATTCTACGCACCCGGCGCACTGCAGGAAATTTCAGCTGTACTGCACGAGGAACTCAGAAAAAAATACGGCCAGACAGTCAAGGATTACAGCGCGGGCGTATCGGTTTTTGAAACAATCGTCCTGAGGAACCCCGACAAAACGCTGCGCGCACTCGCCTCAGCTTTCGGAGGGGAACTCGGCGCTGAGTACGTTGTAGTCGGCGTTCTTGACAGCTATATCGACCGGGTGGGAAGCGCGCGCGGTATTTCCAGCCCCGCATCCGTCACCTTCAGGCTCTATATTATTCATGCCCCCACAGGCTCCACGGTATTTGAAGGCACCTTCAGCGAAACGCAGCAGGCTCTGACGGAAAACATTTTAAAAGCGCCGTCGTTTTTCAGGCGCGGCGCCCGCTGGCTTTCGGCTGAAGAGCTCTCCCGTGAAGGCATTAGGCGCATTCTTGCGGATATACCGTAAATATGCTATCAACAATGCAACGATGCGCTGATGTTCGTGTATACCACATGAAAGGCAGACGGCAGACAGAAACGTACAGGCTCATCACACCCCCTTGTACGCATACCCCCGGGGAACACACCGGGGGTACCATATACGCTTAATTTATCCAGACAATTATACCGCGGGCCTGTTCCCGATGGCGTCGACATTCCCCAGCTTGCCCGGCTGACAACATCCGGCATGCTGGGGTAGTTCGTGTAACAGCAGCCTTCGGGGGGTTGAATACCGCACACGGCCTCCGGGCATGTCAGGCCCCGCACTGTCGCTTGCGGAGTGCACAGCGCGACTGAAAAAGGACTGTTTCCCTATGCGAAAAACAACAAACGTAATTATCATTCTGGCTGTCGGCGTTATCGTTTTCAATTTCTGGTACCTGATGAACAGGCCGGAGGTTGCGCCGTCATGGCCCGGTCGCATTCAGGGTTTTTCATTCTCGCCCATGCAGGCCTGGAACAACCCGATGGAAGACCGTTTCCCCACGCGGAGCGAAATTGACAGCGATCTGAAGCTGCTGGCAAAACAAACCAACGCCGTCCGGACCTATTCGGTTGAGGCGACACTGGCAAGCATTCCTGAGCTGGCGCGCGAACATGACCTCAACGTTGCCCTTGGCGCATGGCTCGGCGTCGACCTGGAAAATAACGAAAGGGAGATTGCCACCGCCGTCAGGGTGGCCGGGGAGAATTACCGCAACGTCGTTCGGGTGTTTGTCGGCAGTGAAGCGCTGTATCGCGAGGAACTCACGGTCGAGGAACTCATCGCGTATATCGACCGCGTTCAGGCCGAGCTTGAGATCCCCGTGGGCACGGCCGAGCCCTGGCACATCTGGATGAAGTATCCTGAGCTGGCCGAGCATGTCGACTTTATCGGCACTCATATGCTGCCCTACTGGGAAGGCGTCAAAATGGAGGACGCCACTGATTACATTCTCGACAAAATGAATCTGCTGGCAAAAACCTTCCCCGGCAAGCCTATCGTTATCGCCGAAGTCGGCTGGCCGAGCAATGGCCGCACCAGGGGCGAAGCGGTCTCCTCGGTTGCCAATGAGGCGCTTTTTTTAAGACATTTTCTTAATAAAGCCGAAGAACTTGACTATATTTACTACGTCATGGAAGCCTTCGACCAGCCCTGGAAACGGGAAAATGAAGGCTCGGTCGGATCCTACTGGGGGGTATATGACCTGTACCGGCAGTCGAAATTTCCGTTCAGGGCCCCGATCGTGGGCATCCCCGAATGGCGCGTGCTGGCCGGCATCTCCATCATCATTGCGGCCATCACCTTTTCCCTGCTGCTCATCGACAGCATTTCTTTGGGACCTTTCGGCCGCTGGTTTCTGGCCGCAATCGCTTTTCTGGCGGCATCCGGCGCAGTGTTGATCGTCTACAACTACTCGCAGCAGTATTTGACGGTTTCGATTGTCATTGTGGGCTGCCTGATGCTGCTCGGCATTATTGGCGTTATTATCGTGCTGATGACCGAGGCGCACGAATGGGCCGAGGCCCTCTGGACAACGCGGATGCGCCGTCCCCTGAGTCCGGTTGTGGCGCCGGAAGAATACTTTCCCATGGTATCCATCCATGTACCGGCCTATAATGAGCCGCCGGACATGATGATCGATACCCTGAACGCACTGGCCGCGCTTGAGTATCCCCGCTTTGAAGTCATCGTCATGGACAACAATACCCGCGACCCGGCTGTCTGGCAGCCGGTTCAAGAACATTGCAGAAAACTCGGCCCGCGGTTCCGTTTCTTCCATGAGGAGCAGATGAGCGGCTTCAAGGCCGGGGCACTGAATTACTGCCTGAGACAGACCGATCCTGCCGCTGAAGTCATAGCCGTTATTGACAGCGATTACATGGTCACGCCTGACTGGCTCAGCGACCTCGCGCCCCAGTTTTTGAAACCGTCAGTTGCAATCGTGCAGGCACCACAGGACTACCGCGATGAGGCCGGGAGCCTGTTCAAGGCCATGTGCTACGCGGAATACCGCGGTTTTTTCTATATCGGCATGGTCACCCGCAATGAACGCAATGCCATCATTCAGCACGGCACCATGACCATGGTAAGAAAATCAGTGCTGGAGGAGGTCGGCGGCTGGGCCGAGTGGTGCATCACCGAGGACGCCGAGCTGGGTCTGCGGATATTTGAAAAAGGCTATGAAGCCCTCTACACCTCACAAAGCTACGGCCGCGGGGTCATGCCCGATGTGTTTACGGATTTCAAGAAACAGCGCTACCGCTGGGCCTACGGCGCGGTGCAGATCCTGCGCTATCACGCCGGCGAGCTGCTGGGCAGGGACAAAAGCCGCCTGACCCGGGGCCAGCGCTATCACTTCATCGCCGGCTGGCTGCCCTGGATTGCCGACAGCATTAACCTCATCTTCACGTTTGCCGCTCTTGCCTGGTCTATCGGCATGATATACTGGCCCATAAAATTTGATCCGCCCATGCTCATGCTTTCATCGGTTCCGCTGGCGCTGTTTGTATTTAAAATCGCCAAAATGTTCTACCTGTACCGCAACCGCGTCAGGGCCACCCTGATCCAGACGCTGGCCTCGGCGCTGGCAGGCCTGTCGCTGTCCCACACAATCGCCAAGGCCATTCTGTATGGTTTCGTGACCCGCAGCCTGCCGTTTTTCAGAACCCCGAAAATGGCGGGTGGCCGGCTGTTCTGGAACGCCCTGCAGTCAGCCCGTGAGGAGGCCCTGATGTTTGCGGCGCTCATACTGGCCGCCTGCATGGTGCTGCGGATTCAGGGAACTGAAACAACCGATGTGCTCGTGTGGGCCGCCGTGCTGCTGATCCTGGCTATTCCGTACGGCGCTTCGGTGTGCATGTCCTGGATCAGCGCATTCTCAAGGCTGCCCGCGAAAAAAATCATCAGCAGCATTACCGCCTATACTGTTGACCCCCCCGGCGCGCCGCAGGAGCAGGCAGGAACGCCCGATCTGACCCTCCAGCCCCCGCGACAAAGCAGTGCTTCCTGATTGCGGCCAGAACACGCTGTTCAAAAATACGCAGATGTGCCTGTGCCGCGAAGTAGCCCTGCTGCCGAGAATGTCCTTTTTGAAACAGCCGGATGCACGGGTATCACAGGCCGCCCGGATTCCGGCACCCCGTCAATGCGCCCCGGTCAGATACGCGCGCAACAGCTCAACCGCGTCGCGCACGCGCATGCCCCTGCGCAGGCCCGCCTGCGCGGCGCAGCTGTTCACATGACTGATGATGCCGTTTTCATAGGTGTCGGCGCCGCTGGCGATTTCAGCCGTGCGGTGGTCGACCGCAGCGGCAATGATGCTGTGCTGCTGCAGCAGGTCCAGGCCCCTGATGCCGGCGCTGTTTTTGCCGCAGCCGGCATCGTTGAAAAAAACAGCGCCCGCAGCAGCATCAATCGCGTACCCGGCTGAAGACGTGCCGCCATGAGAACCGCTGATGATGATATCGCCGTGGTTGTCGCCGGTGACGTAGGATACGCTGTCCATAACAACCGTCCTGACCGGTCCGTCGCTGAAAATAATGTGCTGCTGCATGGGCTGTCAGCTCCGACCGGAACACGGCGGCATGTCTGGCTTAACAAGACAGGAATTTATTTTTCAAACCGGTACAGAAATTCATTACGCAGGCCGCAGGCAATTGCGGCAAGCGCGCCGTAACACAGCAGGGCGGTTTTAAGCACGGCCGCGATAAGCGCAGCAGTGCTGTCAGGCGCAGCCGGCGGCAGATGTGCCAGCAAAACCGCAAATGGCGCCCAGCACACAAGCAGCACGCACAGCAGCCGGACCTGGCGCAAAAGGGCTTCGGGAACAGCGGGCAGAAAAGCGCACACAAGCGCAAGCACGGCATACAGCAGCAGCAGCAGCAGCAGCAGTATCAGGGGCCAGCGGCCCCAGACCGGCCCGCCGCTGAACAGTGCCGCGCATGCGGGAAATATAACCGCAACGCTGCCGCAGGCGGCAAGCAGGCGCAGCATGAAAAGTTCGCCGAGGTCTTCCATGGCGCTGCAGGCCGCGCTGCACAGGGCCGCGCCCAGAAGCGGCAGCACAAAGGCCAGGGCTGCAGGCCGGTCAGCCGGCAGGATGCGCAGGGGCACGATCAGAGCGGCCTCCCACAATACAACCGTTCCGCCCAGCAGCGCCACGGCTCCTGCGCACAGCACGATCAGGCTGCAGGCCGGGCCGCGCAGCAGCGCAATGAGAGCGCCGGCAACAGCCGGCAGCAGCACCCACCACAGCAGGCCCGGCGGCTGGGGTTCAAAGGCAAACTGCCACGGCCAGTAAAGACGGGCGCTGCCGGACATGACCGGAGAAAGGGCGCCCGCCAGCAGCAGCAGCGCGCCAAAGCCGGGCGCGCGCACTATGCTCTGACGGCCCGCACCCTCATCGCCGGAGACTGCTTCTGCCCGAAACACTGAGTCCGGCTGCCGGATTGGCTCATCGGCAACGCCCGGGCCCTTTTCTTCATGCAGGGCCTGATTCTCTGCGGCCCCGTCCTCGCGGCCGTATGCAGGCGCGCCCGCTGCGTCAGCGCGGCCCGTGTCCGCAGGCATGGGCTCGATTACGCATATGGCCCCGGCAGCCAGGATAATCTGGACGTACTGCTCAGCGGCCTCCCGGTCCAGACCCCTTTTGACAACAGCCCCCTGGCAGGCAAAAATCCGCTGCACAAGATCCTGATCGATTTTGAAAAGATCGGCCAGATCATGATAGACCTGCTCAGGGTTGCGGCCATCGATCAGGGTGGAAAATATAATATGGTAGCGGGGCTCAGGCATTAGAGCATTTTCCTTTTTATTATAACCGCACCTGTGGTGTCATCTCGACCGAAGGGAGAGATCTTGCCGTATTGTTTGTGCAAAAATAAAGATTTCTCACTCGCCTTGCTCGTTTCGAAATGACAGTCTGGCTCCGATATTTAGAAAAATGCTCTAGACGCACGCCGTGTATCAGTCTGATATTGTTTTTTTCAGGTTGGGCAGGGTCTCCGGCCGGTCGCGGTGCACATAACGGCTGTCCCTGTCGCGCGCGGTGACATTTTCATACACGCCGTCATCGCGTTTCACCAGCTTGGTAAAGCCAAGGTCTTTGAGCGCGCTGTTTGATTTGGGTACGGAAATACTGCTGCGCGATATCAGCTTGCGCACGGGACGGCCGCATGAGGGACAGGCCTGCAGGCGCTCCTCGCTGACAGACTGCTCAATCTCGAACACCGGCCCCAGGCTGCAGGCCGCTTCGATATGCTCGTATTCATAAATCGGCATGCACAATCCCACACATAGAAAACATGTAATTTTTCTCTGCGGCCTTTTTTAATGGAAGATATAAACCCGTTCGTGGTGAGCTTGTCGAACCATGAACGGAGCTGCTGTGCGATACCTGATCCGTTCACCCTTCGACAGGCTCAGGGCGAACGGACGGTGTTGTATCGCAGGTTATAATATAACTGCTCTCAAAGGCTACACCCCACGCGCAGCACCGGCTGCGGCCTGTGCCAGCACCGGCTCAAATGCGCCGGGCCGCGTGTCCGCTGCGTCGAACCCTGCGGGGCATACGCCGTCGCTTCGGCATCGGGGTGCGGCAGATGTCGACAGCGCTCAGCACTCCCGGAATCGGCCGCTGCGCCTGAACCCCTGACGGCGGCTGTGCTGCCCGTACCCGGAACATAAGCGCGAAAATACAGGTAAGCGCCGCGGTCACAAGCACTCCCAGCACGGCAGCGTAAACGGCTTCCCGTGCAGGGTGCAGGCGCAGAAACTCGGGGCTTGCGCTTGCCCTCAGCGCAAACGCTTTATCAAAGGCGAGCACCGGCCGCACCATGGAAAGGGCCTGATTCAGCGGCCTGCGGTCATCGCCTGCCAGCGCCTCCGTGCTGCCGTCCGGGCGCAGCAGCGTTACGGCAAGCCGGGTTGTCGCCGTATCGGGACCGGCGCTCTCCAGCAGTTTTTCGACCCGCAGAAAAGCGAAGACGAAACCGCGCACCCGCCCGGAGCGATCAGCATCGTATACCGGCCGCAGAATCAGCAGCGCCCGGTAGCCTGCATTATCCTGTATGAGCGTGATGGGGTCTGACCCGGTTGTCAGGCCCGAGCGCAGGGCTTCATCAATGGCCGCGCGGCGCACCGGCTCGGAACCAAGGTCAAAACCCACGGCATAATCGTTGACGTCCGCCGGGCTGATCAGCACAACCGGATAATACACCTGTCGGCCGGATACGGCAGCGCGGTTTCCGGCAGCATCCTGCTGCCAGACTGAAAAATCCCTGAGGCCCTGCAAACGCACGGCCTGCTCAAAGCTTTCGGTGTCGGAGGCGGCAACAGCCGGAGCCCAGCCCCAGCCCTGCACCACCCTGCTGTGCGCAAGCGCGCCGGTGTAGCGGTAAAACGCACCGGGCGGCACCGGTTCGTGGCTTTCACAGAACCGGCCCAGCGCTTCGAGTTCGGTGTCGCGCAGCGCGCGCATGGTCTGTGAAATCGCCAGGGTACGGCTCGCCGCCAGCTGCGCGAAAATACCCTGACGGCGGTGCTGTTCGTGCAGGTGCGCGGTCCAGGCGGCGAAAACGGTCAGCGTCAGGCCGACTTCGGCCACCAGCACCAGTTCAAGGCAGCGCATCCAGCGCGGCATCCCGCCCGGTATCCGGGCCCGGTAATAGGACAAAACCGCGCCGATGGAGAGAATCGCAAACAGCATCAGCGTAAGGACCGCAAGCGGCTTGACTGCCGGTGCAAGTCCGAAGGTCCAGTCCCAGGCGTCAAAATCAATTGCCAGCAGGGCAATCACAGCACCGGTGCGGTCTTTGACGGGTACACATCCGCTGATAAACCGGCCCCAGCGGTCCTTGAATGGGCCCACCACAGCAGCGTTGCCGGTTTCCAGCACGCGCATAAAACCCTGCGGAGCTTCGGCATAGACCATGCCCGGCTCCGGGCCCTCCACGGGGCCCTCGGGCACACTGTCCACCAGAATAACCATGTTGCCGTGTTCGTTGCGGCCCATGAGATATATAAAACGACAAGTGTCCTTTGTCTGCCTGACAGCAATCAACTGATGCTTAAGCCGCTGGAATTCCGGTTTCGCCGCATCGGTTTCGCTGCCGGCGAGCATCGAGATACGCTCAGGATTGATGGTTTCCGCCAGAAGCAGGGTCTGGCGCAGCAGATCATTGCGCATTTCCGTATCGACCCAGCGCGTAACCCACAGGGAAAGCACAGCGCCGAGGGCAATATGCGCACATATCACCGCCACCATCAGGCGGCGGTTTCTGGCAAGACGGTGCATGGTGTCCGGTATCTGTGTGATCATAGGTGACCTTCAGCGGTTAGACGTACGTGGTTATTTAAAGAAAATGCCCCGTCCATTGCCGGGAATACGCAGCAGACAGGGTATCATTATATACACCGCCGGATATTTTACAACAGCGCAAAGAACTTGTCATCATTTATGACTGGTTCCGGATGCGCCGCCCGGAGCCGCCCGCCCCGGGCGGCGTGGATTTTACAGCCTGTTTGTGGTAGTCTATAACGTGTTTTCAACAGCCTGAAATAACAGAAAGAGCCTCCCGTGAGCAAAACCGCGCAATATATTATTTTCTACAGTGTGTTCCAGCTCGTTTTCTTCGGCATGCATCTGTATGTGTACCTGCGTCTGAGAAAAATGTTTCCCCCGTGTGCGTCAGGCTGGTGGTGGTTCGCGGTTGCAGTGCTCTCGCTGTCGTTTCCGGCCTGCACCCTGCTTGAAAAATTCTTCCCCAACACCGCTACCATGCTGCTCTACACGCTTGCATCCACCTGGCTGGGCGTGCTGTTTCTGCTTTTGAGCACACTTGTGCTGCTGGAACCGGTTCGGCTGTTTGCCACTGTCAACACACCGCTTATCGGCAGGTGCGTTATCCTGTTTGTGGGCGTACTGAGCGCGGTCGGCATCATCAACGCACTGTTCATCAGGGTTTCTGACGTGCGCATTCCGCTTGCCGGCCTCAAGCATCCTGTGCGCGCCGCACTGCTGTCCGACCTGCATGTCGGCACCATACACAACAGCGGTTTTTTGAACCGGGTCGTTGCCAAAACAAACGCCCTGCAGCCCGATGTTATTTTCATCACCGGCGATTTTTTTGACGGTACAGGGCCGATGACCGCAAAAACCGTGCAGCCGCTCAAAGGCCTGAGAGCCCGGTCATTTTTTATCATGGGCAATCATGAAAAATTCTTCGGCATGGACCGGGTGCAGGGCCTGATCGAACCTACGGGCGTGCGCGTTTTGCGCAACGAGGTGGAAGAATACCGGGGCCTGCAGATAATCGGCATTGATAACCCGGAAAAAGAAAACCGCAAGGATAATGAGGTGATCGGCCGCCTTGCCTTCGACCGCAGCCGGCCCAGTGTGCTGCTGTACCATACGCCGGTCGGCATCGAGGACGCGCGCCGCGCAGGGGTCATGGTGCAGCTTTCCGGCCACACGCA
>Ga0194126_10008778_pt1 | contig 13655 bp, 7 predicted proteins | sample TA2KigC150mmetaG_FD_148641 | JGI IMG/M metagenome (GOLD analysis project Ga0194126, IMG submission 148641) | Freshwater microbial communities from Lake Tanganyika, Tanzania - TA2015035 Kigoma Deep Cast 150m | ecosystem: Environmental > Aquatic > Freshwater > Lake | place: Tanzania: Lake... | reverse complement strand
CTGTATCCCAGCTCAGATCTTACTATCCTGTATACTTTTCCAAAGCTACCTTCACCTATTAGGCTATCTATATACCATGAGCCCCATAGGGGCTGGTAGGAGTAGATTGGGTCTGGGGGGATGTTGGGTTTGTCAATCATATAATGAAATTTTTAAAATAAATTTTATAATCAAATTGGTAAAATAGTCATAAAACTTCGTTTAGGTTGGCCTTTACCAAAATCAGCCCCCCAAGATTTATCAAATTCTTCCCAGGAATATTTTTTAATACTGTTTAACCATGGGTCACTGACTGTAACATAACCTTCATCAGAAATACCAGTTAAAACAACAGAATGATTTAAGCCTGAACCTGCCATATTAAGCTTAACAATTGCCACAACAGGACCACCTTCAAGAGCGGCTTCTAAATCAAATCTATCACTATTTGGATAAGGTTTAGTGTTGTAACCTAAATTTTTCATATCATCCTCCAATGCAGATAAACTTAAACCTTTATTAAAGCTATCTAAGTTATCATTAAGTAATTTTTGAGGAGGAATAGTTTTATACTCTTCAGGCTTAATTTTATGCCAGAAATCAGTGACCATTGATACACAAGTAGGAGTACAACCATAATCTGTATTGTTGCCATTAATAATTAAATTTTTTTGATCTTTTACTGGGACTATCCAATTACCATCTGCATCTTTATTAATGATTTTGCCAAAACCAGATAATCTATCTTTATTATCTAATAATTCTCCAAAACCTGATCTCCTATCTCCCTTAATTTTACCTTCTCTTGAAAGTTTTTGATCTGCTGTCTCTATAATAGATGCAATTCTATCCAGCTCAAGTCCTATGCTATTTAATAGTTCTATATGATTTTGCATATGCTGTTTCCATGTTTCAAAGTCTTCATAGAATTTTTGTGAAGTTTTACCCAACCAATGATTCTGTAATACTTTTAATGAGCTGTCCAATTGATTCTTTATTAATAAGGTTTCCTGGCTTTTTTGTTTGAACTGACTTGCAACTCCTCTTAACTGATCTGGGGTTATAGTTATCCTCTTAGTCATTTGAACATCTAAATATTATTAATTTCCAACGTTTTAATAACACACTAAATAAAGTAATCCTAGAATATTAAAACAATATGCTCTTAAAATGTATTATCTCTAACAACTTTAGCTTTAAAGTTTCCACAGTCATAATCTTTATATACTTCCCATTGCGACATACCAGCTAAATAAGCTCCATTTGGAATAGTGCCTAATCTGTCTACTTTTATATCTTTGCTACCCAACTCCCAAATAGCTTGACTTGCATTATAAAGCCATGCAGGAACTCCTAATTGTGGAGCAGCTTTTGTTACTGATGAAACATCAATACCTCCAGAAGCACCAGAACCGCTATCTAAAGTAAAGCTTAAATTAGCTGCTCCTAATATTTTCTGTGTATAATGATTACAATTACTTTCATATAAATTATAAATCTTATTTTTATATTCACCTTCACTATTAAATATTTTCTGGGCTTCTTCAAACATCTCCTGCCCCTGTTTTCCAGTCACAGGTATTGAAATATATCTTGTATAACTATAAAGTTTATTTTCATTATTTGTTGGAGCATAAGAATTACCTGCAACTTTCTCTACATCGCCATGAAACGGTATTGCACCATTTTGCATGAAAGTTTCCATTTCAGAAGGGCTTATGTCTCTTCTGTTTAAAACACCTGGATAATTTGCTGAAAGAAAAACATTTGTCCCATGTACTATCTTTTCAAATTTTGTGTCTGTAAACTCTCCTGGTATTCCATAGCTATAATAAATTCCACTTCCATCAGACTTCACTAAAATAATTGCAGCATGACCATTATCTTTTGCTCCCTTTTCATTATTTAGATATATCACTCTTTCAATATTTTCTCCATCTACATTATCAAAATAATAATCACCTGGATTTTTAGGGGTAGCTAATTTTGTGTGATTATGTTTCCAAATAATATCCCAAATCTCAGTAGTTTTTTTAGAAATATGTTTAGAGGATATAGATTTATGGCAGCTTTTATCAGCACCTACTAACATAGCTGCTGCGTTTTCTACATAAATTCCCATTCTATAGACATCATCTGATATCCTATTTAGCAGTGATTTTGATTCTGATACAACTGATTCTATGTTTGATTTTTGCCTTACCTGCCATTCAAGACTATAAAATGATGAATACAGGGATGAATATGTGCTATTTATTGTATCTTTGCTTCTTTTAAGAATGCCTGAAAGACTGTATGCAGAATCAGAATCTATTTTGATTCTTACCATATACCTACCTTTTCAATATTTAAATATAGATACTTTTTATCTACCTGCTGCAGCTCTGTCTGCTTCTTCCATTGTATTTGCAATTCTATCTAGTTCGATACCAATATTGTTTAGCAGCTCTGCATGTTTTTGCATCTGCTGTTTCCATGTTTCAAAATCAGTATAAAATCTCTGTGATGCCATACCTTCCCATTGTGGCTGAATATTTTTTACTGCACTGTCAAGCTGGGATGCCATGTTTAGGCTTTCCTGGCTTTTTTGTTTAAATTGATTTGCAACCCCTCTTACCTGATCTGGGGTTATTGCTATTCTTACCATTGTAGTGTCTCCTTTTTAATTAAGTTATAATTTGTTGGGTTTGTACATATTATATTTTTATATTTAACATGGTGCAAATATTTTAAAATATACCTTAAATAACATAATAGTTCTATATTCTGATAGAAAATTATAAAAGCAAAATAAAAAAACAACAACCATCTACAGTCCTAAATAAGCATCGTCAAACCAAACACAACCACTATTTTTTACACCAGGATTATTTATTCCTAAACTAATTTTTACTTTTGTTGTACCCTGCCAAATATTGTATTGTGGAATTTCTTCAATAATCTGGGTCCAATCACTTGAAGCATAACCAATTATCCCATAACCAGGACCAGTGGAATTACCATCACTGTCAAAAAACCATATTGTAATGTAAGCTTCTAAATCACTTGTGCCCTTTACCCAAACTGAACAAATATATTTTTTATCTCTTTCTATTTGTATGAAATCTTTTGTTAACCATTCAGTAGAGCTATTTTCATTTATATTACTGATATTAATAGAATAATTTCCAGTTCTTGCAGTATTTTTATTCCAATTAAAATCAGCTCCACCATAAGGGGTTATCCAATTATCAGGATTTTTGTTTCCATATTCAAAAGATGAATTTGGAATAAGATTTGTTGAAAGAGTTTCATTTTTGTCATAAGTAATTTTTTCACTGGGGCTTATCCTAATAATTACTTCTATATTTATAAGGTTGCTTAAAGAGTCAAACTCCATCGAATGTAAGTTTATATTAAAAATATAATTATATTTTTCTAAAACATAATTACTATCCTCATAGAAATCTGTCACAATTGCATATGGATAATAATTTGAAGATTTTGTCTCATCAGGATCATGGCAAATGACTAAATCAATTCCTTCTGAAATATTATTTTTAAGTATCTCAATAAATGCAACATTTACATATTTCCAGAATTTTATTGTTACTATATCTGAAGAATTATTAAAATCGATAAACTCATAATAATTACTTATATATCCATCTCCATTTAATTTAAGATTTATACTGTTTAATTCACTTGTATCTATATTTTGCATTATTGTTTCATTTGTATTTTCACTTTGTTTGGATATATTAGACGTATCATCTGAAATGATGCTTGTATCAGAGTTATTGATTGACAAATCTGATATTTTTTTAACACTTACAATCATTGTCCCATAGTTATCCTCATAATAATCATAATAGTCAGGTACAATAAAAATCATATAATCATTTTTATTTAAATTAACAGTCATCTTAGAATTTCTCCCTGCTTCCTCTGCTTGTAAATAGTTCGATTGAAGATATGGGGATCCTAAATTTCCACTTTCATTTACTATTCCAACTCCCAACTCATCAAAATTCTCATTCTTCCCCCACTCTATTGGTTTATTTTTAAATATTGAAAAACCTGATCTCCAGCCTGCAAAATTTGAATCCTTTCCAAATTCATTCCAATGTGGAGACCAGCAACCACCTACAATTTCAAATTCATAAGTTCCCGAACTTGAGGCTACAAATTTAACACCTTCTCTGCTGGATGAATCGATTTCAAGAAATTCTTGGGTATTGTTTTTATAAGGAATAAATACTGATCCAAACCCATTACGATTAAAATTTGGTACAATTATCTGGCCAGAACCATCAGGATTCATTATATAAATTTCTTGATTATTACTTGTCCATTTTGTAAAAGTAATCTTATTTCCATTTAAAGAAAAGGAAGGAAGGCATGCGTAATTTATATCTGTTAATTTAGTTTGGTTTGAGCCATCTGAATTCATAATATAAATTTCTGCAGTATCATTTTGAATATATGTATAAACTATCCTTTTACCGTCAGGGGAAAAGTTTAAATGTCTCTCCCAACCAGGGTTTTTTGTCAACTTAGCGATATTAGAGCCATTTAAATCCATTATAAATACATCTGGGTTCCCATCGCTCCATAACCAAAATAATATTTTTTTCCCATCAGGTGAAAATTTTGCATCATCCGCGTCGGTAGTCAACTTAACCTGGTTTGAACCATCAGAATTCATTATATAAATTACAGAAACACCATTTCTGTCTGATGTATATAATATTTTAGAGCCATCAGGAGATATAGCTGGCGCCCAATCACTATAATTATCATCTGTAAGTTGTTTTTTATTACTACCATCAATACCCATAATAAATATTTCATCACTTGTCTCGTCATCTTTTATTGTTCGACAAATATAAGCTATTTTAGAATTTCCAATTGAATAACTGGGAAATAAATCTTCAGTATTATTATTTGTTAAATTAATTAATTCTGTTCCGTCTGTATTCATGCTATATATATCTGTATCACCACCAGACCATAAACAAAATAAAATTTTATAAGTATATGCTGGAAATTTTATTATACCTCCTTCGCCTTCTGAGGTTATCGTCTGTACTGTTGTCTTAGTACCTTCGGTAGTTTCACTTACAATAGCCTTAGCAGTCTCGTCTGGCTTATCCTTTTGATATGTCTTATATATAAGAAAAAATAGAGATAAAGAAAGAGCAACAATAAAGAATAATGCAAAGGATGCAATAGCCCAGGACTTCTTATACCAGGGTATAGGAAGTGATACAGGTGGTATCTCTTCAGAAGCTTCTATAACTTCAGGCTTAATCTCTTCTACCTTCTTTACTATCCTGGGTATATCAACTATGGGTATAGTCTTTATTATCTTTTCTTCTTTTGTTCCTGGCAGAGCTGTTACATATCTGTTTAATATAGATTCACTTGTTGCAGAAAGTATCCTGTACAGGTCTTTTCTCATATCATCAGGTGTTGTGTACCTATCTTGTTTAGAGTAAGAGCATGCTTTTAAAACCACAGATGACAGCTCTTTTGAAAATACATAAGCCGGGGCAGGAATTGGGCTGCCTGTAAGTCTTTTTATAAGGGCAGTATCACTGTCTTTGTAGGCTACTTTTTGTGGATATGGTGGCATAAATGGAATTCTACCTTTATTTAGTAGCTTATACATTACTATACCAAGAGAATATATATCTGATCTTATATCATATTTTTCACCTTTAAATACTTCTGGTGACATAAAGAGAGGGGTACCTCTAAATGAGGCAGCTTTTCCTGATTTTGACAGCTCTTTTGCTATACCAAAATCACCAAGCTTAAAGGTTAGGTTGCCTGATATAAATATATTTTCATCTTTTATATCTCTGTGTATTATATTGTTTTTAGAACATATGCTTATTGCAGCAAGTATATCTATGCCAAGCTTTATTATATCTTCTATGTTTAGCCTGTTTTTTTTAAGATATTCTGGAAGTGGGGTTGCATATTCCATTCTAAGAAGTATATCCCAGCCAAGCTCATCTTTTTTTTCTATAACCATATGGTCTTCATATGTTATTATGTTAGGATTTGCTCTTAGCCTGTATAGAAGATTTACCTCAGATAGTATGTTTTCTACCATACCTTCAAAGTAGCTCTTTAGTGTATCTTTATCATCTCCAAATGATGATATTGCCTGCCTAAGCTGCTCTTTTGATGGTATGGTAATTATCTTTACTGCTGATGTGTAGCTATATCCTAGCTCGGATCTAGTTGCTTTATATACTCTGCCAAAGCTACCTTCACCTATAGGGCTGTCTATATACCAGTAGCCCCAGAGGGGCTGGTAGGAGTAGATTGGGTCTTTGTTATTGTACTTATCAAACATATAATAAAAATTGTTAAAATAATAAAAATCAAAATAAAAATAGAACTAATAAAAAATAATTTTAATGAAGTATTAAATTTACTAATGCTTACACTATTTATAAATTAAAATGTAAGGGTTACAAAACTTAAAGGTTATAGAATTCTATACAAACTCTATATAGTAATTATTCCAGTTAAGTAATTACCCTATTTTATTTAAAAATTAATTACAAAAACATATTTTTAATCTTTTATAAGTACCTTTTTTTATTAAATAACCTTCACCTGGTCGTAAAACTTCACCAGAATCCATATAACTAATCTTAATATTAAAAACCTGCTGATCATTTATATCACAAAACAATATACCCTCTTGTAACGATTTCATTATTTTAATTATTCCGTCATAGTTAAAATTTAAATCATCTACAAGACCACTTAAAAACAAATGGATACCAGAAAATCTATATCTGGCTATAATATTTTCCAGATATTTCCTTTCATCTGCGCCAATTAAGTTAAAAAAATCATTACAATCATCTATAAAAATAAATAATGGTTTGAACTTTGACATAAAATCCTTTTCTAAAAGTGATCTCTTACTGGATATTCTTTCTTTATTAAACTTTTTCCTTCTACTTTCAAGCTCATTACCTATCTTTTTTATTAATCTATTAAGGTTATTGCCATCAGTTATATATTCTTTGACAAATCCACTGTCTTTAAATTCAATTAAACTTAACGCAATCGAATCTATTATGTATAAATCAAGTACATTTTTATCAAAACTGTTAATTAGATGTCTAATGATCAATTTTAAAAAGTTGGTTTTTCCGCTCTGAACTCTACCAGCAACTAAGAAGTTTTGAATTTCCAATATACTTAAATATCTTGTTTCTAAATCCTGAAAATCTACTCCGATTGGAATTTCAAACGGGTTACCGCTCGCTTTAACTAACTCATCAGTTTGATAAAGAATTTCAGGCATTATAGGTACAGACCTTGCTCTAACACCATCCCAATTTTTGTTAATTTCATTTACTTTCTCTTTTATATTCACAGTTCTTTCAAACTCTGTTTCTCCTTCAACTGGTAAAGCGCATTGAAATTCAAGAGGTGGATTACCTCTTACAAGACCTCTACCCTTAACATTTTCTGGCTCCATTCCATAAGTATTTCCAACTACATCAACATATGCAGCTTTGTCAAGCATCTGTAATGCTATAGCCATTTTAATATTTGTATATATTCTATAACCCACACCCAGTTGGTTATTTGCAGTAAATACAAAATGAATACCTAGATTTGCACCCTCTCTTGAAATTTGTATAAATTGATCATAAATATCAGGATATAATTCTGTGATTGCAGCAAAATTATCTACTATAATAAAAATTGCAGGAATATCCCTTGATATTGATTGAATATAAGCTTTAAGACTTCCAACTCCCTTCTCTGTAAAAATATTTTTTCTCTTATTAAGTTCCTTTAATATAAAATGCATTAATTTTTGTAGCTTATCCTTCTCATCGACCATTAAAATATCACCAACATGTGGAAGTCCAGAAAAAATATTTAATAATCTTGTGGCAAAATCCAATATATAAATGTTAATATCTTCAGGACTATATAATAAACACAAAGACATCATTAAACTTTGAAGAAATGTTGTTTTCCCTGATCCAGGACTTCCATATACAACAAGATTTCCTTCCTTTTCAAAATTAATCAGTAATGGTTTCTGTGACTGGTTCGCCGGGTCATCTAAAATTCCTACAATTGGAGATAACCAATTATTTATTTTATTCCAACTTTTACCATTCCACCCAATTTCATAATTGCCTATCGATTTATTATTAATAATATCCACTAATGCTATTTTTTCTGGTAACGGTGGTAACCACTGCTGATTGGTTCTCTTTATATTTTGTTTCTTAGTTAAGTTCTTTAGATAATTTACCAATGCCTCCAATTGATTTAAATTTTCAGATTTTTCTGATTTTGCTAAATCTTCCCTAAAATCATAAGAATATTCATCAATATCATATAAAGCCCTGCTCCCATCAATCATAACACGGTAAATATTATCTGTTTTCACACTATCCTGATTTACTTCAACATCATTACTTATAGGCTTATATTCGGCTCCGCTATATGCAGATTGGAATAATTCAAATACTTCATTATTTCCTACCTGGATAAAGGCTCTTCCAGGTATAGTTAAATATGCGGCATCTGGTCTTTTAATTACCTCCCTGCTGTCCTGTATATCCTGAACTTTCAAGCAGATTCTAAACTTTGAATTACTCCAGATCTGGTCATCAACTATACCAGATGGTTTTTGAGTTGCAAGAATCAAATGAACCCCTAAACTTCTCCCCAATCTTGCAGTACTCACAAGTTCAGACATAAATTCAGGCTGCTCTGACTTTAATTCTGCAAATTCATCAACTATAATAATCAGGTGAGGCAAGGGTTCTTTTGTTTTTCCATTTTTATATAACATCTGGTATTTATCAATATGATTTACTTGATAACTATCAAAGATTAATTGCCTTCTCTTGAGTTCGCTTTTTATAGATAAAAGTGCTCTAAGAGTTTGATTGCCTCCAAGATTTGTTATTATACCTGCAATATGTGGTAAATCTCTAAATATTTGCGCCATGCTTCCACCTTTGTAATCAATTAAAAGAAAGGCTACATAATTAGGGTGAAAATTTATTGCAATTGACAAAATAAAAGTTTGAAGCAATTCACTTTTACCAGAACCTGTTGTTCCTGCAATAAGTCCGTGGGGCCCATACTTTTTGTCATGAATATCAAGTATCATTTTTCCCCTGACTGATCGCAATCCTATTGGTACTGCAAGTGATTTATAGGGTTCATTGCTAATCCATCTTTCCATGACTTTTAAATCTTCTATATTTTTAACGTTATACAGATCTAAAAAAGAAATTACGCCGGGAATTTCAGATGATGTTACTATTTTTCTTATTTTTATAGGTGCAATTGTTCTTGAAAAAATTTCTGCATCGTCAACTGATATTTTATCCTGCAAAAAAACATAATTATTTAAAACGCCTGTCCTGTCTAATAAATTTCCAAAATCAGACTCTAAATTTATTATAAATCTGCACTCTTTTGGTAAGAATTGCATCTTTTCAAAAAGAAAAATTGCAGACAATCCATTCTTTTGATTATTTTGTATAAGATATTCCATGAGTAATTCATTCTCAACAAGTGTTCTGTCTGCGATAATAAAAATATAATATGGTAAGATAAAAGTTCCGGAATCCTTATTTTCACTATTTGTTAAAGAATTTCTTAATCTTATAATGTCATAAAAATAATTGAATAGATTTTTAGTCATCTCTTTATTAATAGCTAAAAACCTGATTTTTTTATCATCATTCCAAACATGTGGCAACCATCTTACCCACTTCCATCGTTCAATTTCTTTTTCAGGAAATATAATTACCAATTTTACTTCTTCATAGGAGTGATGCGTAGCTGCTTGAATAATCAACTGCCTTGCTGCTTGAAGTATTGATTCTCTTTTACCAATTACTCCAACTGTCCCCGCATCCACTAATGAAATACAAATAGGCACCTGTTTTACATGACTATACTTTTCCTGTAATTCTATAGCTTTGTTTAAAAGTATGTCTTGCTCTATCTGAAGTGTCTGTTTTGGAAGAGTAATTTTTACATTAAAAGGTAAATCTCCAATACCAAGACGGAGTAATAGAAAGTCTTTATTAGCTGGACCTCTTTCCCAGAGTCTATTTTCTTTTTTTTGGACAATTCTAATACATTCTTTAATATCAGGGTTCAATATACCCATAATCTGCTTTTGCAAATCATATACTTTTTTTATTTCAGATTCTTTTATGTTAAGGACTTCAAAATATTTTTCCTTTCGTTTTTTTTCATCAACAATATATTTCTTCTTCTGTGAATAATAAGTTATAAAAGACACTATTAAAGAAATTACGCCCATTGAAGAAGTCCCAAGAATTATATACGGGTTTTGAGTTGAACGCCACATTACAATTCCTATAACAGCCATAGCAATAATCATTCCTATAGGTGGAAGAATTATTGGAAGCCATGAGATATTAGGTTTTGAAATCATCGGTGGTGGATTTGGTATTTCTATTTCACCCGATGGCAATATCGGTTCAAATCTTGGTGATGGTAAAAAATAAGGGTATTCTATTTTAATTTCCCTGATTTGACTTAAACCATTTACTGTAATACAGTTTTCTAAAAACTCAATTACAATATAATCATTTTGAAAAATAATTCTATAGCCTGATAATGTTATCAAATCTCCTGATCTTAATTTGGCCTCTTTAATTTTTTTTCCATTCAAATATGTGCCATTTTTGCTATCACAATCTCTGATATAAAAATTACCTTCATATTTTATTATTTCAGCATGGTTACCTGAAACTGCAAGATCATCAATAGAAATCTCATTTGTTTTATCTCTGCCAATTTTTATAAGAGTTTTTTCTGCAATATTATATTTTATTTTTTGGCCGTAGTATTTAGACTTGTCGTTAACTAAAATATTAACACCCTTAGATAAGTCAGATGGGCTTGTTAAAAAAACTCTATCACCGGGTTTAACGCTAACTTCATTTATAGGTTTTCCACCTATAAATGAATATCCATTGGACTGATCTACAAGTTCAATTTTATCATCATAGATTTCCAGATATGCATGTAAATCTAATATGAAATCTGAATCAATAAATATTTCATTGGAGGGATTTTTTCCAATATTTAATTTTTTACCCTCAAACTTTTCTAAGTCAAATTCTATAAAATTATCATTAAAATAAACTTGTAATAATAATCTGTCCATAACGATTACAAATCTTATTGATAAGAATTAAACAGGGGTTAGAATTAAAATACTCCCTTCCCATAAACCAGCTTCTTCAATTGTTAAAGTAGGATCTATAAAATCGTGCTTAGTTTCAACCATAACAATATATCTTTGATTTTCTTTTACGGAACTTTTATGAATTGATAAAAATTCATTAAACTTGAAAAGAAGTTCCTCAACAGTCACTTTGGAATCCACCTCAAAGTCATATTCTTCATTAGAACCACGAACTTTTATTGTAATTATAACTTTTTCAAAATCATTATTGCTCATAAGATCTTCATTTTTATTAATTACTCTTAACAGTTTTAATAAATTCTTTTTAAAAAAAATAATCCTGAATTGTTTTAATTCCTATTCTTCAAACTATATAAGATTGTAAGAGTTAAATTAACTTAAAATAAATCATTGAAACCTAATTAGTTCCTGCTGAATAATTCATTATTTTCTTAAAAATTTGAGTTCAGTGAGCACAAATTTTTATAAATTTCTAAATTTTAGTCAATTATTCAGCAGAAACTAATTATAAATTATTTTTGCAATTTTAAGAAATAGTTATAATTTATAAAGTCTTATATTATAAGGTTTTTACAAGACCTGAAATTTTAAACCAGTATATGAATAATTCTCTTTCCATTTCTTCATAATTATTATATTTATCTTTAATTATCTCCCAGAATTTTCTGTTATGCTTTTTCTCTTGTAAATGTGCAATTTCATGGAAAAGAATATACTCTACCAAATAATCAGGTAAGTACTTAACCTTTTTATTAATACTCAATGAAGCTTTTAAAGGAGAATTTTTCCTAATGTGTAAGCCTGCCCATCTTGTTTTCATCCATCTAAAACTTACTTTATCAACACTTCTGCCACTCTTTTCAGTCAAATTTCTTAAAATGCCTGCAGTAATAGTTTTAAGTTCTTCAAAACTCCTGTCACTTAATTTTCGAAAAGTTGCTTCTTTCTTGCACTTTTTAATAAAACTTTCCTTCTTGTAAATCCAATTTTTATATTTATTTAAAAGGATATTAACATCATATCCATGAGGCAATACAGCAATGAGTTTACCTGTTTTAAATTCAAGCCTTGGATGCCTGATTTTTCTATAAATAACATCATAATTTATCTTGATATAATCGATATTGTCATAATTTAACACATCATCATCTATGATTTTCTCTTTCATATTTTTACCTATTGTTCATATTTTTCACTACTAAATTTTATAAGCTCAATTATTTTTCCATATAATAAATCCATATCTTCAATAGACATCATATAATTAACTTTAAGACCTCTGACAAATTTTCGAATTTCCCTCTCCACACTTTTTACTTCTGTTACCTGGTTATACCAGCCGGTAAAAAAATAACCTTTCAAACTTTTAATAAGTTCTCTAATTTTAATAATTAAATCCCCCTGCCCAAATACTATCTCACTTTTCGTAAAACAATCTTCAATTAAAAGTAAAATTGAGTATTCCAAAGAAGAAAGATTAAGGGATTTCTGTCTCTTTGAAACGTCCTGAACCAGTTTGATTATTTTTACACCTTCTGTATATATTCTTTCATAATCTTTGGTTTTTTCTTTCCATAATTCAAGTAGCCTCTCAACCTTCTGCACCAGAGATTCATAGATTGGATTACCAACTTGCTCAACAAGTATAAATTTGTTTAAAGTAAATAATATATTTGCAGCTTTTTCTATAACATCCTTTACTCTTTCCCGAAGCTTCTCCAAATAATTTTCATCAAAAGCAATATCAGGCAGCAGGTTTTGTATCTCTTTTAGCTGTGTTGACTTGTAAATAAACTTTAAAGTCTTATCAAAATATTTTTTAACTAAATCATCCAGATAAGGCTGTTTATTTACCATTTTGTCGTAATAAATAAAAACAGCATTTATCCACTTATAGTCTTCAAGTAATTCAACTTTAACTTCATCTGAACCAAGCAGTTCAAAAAGCTTCCTTAAATTTTTGTATTTTTCTATAAAATCTTTTTCCTTTATACTGTCAGATGTCAGTATTTCAAATGTCTTAAGTAAAGTCTGTCTGTCGTAATTTCTGGAAACAGTACTAAAGATATCAAATATTTCTTTAATAAGGTCTTGAAACTGTTTTCTTATCCTCCCATAATCGAAAAGTGCAAACTCTATATCTTCCTCATTATATATTTCAAGTGCTTTTTTGATATTGCTTAAAACTCCTACATAATCAATAACTATACCGCCATCTTTTATTTCCTTATAAGGTCTGTTTGTTCTTGCTATTGCCTGCAGCAGTCTGTGCTCTTTTAAAGGTTTATCAAGATACAATACCTGAAGCTGTGGAGCATCAAAACCTGTTAACAGCATATCTGTAACTATTAATATTTTTGGGTTAGTTTTTTCTTTAAAAGCAGAAATATTCTGTTTATTTATATCTTCAACTTTCTTTGTTCCAAACCTG
>Ga0194126_10008776_pt1 | contig 13657 bp, 6 predicted proteins | sample TA2KigC150mmetaG_FD_148641 | JGI IMG/M metagenome (GOLD analysis project Ga0194126, IMG submission 148641) | Freshwater microbial communities from Lake Tanganyika, Tanzania - TA2015035 Kigoma Deep Cast 150m | ecosystem: Environmental > Aquatic > Freshwater > Lake | place: Tanzania: Lake... | reverse complement strand
GGGAACGAGAACGATAGGCCCCTCTTCCAGTATCGGGAGAGCCACGCGCGCTTCCACACGCCGGTTACTTTCCCCCGCGGCAAGAAATCGATCGCAGAGGTCTATCTCTTCTCGCGGCAGGACCGCTTCTGGGTGGAGAACCACCTCATTCAAGTTGTCCAGCCCCATCAGGTGAAGGACGGAGACAATGCCCAAGGGTTCCGCTTCAACCTCAAGACGGAGAACTGGGCGGATGTCTTCACCTACATTCTGAGCGATTTCTCCAGCCGGTCGCGCGTCGGCGGGGGGACACCGCTCACATCGACCGACGACGCGCACATTCTGAGATGGCGGCCGATCCTTATGGATCGTTTCCGGCTCGGCACAACCTACAACCGAAAGGTGATCGGGCCGGCGTCGGATCTCGACTACAACGAGGTCTGGGCGCTCGACACGCGCACCACCCTGGGGAACACGGATTTCTACTTGGAGTTCGCGAGCAGCAAGCAGGTCGGGATCGACAAGCCGGACCAAGACGGTTTTCACTTCGGCGATTGGAAGGTCGATCGTTTCTCCGCGGCGCTTCCCCGGAACGCGGCGCTGAAAGCCGAGATCCGGGCGATCACGGTGGGGGCCCCTTCGCTCGGGTACTTGAACGTGGCGCCGCTCTACTACTATTTCGGTCCGGACTTCAGCTGCTTCCTCGGCGAGAGCACGAGCGACCTTGTCGGATGGAAGGTGAACAGCTGGTATCTCCTGCCTCGCCGCGCGATCACTCTGACCTTCGACTACGAGGAATGGGAGAAGTACGTTTTCGAGAGGAAGACTTTCACGCGCTGGCGCACCGAGATCTACACGGAGTACGTCAACGGGTTCACGAGCAAGCTGTGGTACGACCGGAGACGAACGGTCGACACGAGCAATCCCCTCTTCGAGGACGTGACGAAGAACTACGATCTCTTCGGCGAGGTCCAGGTGGAGAGCCGCCTCGCGTGGATGCGGGTCCAGGGAAAGCTGAAGGACCTGGAAACGAACTTCAAGAAGGAGCTCGTCTCGCTCGAGGCGGCGGTGAACTTGACGGGGAACCTCAAGCTCTACAGCCGGTACGCGTTTGGGAACGATCCGGCGAGGCTCCGCAAGGGCCTTTTCACCGAGCTCCAGTACCGCCCGCAGAGGAATATGGATTTGTACCTGTCGTATGGTCCTTTCTGGATCGGCGACTCGAACAATCCGGTCGACGACGGAGATCTCGCCGGAGGCGCGGACAATAAGGACATGATTCGGTTGATCATGAAAGGGAACTTTTAGCTCGTGACGAAGAGCGGCAGCGAAACGAAGCGGCCGGTCCGGGCTCAAGGGGAGCGGATCCCATGAGGTCAAACATGGCACGAACGGCATTCATCGTCGTCGCGTTTCTCGCGGCGCTTTCCCGGGCGGAGGCCGGAGTCGAGGCCGTGGAAGGTGGAATCCGCTTCACCTACACCGATCCGAACGCGGGGAGCGTGTATCTGGCCGGGGCGTTCAACAACTGGAACGCGCAGGCGAACCTGATGACCAAGGGCCCCGACGGCGTTTGGTCGGTCGTCGTGCCGTTTGGATCCGGAAAGCACGAGTACAAGTTCGTCGTGGACGGGCAGTGGTTCGCCGATCCGGAGAACCCGGTGACCGCGGGAGAGTACGGCAACTCGCTCGTCCATGTGGGAGCGGACGGAAAGATCGTGGCGGCGGCGGCGACCGCGAACACGGCGTACTCGGCTAAGATCCTCCTCGGCGGACGGATGATCAGCCGCTTCATCACGCGGGAGAACGAGAGCCGGGGCGGCCGCATGGAGCTCGAGCGGCCGTACATGGACATGGATCTCGATTGGCTGATTCGCGCGAACGACTATCTCGATCTTCATCTCCTCACCTCGATCAACAACGAGAGCGAAGCGACGGTCACCGACTTCTGGAAGACGAACCTGCGATTCGACCGCGGGTCGCTCCGCCTCCACACCGAAAGCTTCAGTCTTAAGATGTTCGACAACGAATCGGCGGGACGATTCGACGATCCTCTCGAGCTCGTCGGAGGAATCGGGATCTACGATCACGACTTCGGGTTCCGCCAGCAAGGCGCGGTCGGGAGTTTCGGACTTGGAGCGCTCGGCGTCACGGCGCTCTACGCGGATGATTTCGAGAACGGCGGGACCACGGTGACCGGTCTGGACAGCCTGAGCATCGCGACCGAGGAAGCCGCGTTCGACAGCGCGCGCGGGGCGTTCCGGTTCAAGAGGAGCGAGGGGGCGACGTACAGCGCTTACGACGACGACAACAACAAGGACATCCTCGCCCTCCGCGCCAAGTATCCGGTGAGGGATCTTCGCCTCGGGGTTTCGGGGAGGTTGGACCGCGGCTACAACCCGGGGACGCTCGCGATCGTCGAGGTCGATCCGGCAGACACGACCGGCACGCTCGGCGTCCAGAGGAAGTTCGGGAAGACTTGGGAGCGATGGTGGGGCGCGGGCGGGGATCTCCTCTATGGAGGAGAGACCAAGCCGTACGTCCTTCGCGCGGAGGTTCTTCACGGGCGGGCCGCGGTGCGGGCGACTGAGGGGCGGGAGGCGGACATCGAGCTCCGCACGGTTCGCGAGGTGGACGAGGTTTTCGGGGACACGCTCTACACCTCCGAGATCGCGACCACATCCGGCGAGCGCAGAGCAGCCGGCGCTCTGTTCGAGATCGACCGGTCCACGCGGGTCTTCCTCGGCGGCGAGTACCGTTTCGGGGAATCGGGGCTTCGGCTTTCCGCCGAGTACGAGCGGGAAGGGCACCTGCAGACCTACTACGCCACGTCGGTCTGGGACACTCTCGAGAACGTGATGAGCGTCTACCGTTTCGGCGCCGCGCGCGGATGGGAGCGCCTGCTCGGCAGGAGGTGGGATCTCGGGCTCGAGGTCGAGGTGTACGATTTCCGGTACGACCCCCGCACCCCTTGGCGGAACCAGTTCTGGTTCGACGAGCGGAATTTCTGGCTCGAACAGAGCGAGCACGAGGTCTCCGTCGACCGGATGGTCCTGGTCGGCGGAAGAAACGCCTCGTTTGTCCGGCCGGCGCTCTCGACGATCCTGTATGCCCCGAAAGATGTTTCGTTTACATGGAAAGGAACCTTCGCGGGAATCGATCTGAACAAGGATCCGAAGTACACGGAGAACCTCTTCCAGTTCAAAGGGTACCCGTCGAAGAAGATCCGCCTGTATTCCGACACGCGGCTCGTGAAGTACACGGATCCCGTTCTCGATCTCTTCGGCTCGTACTGGTCGACATTCGCGGAGGTCGCCTACGAGGTCGCGAAGGGGATCGAGGTCGCGCTCTCCTATGGTGTGGATCCCCTCCTCGTCGATGAGACGACGAACGAGTTCGACGCCATCGGACGCGATCTCTTCCTCTTCGCGCGGGGCGCGAACGGCGACGCGGCGCGGCGGAACTTCCGTTCCCTCGCTTCGTCGATTCCCGCCGCGGAGGAAGCCCTCGAGGATGAGCGCCGGATCCAGATCGAAGCGATCGTGCGCTTCTAGGAGTGCGGGGATGAGAAGAGAACTTCACGCTTCGACGGCCGGGATCGCCTTGCTTGCGGTTCTCCTCTTCGCCGCCGGGTGCGTCAATCTGAACTTCGTGAAGCGGCGCTTGCCGCCCCCTTACCCCGCGGAAGGCGGCGTTCTCTTCCAGTTCGAGGCGCCTTCGGCGCAGCGGGTCCAGCTCGCCGGCAACTGGCCGAAAAACGACTGGCTGCGCGGGCAGGCGCAGACGGGTAGCTACCTGATCGGCCTGATGAGCGACGAGGACGGAGACGGGGTCTGGCGGATCATTGTCGACCTTCCGCCCGGCCGTTATCAGTACAAGTTCGTGGTCGACGAGAAGACGTGGAAGGAAGATCCGAACAATCCCCAGCGCGTGGACGACGGATACGGGGGCTACAACTCCCTTCTCGTTGTCGATTGAGTGAGGGGGGCAACGAGGATGATGAAGAAACGAACGACGATTCTCGGAGGAGCGCTCTTGGCGGCGGCGGCGGCCATGATGATCCTCGCGCGCTGCGCCGGCAATCCGGACGACACGCTCCTCGACCCTTCCGGGGGAAGCACCCTCGCGGAGGGGATCATCACGGGAACGCTCGATTGGGGGACGGGGCCGCCCTACCCGCTCACCGTGGTCTATGCGATCCCGGGCTACAACCCCGCATGCACGGGCGGGCCGACTTCGATCCACGTGACCGGAGAGCATGTCGCCTGGGACACCGGAATCTGGGAAACGACCGAAGGGATGAAGGAGCTGTTCCCCTGTCTTTGGATCGGCGAGGAACCGCTCGCCGCGGACGACCAGTTCGAGTGGAAGTTCGTGACGAACGGTTCGTGGGACGGAAGCTACGCGATGGGGGGGAGCGGCGTCGATGAGACCGCGCGGCGCGGGACCACGACGAACACGAACGGCGACAACCTCCGTGTGTCGATCCCTGTGGCCGGCACCTATGAGTTCCTCCTCAACGCATCCACGGATCCGGGGTATTTCTGGGTTCTCGGGAAGGACGAGGCTCTCTGGGACACGACCGGGATCGATAGCACGCGCTTCACGATCACGAATCTCGAGCGCGGCAGCTACACGATCATCCTCTCGGTTCCCGGCGATCCAGAGACCTTCCCCGTGCGCACCATCCGGGGCGTCCGCGTCTCGGGGGACGCCGGCGTCGATCTCGGCACGGTGAGCGTTCTCCTGACCGGCGCGCTCAAGGGGCGCGTAGCCTTCAGCGACGGCCCCGCGGAAACGCCGGAGGTGCGGATCATCGTCTCGCGCCACGCGACGGGAACCGCCGTCGACACGACGATAATCCCGGCCGGGACGACCCTCTTCTCGATCACCGGACTCAACGAGGACGTGTACGATCTTCGCTTCCACGCGGCGGGCTATGTCGACACGATCCTCTCGTCCATCGAGTTCCTCGCGGATGAAGAGATCGACCTCGGAACGATCACGCTCGCGCGCGCCGGCGCGGTCTCCGGCACGGTCGTGTTCGAAGACGATCCGAGCGTCCTTCCGGTCGCGACGATCTTCTACACGGATCCGTCGAGCCTTCTGCGGCTCGCGGAAACGACATCGAGCCCTGTCGACGGCAGCTTCCTTCTGGACGGCGTGCCGGCGGGGAGCGTCGAGATCGGGATCCGCGCGCGCAGATATGTCGATACGACGCTCGCGAACGTCTCTGTCGCGGCTGCCGAGACGACGGAGGTCGGGACGATCGCGATGCGTCCGGGGTGCGTCAGCGTCGCCTCGACGATTCACATGCTCGGTGAGTTCAACGCGTGGGACGAACGGCTCTTCACGTCCGACCCGGGGATGCAGAAGATCGGAAGCTGTCTCTGGATCGACACGATCGACGTGTTCCCGGCATCCTTTGCGTCGCAAGGGGAGTTCGGGGTGGTGCAGTTCAAGTTCGTGACCGATCGAGCGTACGACAACCCGCCTGACTACGTGCGCTGCGACACGCTGATCACGGAAGACCTCGTCACGTACCGGCCGATCTGCCTCTTGGCGAACGGGCCGAACTTGCTGTTCGGTGTATCGAACGCCGGCCGCTTCCAGGTGACGCTCGACGAGGACTCGCTCCAGTATCGGGTCGTCTCGATCGAGGAGTTCGGCGCCCGGATCGTGGGGAGCGTTGCATTCGACACGGGCCGGCAGCCGCCGTTCCCCGTGATCGATGTCCGGGTGACCAGGAGCAGCGACGGCTTCCTCGCCGCGACCGCCCGAGTCGACGCCGATCTCGGGACCTTCACGGTGGACGACCTGGACGGCGGCGTCTACGACGTCGCCTTCAGGGGGGCGAGCTTCCTGGACACGACGATCGCCGGCGTGAGCGTCGCCGACGGGGCGACCGCCAACCTCGGCACGGTCACGCTGACCGAGGTCACCTGCCAGTCGGAGTTCACGGTCATCCGCGTGGTCGGGGACTTCAACGGGTGGAACACGAGCGCCCCCAGCATGAGGCAGATCCAGCCGTGTCTCTGGGTCGACACGCTCGTCGTCGCCGCGCGTCCGCCGGACAACTGTCACTTCATGAAGTTCCGAACCGGCAACGATTGGGGCGCGAACGACTACATGAACTGCGGCCCCGAGGACAACACCTGCTCCACGCCGCTGGCGGGGAGCGTCTGTCAGGGAACCAGCGGCGAGCCGGCGCTCGGGAAGATCAAGCTGAACCCGGGGACGTACGAGTTCCGCCTCAACGAGGCGACGCGCACGTACACGATCACGCTCCTCCCCTGACGGCGTGGGGAGGATGCCGCGCGGGCGCCGGCCCTTTCGGGTCGGCGCCGGCCCAACATTCGGGAGTCCGCCCTCTGGAACCCGGTGGATCCTGCGAGGAAGCGCCATGCTCCCTCGGACCCTTCTTCCTCTTCTTCTCGGGCTCTTCGCTGCGCAAAGCCCCGAGGCGGCTGTGCGCTTCGGCCCGATCGCATGGTCTCCGGATGGGGAGAGGCTGATCGCCTATAACCGAGGGAAGGTCTCCGAGCTTCCCTTCGTCGAGGGAGAGGCGATTCTGTGGACGGACAGCCTGCCCGAGCCGCTCGCGCTTGCGGTCGATTGGGGGAAGGATCTCCTTGCGGTCTCGCTTCCGACCGGCGAGCCGCGTCTCGACATCTATCGAAGGGGATCGGCGAGCCCGATCGTCTCGCTCGTCGGGCTCCGCGGGCGCGTCACGCTTCTCGACGCGGACGGCTCCGATCTCTACCTGGGCGGGCCCGGCTTTTTCGAGAGGCGCAGGCTTCCCGAGGGAACCCCGGTCGATTCCCTCCATTGGAGTCCTCCTTGGGAGCCTCTCGACATGCACCGCGAGCAACGCTGCGTGATGATTCTCCTTCGCGACCGCATCGTGCGCCTGAACGGCGATCTGGAGTTTGAGCCGTTTCCGTGGGAAGGAGAACCGCTCGCGTGGACCGATGAGCAAGAGCCCGGCCTCTTGCTCGTCGCCGAAGGGCGTCTCGCGCTCGCGCGCTTGGGAGGTCCCGCCCGCATCCTCGCCGGCCTCCTCCCCGACGAAGAGCCCTTCGGAGGGCTCCTTGCACCGGACGGGAACCTCGTCCTTCTTCTTCTTCGGGCGATCGAAGGATCGTCTCCCGAGCCGCGCGCGCGCATCGAGGTGCGCGACGCGCGAACGGGGGACGTGGCGAAGCGCTTCCGATCCGTCCGTCTCGCTCGAAAGAGGGAGGAGCCCGAGGTTCCGCGGGCGGCCGCCTTCGACCCGACCGGGCGCTACCTCGCGATCGTTTGGCCCCTTGCGGGAGCCCAGATTTGGGACACGAAGACTTGGGAGCTCCTCGCGTCGTACTGAGCGTCCCCGGGGGGGGCCGGGAGAGGAAGGCGGGGGTGCGCCGAAAAGGCCCCGAACGGATCTCGTAATCCTTTGTATTATAATGTGTTGCGAGGTTCTCCCGGGAGGCGTTTTGCGCGGAACGCATCCCGGTGAGGCGTCCCCCCGAAATGGTGCTTTCTCCTTGGAGGGCTTTCTGTTATCATTACTCCAGGTGTTCGATAAGTCTCCCTCCGTTCACGCGTGATCCGGCTTCCGGTCGGCTCCCTCCCCAACCCGGCCGGACGAGGGGAGGGTGCGTTCGCGTTTGTCCGTCCGTTCGCGATCTTCGTGCTCGCACGATCGAGAGACCGTTTCCCGGATGGTCCGAATACTCTTCATGTCTCCATTGGAGGTCGATCCGACATGAGCGTGCGCTCGCTGCTTCTCATCCCGCTCGCGATTCTCATTCTCTCGCCGGGCGCGTCGTTCGCTTTCGCGCCGGTCGAGGAGCTTGAAGCCTATGAGGTTTACCTTCCCGGCGAGAAGGCGCCTCGGGTCTGGACAACCGAGAGTCTGGCGGCGGGGAGAGCTTTCGCCGAGGATTTCCTCCGGCGCTACGGCGGCGCGTGGCGCGTCCAGTGGAATGAGACGACCGGCTTCGCCCATCAGCTCTTCGGAAGCGGAGCGGAGACGGCGGGCGCGATCTCGTCTCCGGAAGACGCGGAGAGAGCCGGCCGGCGATTCCTCCTCGCGAACCCCGGACTTTTCGGCGCTTCGGACGAGAACTTTCGCCTTCGAACGACAACTCGGGCGTCGGGGAAGTGGTCGGCGGTCTTCGATGAAGTGCACGACGGGATCCCGGTTCGCGGCGGGCGCGCTCATGTGGTGATGACCGAGACGGGGAGGATCTTCAACGCGGGCTCCGACCTCCATCCGGGGATCGACCTCTCGACGGCCCCGTTGCTCGCGCGTGAGGAGGCTGCGGCGATCGCGGGTCTCGCGCTCGGTTTCCGCTTCGGAACCGACATCGAAGAAGGGATCGATCTCGAGATCCTTCCGATCGAAAGGGACGGCGGCCTTTCGTACCGGCTCGTCTACGCGGTTCGGCAGCGGATGGAGAGCCCGTTCGGCCTTTGGGAGACGCTCGTCGACGCCTCGTCGGGCGAGATCCTCCGGCGCGAGAACCTCATCCGCTTCTTCGACATCCACGGGAACACGGACGGAGACATCTACGACCCGCACTACTGCGGCAACCCGCTCGTGGAACGCGAGTATGCGGATCACTTCATCAACTTCACCGGCCTCGGCACGGCGACGAGCGGCGCGGATGGCGATTTCTCCATCTCCGGCGCCAGCGGTTCGGTCGCCTGGAACGCGTACCTCCGCGGGCCGTGGGCGAACGTGCAGAACTACTCGGGCGCCGAGGTGTACAAGTCGGGGAGCGTGTCCGAAGGGCAGTTCCTGCAAATCCATTGGGGAAGCACGGACGGCCGCGCGGACGAGAGAACCTGTTTCTATCACACGAATCGCGTTCACGATTACATCCGCGCCGTCGATCCGGGACCCGGCCTTGCCGACATCGACTACCAGATGGTGGTGACGGTCGCGAGGACGGACGGATACTGTCCCGGGAACGCGTGGTACGACTGGGCGAACATCAACTTCTGCTCGGCCGGCTCCGGCTACGGGAACACCGGCGAGATGGCCGACGTCATCTACCACGAGTACGGCCACGGCATCACGCACCGGATCTACAACACGACCTCTTCGCCGTCGAGCACTCTGCACGAGGGGAACTCGGACATCATCGCGAACCTGCTGACCGGCGAGTCGATCATCGGGCTCGGTTTCTATCTGAACAATTGCACGTCGGGGATCCGGAACTCGGACAATACGCTCATCTACCCGGACGACCTCACCGGTTCCGGCCACCACGATGGGCAGATCATCGCGGGAGTCGTGTGGGACGCCTGGCAGGAGCTTCAAGCGTCGCTCGGCGAGGAAGCGGCGTTCGAGGTGATCGGCGACATCTGGCACAACGGGAGATCCCTCACCCTTCCGACCACGCAGCCGGACCAGGTGCTTTCGATGCTGATCGCGGACGATGACGACGGCAACCTCATGAACGGCACGCCCCACTACGCGGCGATCTGCACGGGCGCCGCGAACCACGGGTTCAGCTGTTCCGACCTCATCGGCACGACCCCCGAGATCGAGGTCTCGCCTGCTTCGTTCGAGGTGACGGTGAACGCCGGCGCGTCGGCGGTGCGCGATCTCTTCATCATGAACGTGGGAACGGGAGTTCTCACATACGGGATCGCGGGCGTGCAGACGACGCTCGCGAAGACGGCCGGCGCGGATCCGGGCCTCCGGGGGCTCGCGAACGCGGAGAGCGGAACGCCCGACAACGCGAGGACCCTCGCCTTCCTTCAGAAGACGCGGGCGGCCGGCAAGCTTTCCGCCGTGGTCTTCTATGACGACATGGAAAGCGGCGTGAACGGTTGGACGAGCGTGCTCTTGGATGGGAGCATCGACAACCTCTGGCACCAAGTGACCGCCAACTACAACTCGCCGAATCATTCTTGGTGGTGCGGAATCGACGCGCAGGGGAACTACGATACCGGGAGGCGAATCTCGAACGCGCTCGTCTCGCCGAGCATCGATCTCGCCGGCGCGACCCCGCCCCTCACGCTCGAGTTCTACGAGACCTTCAGCACGGAGACCGGGTACGACTTCTGCAACGTGGGGATCTCGACGAACGGCGGCGCCACGTGGACGTCTCTTCGCGGCGGAACGTCCGGATCGAGCGGCGGGTGGCGGCTCGTCTCTCTGAACCTCACCCCGTACGCCGGGCAGGTCGTGAAGATCCGCTTCCACTTCGACACGACGGACGCGCTATACAATCAGTACTCCGGGTGGTTCATCGACGACGTGTCGGTTCTCGCGACCGGAGTTTCTTGGCTTTCGTTCGATCCTCCGGGCGGCGCGATTCCCGCGGGCCACACGGACACGGTCGCGGTCACGTTCGATGCGACCGCTCTGGCGACGGGCGATTACGCCGCCGACATCCGCGTGGGGTCGGACGACGAGAGCACGCCGGTCGTTCTCGTTCCGGTCGTGCTTCACGTCGGGTCCGGAATCGATCCCGACCTTTCGACGATCGCGGTGAACGACGACGTGATGCTTCGTCCGGACGGTCTTGGGGATTCGGTGCTCGCGATCACGGTGACTGTGCGGGACGGGAGCGGGAACCCGGTCGCGGGGATACCGGCGGGGGACGTGGCGGTGACGCTCGACGGGGCATCGTTGAATGGTCGAGCGATGAAGTTCTGCGCGAGCGGGACGGACGAGTTGATTCTGTATTCGACAGAGCCGACGAACGCTTCGGGCGAGGTGACGTTCGAGGTGGAGCATGCGGGCGGTTGCGGGGAGGTGACGGTTTCGGCGGTGGTGCAGGCGATCGCTCTTACGAACCCGGCGTCGGGGACGGTACGGAGCCCGGACCTCAATGGGGACGGGCAGACGAACTTCCAGGACACGATGTTGTACGCGCAGTTGTTGAACGCGGGGACGGGCTACTGCGGGAACCTGAACGGGAGCCCGGACGGAGCGGTGAACTTCCAGGACACGATCAAGTACGCGCAGGCTTTGGCGGCGGCGGCCGCGTGCCCATAGGCGGGAGACGAACGAGAAGGGCATTCGTATCTATCATATTGACAAGCGGTTAATCGGCGTGGTAGACTCAAGACCGGCGCTTGAACGAGGAACCGAAAGTCAAGTGTAACCCGTATCCGCGGTCTCGCCGGAGACCCCAGGAGGATGGTATGAAACGACTGGCGCTACTGGTGGGAAGTCTCCTTCTCGCGGTGACCCCCTGTCTCGGGGAGTGGATCGCCGTCGGAGAGGGGACGGAGGAGCTTGCGGTTCGCGTGCTCGAATCGAACGACGAGCGGATCGTTCTCGAGTACGAGATCGGAGGCTTCGATCGAACCGCCGTGGACATCGGAGGGGTCGCGTACGACGTGATCTCTCTCGGCGGGGAGAGCAACATCCTCGAGAAGGGCTTTCCGGAGCTTCCCCATGTGTGTCGGAGTGTCGTGATCCCGGATGAGGGACACATGGAGATCTCGGTCCTTTCCGCGGGATTCGAGGACGTTCCCGGAATCCGAGCGGTCCCCTCGAAAGGCGTGTTGGACCGCACCGTGGATCCGGCGTCGGTTCCGTACGAGTTCGGCGCGATCTACGGCCGAAACGAATGGTATCCGAGCGAGGTCGCGTGGGGGCGGGAGCCTTACATCCTTCGCGATTTCCGCGGGCTTACCGTTGTCGTCCAGCCTCTCCAGTACAACGCGGCTTCCGGCGTGCTCCGCGTGTACACGCATGTCGTCGTGGAGGTGCGCCGCGTCGGTCCGGGCGGCGTGAACGAGCTCACGATGCACCATCGCGATCAGATGAGCGATGAGTTCTATCAGATCTACGAGCGTCAGTTCTTGAACTTCGAGCCGATGCGTTACGTTCCGGTGGGCGAGATCGGCGAGATGCTGGTCATCACGCATGACGCGTTCTACAATGCGATGCTCCCGCTGGTTCAATGGAAGAACCAGATGGGAATCAAGACCACGATGGTCAATGTTTCAACGATCGGCAACAACGCGACGTCGATCAAGAGCTACATCCAGAACAAGTACAACACGACGAACTTGGCGTTCGTTCTCCTGGTGGGAGACGCGGCGGAGGTCGCGTATCCGACCGCCGCGGGAGGCGCTTCGGACCCGAGCTACTCGCTTCTCGCCGGCGGGGACAACTACCCCGATATTCTGGTCGGGCGCTTCTCGGCGTCGACGGTCGCCCACGTCCAAACGCAGGTGCAGCGGACGGTCACTTACGAGCGCGATCCGATGGGCGGCGCCACCTGGTATCACAAGGGGACGGGGATCGCGTCGAACCAGGGGCCGGGGGACGACGGCGAGTACGACAATCAGCACATGGACAACATCCGGGTCGATCTTCTGGCCTTCACCTACACGGAAGTGGACCGCATCTACGATCCGACGGCCACGGCCTCCCAGGTGACGAACGCCCTGAACAACGGCCGGAGCATTATCAATTACTGCGGCCACGGGTCGACGACCTCTTGGGGAACCACCGGCTTCTCGGTTTCGCATATCAACGCGCTGGTGAACCACAACATGCTTCCGTTCATCTTCGACGTGGCCTGCGTGAACGGGAACTTCACGTACTCGGTCTGCTTCGCGGAGGCTTGGATGCGGGCGACGAACGGCGGCATGCCGACCGGCGCGATCGGCATCTATGCTTCGTCGATCAACCAGTCGTGGAACTCGCCGATGTGCGGTCAGGACGAGATGGTGGATCTTCTCGTCGCCGAGCAGAAGCGGACCTTCGCGGGTCTCGCGTTCAACGGCTCGTGCCGGATGATGGATGAGTATGGAACGGACGGGGTCAACATGTTCAAGACGTGGCATGTCTTCGGCGATCCGTCCGTCCGTGTGCGCACGAACACCCCGGCGGCTCTTACGGTCGTGCACGACCCGGACATCGACGAAGGGGCGACGAGCTTCGCGGTTTCGGTTCCGGGCCTCTACCGCGCCCTCTGCGCGCTCTCGTACAACGGAGCCTACCTCGGCTCCGCCATGACGAACGCGAGCGGAAACGCGACGATCGCGATCGAGGGGGCCCTCCCGACGGACGAAGACATCACCTTGACGGTGACCTACTTCAACCGCACTCCCTACATCGCCTCCGTGCATGTCGGGGTGGGGATCGATCCGGATCTCTCGACTGTGGCGGTGAACGACGACGTGATGCTTCGTCCGGACGGTCTTGGGGATTCGGTGCTCGCGATCACGGTGACGGTGCGGGACGGAGACGGCAACCCGGTCGCCGGGGTTCCGGCGGGAGACGTCGTGGTGATGCTCGACGGCGTCTCGTCCCTCGGAAAGGGCATGATCTTCTGCGTGACGCGGACCCACCTGGCGGAGTTCGCGTCGACCGTGGCGACGAACGCTTCGGGCGAGGTGACGTTCGAGGTGGAGCATGTGGGCGGTTGCGGGGAGGTGACTGTAACGGCGGAGGTGAAGTCGATGCCGCTGACCGGTTCGGCGTCGGCGACCGTTCGAAGTCCCGATTTCAGCGGGGACGGCAGGACGAACTTCCAGGACACGATGTTGTACGCGCAGTTCTTGAGCACGGGGACGGGCTATTGCGGGAACCTGAACGGGAGCCCGGACGGAGCGGTGAACTTCCAGGACACGGCGAAATACGCGCAGGCTTTGGCGGCCGGAGCGGCGTGTCCGTAGAACGATGAGAGGAGGCGAAGAGAGCATGCGAGTGATG
>Ga0194126_10008773_pt1 | contig 13659 bp, 24 predicted proteins | sample TA2KigC150mmetaG_FD_148641 | JGI IMG/M metagenome (GOLD analysis project Ga0194126, IMG submission 148641) | Freshwater microbial communities from Lake Tanganyika, Tanzania - TA2015035 Kigoma Deep Cast 150m | ecosystem: Environmental > Aquatic > Freshwater > Lake | place: Tanzania: Lake... | reverse complement strand
ACGCTTTTTGAAACATGGTTACCTCCTTGCTTGTTTCCGTTCAAATAGTCGTGGCTAGCCACTGCTTCTTGCCACGTCCGACTTCATCAATAATACCAGACAGCCTGCAATCGCCGGCCAACTGCTGCCACAAGTTGGTTAGCACCGAGCGACCTGGTCAGGCAAGCAACATGCGCATTGGCTGCAAAGCACGAGTGAATGGGTTCAAGACCAGCCCGAGGATCTCTAAGGTCACCACACCCAAGAGCGACTCGTCGCCAGGCTCTCCGAGAATCACAGGAGTATGGCCTTCTCCCTGAGGCAACGCAATATGGCACTCGGACACCCGACGCTCAACAGAGGTGCCATCAGCCAAAATGAAGGTAGCAGATCGTTTCGGCGACAACTCTATCGCCCGCCAGTCCTTATGCGGTAGCAACGTGTAGGTTGCACCGCTGTCTACCAGAAAGCGCACGACGGCCTGCTTGCCAGTCGGACCAGTAACCACGCCTTCGATATAAGTTATTCCCATACCCTGAGGTCTCCTTTCCTATTTTGCTTTCCAATTCGCCAACGCAGCCGCCACGATCAGGGATCAGGGAACCAGTGATTAGGGAATCAACAACCCGATGCGTGCCTTGCTGAAGCGGTGCCCTGAGCCTTGTCCCTGCGATAAACCTTCGTGGTGAGCCTGGCGAACCATCAGGACATCGCCTGAGCGAAACTTGCCTTGAGCTCTGTCGAAGGGCCATCTTCGGCTATCGTGACCTATTTCGATCTATTCACCTTGAAAGAGGAGATGCCGCACAGTTCAAACAGAGAGAAGATGCAGAATCCAGCTTCTATCTTAGACAACCCGGCGATGAGCTGCCTGTTCACTTCATATCGCTCATCTCGCGGGAAAAAGCGGTCTATCACGAAGACGTTAATATCCAACGAGACCATACTCGTCCCCCCGCATCGCTCGCTCAAACTCCTCCAGCGAGCGATAAGGCATGTGCTCGGCGATCACGTTGGAAAGCCGATCAAACTCCTCCCGCTTCTCATCTTCTGTCATGCTCAGGAGGTCAGGCATCTCTCTGGCCATCTCTTCCTTTATCTGCTGCCAGATCCCTCCTGTTTCTGTCGGTCTGGCCCGTTCTGGGAACAGGACCAACACTTCTATCCCTTCGCCATACGGGACTCTCTCCAAGGGTTTAACGATGCCTCGTTCATACGTACCTCTCACCACTGACCACGGCATCTTAGCACCTCCTCTGGCAATCTCAAATCGAAACTCGCAATTCTAAATCCCCAGCTCCTCCACTCGACCCAAACGCTTCCATTTACTCGTTACTCACCCCTTAGCGGTGGACGTAGACAGCCGGATAGCCAATCTTCACCGCGTAGAACACCTTGCCGGGATACTTGCGACGTGCCTTCTTGTCCGCTTCGAGCAGCGTGTCTCCTAGAAAATAGTCCCCCGTGTCCGGGTCTATGACCACAATCCTTCCCTCGTGCTCTGGCTCTAACTTCTCCTGCAACGCCTCGTAGACTTGCTTCCCCTTGGAAACCAATTCCTGCTTATCGATCATCACCACCTGTTTATCCCTCTCTTCGTCTCCTTACCATAATTTGTGCGCCCCTGCCTTTTGATGGGTTTTACCTGTTCGGAATCTCGCTGGCCAGCACATCCAACGACTGGATGAGGCTGAGCCTTTCGCCAGGCTCGACGTTCTCCTCCTTCCCAACGTGTACGTGATGCGGGAAATTCGGCAAATCGGGATAATGCTCGACAACAAAGGTGAAAGAGGCAACGACCGGGCTGGTCACTAATCTGGCTTTGAGTTGAAGCACATATTCGGTGGGTGTGGTCATTGAGGGGTGGCTCCCAGCATCTTTAACCGCTCAAGTGTGGCCTGATGCATCTCGTAGAACACGCTCCACTCCACGAAGTCCATCCCATCCCCCAACTCGCCGGCCCGGAAACGACGATAGAATTCCTCCGATGACATATGATATCGCTTCTCATAATTGACTAGCCGGGCGTCTAGATCACGCCGTTCCGCATATGCTTGCTCGATCTCTGTAGCCAGCAACTTATCAATAGCCCGATCAATCACTTCACTACGGAAACCCCGGCGATAAAGCTGCTCTAAGCTTTGAAGTTTATTAAGTGTGTGCACCGTGTTGCCCATATCTCTTCACCCCTTTCGTGCAATCTTGAAAGTCCATCAACGCCCACGTAGGCCCCACCCCGCCTGAGTACCTTGGTCATTCTGCTCCCTCTCGTAGCTTGGGAATCAACAACCCGATGCGTGCCTTGCCAGGCGGTGCAGCTTTGATGAATTGTGAGCAGGCGCCGACGACGTGGAGGATTTTCACATCTCTATTTGTCTCCGGGGACTTTAACCCCATGCTCCTGGTAGGCCCGCACTTTCTCAAACAGGGTGGCTACACTCTCCCCCTCAAACAATTGGTCGCGCAGGGCCAGATAGCGGGGCTCGTCGGCAACCGTTTTTCCGCAGGCTGCCGTCTTAGCTTGATGCGTATGAGCAAATGCCCCTTCATCATCCCCGCACACGAATCCCTGCCTCAGTGACCACGACGTAATGGTTGCGCAACCTTTCACCGACTTGCGCCAACGCAACTTTCATCATCCGCACCTTATTCTCCGCTCGTTCGTCTCGCAAACGCAACAACACCACACCTCGATGCTCCCATCCGCTGCAGTACACCAACTCACCAAAGTCCTTGTCGTTGGTCACCACGATTCGGCCTTCCGACACCGCGCGAGCAATAATTTCCTCATCATCTGCTTCAGGCATGACCTCGACCACAGCCACCGCGTCGTGCCCTTCGTCACGCAGGCAAGCTACAACCGATGTGCCCGTGCACTCATCCACCAGGAACTTCATGCCGGCACCAATTCACCCCGCATCGGTAGAGGAAACACCTCCTCGTGCTCTATCACACGTGCCGCATACGCTATGGCGGCCTCAATGTCCACTTTTTCCAACCGGGGATACTCATGCAGAATCTCCTCAACTGGAATGCCTTGTCCCAGCATCTTCAAAATCAGCGCCACGGGGATCCGCGTCCCGCGAATGACCGGCTTACCGACCATGACCTTGGGGTCCACCGTGATTCGTTCCAGCAAATCCTTGTCCCTCATTTGCTTCTCTCCTTACTTAACTTATTCCACCCCACCTCTCACTACTGCCCACAGCATCTTATCACTTCCTCTGGCAATCTCAAATCGAGCACTGATCGGGGAATCAGGGGTGAGGCAGGAAGTTAGGCTCGCGCACAGAACCCATCATCAGCCAGCCAAGCGCTCAGCGATATCTGAGCGACCGCTGCGGATCAGCATCGCCGCCACATCCGCTCGCATTTCCTCGATATGAGATGGCCTTGAGATCCCTTGTTGCCGCAGATTGGCCTCGTCCAGTCTCTTGTTGGCTGCTGGGCTCAACTGCTTCACCTGGATGTGGCCCTCAATAACAGCCCGCTCGATCACTAATGCATCGGGATAACCGCCCGCTTTGCCCCGGATCACCACCTCCTGGTAGACGGCATCGGTGATGATGATCTCTTCATACAAATCTTCAACGAGGTCTAGGAGACCGGCCTTGGCCAGATAGATCAGCCCGCTGGCATCTAGCTTGATCGCCTTTTTCATCAATTAGTCGTGGCTAGTCACTGCTTCTTGCCACATCCGACTTCATCAATAATACCAGGTGGTTGTTACAGAGTTATTGCGGGCGGATAGCAATCAGGCCATATAGATCCCACCACGTCTGAGTACCCTGGTCATTCTGTTCCCTCTCACAGCTTTCTTGTAGGTGTCTTCTGTTTCCCAACGTGTTCTGAGCCATGCCCTGGACAACGGAAAATAGAAAGGGGAAGCTGGGCAATTTAGGCATATCGCAACGCTCCACTCATATCGAACTGTACAGCCACCTTGTCCTGAGCGGGAATCTCAATCCAAGGTTGCTTCTCTAACAGCAACTTGAGCCTGGACTTTACACAGCCAAGGATAGCCTCACTGATGTTCTCCAACGCTTCTTCCAGGGTCTCACCTTCCGACAGGCAACCTGGCAAGTCCATACACTCAGTTGCATAGCGCCCATCTTCATCCCGCTCGATTACGATATTGAATTGCATCGCTCACCTCCATATTGGAGTTCCCCCTTCCCCTCTCCGTCACTCACGCGCTCAACCCGCGCTTTGAATCCAGTCCACAAGTGTCTTCTGTATCCGATGCAATCGCTCATCGCTGATCTCCCCAGTAGTACCTACGAACATGTCCGCAGAAACTACAGCCAGCCGAGCTACACGAATCACGCTTGGTATTTTGAGCCCGGAGCTATGAAAGTCGCTCGCAGTGGAGTTGATTACCTCATCAAAGCCAGGGAGCGCCTGCTGAAGCTTGGTGGAAAACATGCACACCAACCAGTCCTCATAGGGACCGGGCACGCGGGCAAGCAATAGAACCGGACGCGGCTTACCAGGCGTCAGATCAACCAGAGGAAAAGGTACCAGAGCCACGCGACCCGGCTGTTTCACGCTCACCTCTCCTTCAGAGCTTGGACGTCATATTCCGGCCATTCTTCATCTTCTAATCCCTGCAACACCCACCTCAGCGAAAGCTTAGACCACAACACATCTTCCTGGCGGGCCTTTTGCAACAAGTAGTCTACGAAATCCAGAATTTCCTGCTGGGTTGGCTCCGGAAGCAACTCCACTTTCTTTTGAATTAGATCTACAACAGCCATCTTTCCCTCCCTTATGCGTAGTGCGTTCTTGATTTCGCCATATCGCCGTGCGGTATCAGTATCACATCCCAACACCACACTGCTTGCCGCAAACTCGTCAATGCGTGTGAGATTCTCCTGCACCCGCGCCGATTTTCGCGCCCCGTAACACAGTTCTCCAACCACTACGCTGGAAATGAACGTTTCCTCAGCCTTTGAGAGATTCTCTTTGACAGTCGTATCATCTGCGAACAAGGCGATAATGATGTTGGTATCCAGCAGGTATTTACCACTCATTGGTGTCGATCCGTTCGCAACCTTCTTCAATAGCAAGGCGCATAAGTTGCAGGTCGTCCAGCGGTATCACACCAGCAAAGCGCAAAAGTTGCTGACCAGGGACGCCGCGCGGAATAGAGACGGCAAGCGCGCGCGTGAACTCGAGCACCCGCCACTGCAATTCATGTGGCAAGGCTTTCAATTGTTCAACTACCTTATCCATAACAAATGTGTTCATTTTGCCCTCCTACTCGCGATCTTACCAATCACTCTCGGGAAAGTCACTGTCCCACTCCCCCTGTAAGCTATCTCTCCCATCTAAAAGTATACCATCACTTACTCCATTTGGGCGTGAAATTGGCGTAAAGCTGGTGTGAATTTGGCGTGAAAGCTGCTTGTGTTTTCACCTCGCTTGCTCCCTTGCCTTCTCGCTCTTCCGCTAGACCTCGTAGGGTGAGAAAGTAATCAGGAAATCCCGCTCATCGAAGCAGACTTTGAAATAGCCGAAAATCCCTGCCCGCCCAAGCAGGTTGAATCTGATTCCGAGCTTGTCAGAGAAGCCTAACGGAACGCCTAGGCGATGCCTCCCAACCTGGATTTCAAGGTTATGCAGATACACTGGTATGAATCCCCCATCCCCTACTTGAACGTACACTTTGGAGCCAGTACGATAGTCTAATCCAAGACGGTCGGCTACCCGGGTCGTGAATACACTGTAAGTAGCGCCGCTATCCACATATGCTTCTACCGGATACCATTCCTCTCCATACCGGATGGCCAAAGTGATAATGGGAACTTGCACATCTTTCAGCCGTTTGTAGCGATATGTTACAATAGGCATACAAGCTCCTCTTCCGTAGGGATAGCCAACACGAGAGGGACGATATCCGGATGCGCCTTTCTGGCCAACCGATCTGCTTCCTTCTCCGTATCAGCCACCACAGCGATTTTGCCTTCCACCACAGCAATGGCCTTGCCGGCGTATTCTCGCACCAACTCTTCAAAATGAGCTGCATACCAACTATCCATTGCCTCTAGATCAAGCTCTCGTTGTCTGATCATCCGCATCGTTTCCCCTCCTTTTTAACCCGATCCTCCGCCCATAACATGCCAAACGGCTTACAAAGGGTTATAGAATTCCTCAAATGTACATCTCGGCCACCTGCGCCTCAGCCCAGAGCTGACGATAAATATCCCGCACACTGGCATCCAGGCACTCTGCCAACTCCGCCGGCAATCCACGTGCCCGGATCAGGTCCTGCACGTCGGCCAGATCGCGCCGGCGATGGGGAGCGCTCTGACCCGATGCCAGCTTCAATTCCACCAGCTTCTCCAGGGCAATCACCCGAACGCCTTCCACCTCCACCGTCACACCAGGCTGGGCCGGATCAGGGAAGGCCACCGGTTTGGGCAGTCCATCACCGGGATACTCCCCTGCGGTGACGATTTCGATGCGCACCCCGGTCTCGCTGTCTCGAAACGTCTTCTGTGCCCCTTCGAATAGCTTGCCCTGAGCCCGGCGAAGGGCGGGGCGATAGCCACGGCTCACCAACCGCTCTTGAAAGCGCGCCAGGCCGGCTGGTGACAAAAGCAAGTCAATATCCTGGGTCAGCCGCGGATACCCGTGCTCACCCAGTGCCAGCCCTCCCAACAGGGCGTAGTCAATGCCCTCGGCCGTCAGTCGCTCCACCAGCCGATGCAACGTCTGGCGCAGCGTGCCGCCGCCGGCGAAGAAGGCACTGGCCTCGCGCAACAACAAATCACCACCCTGACGCAGCCGGCGCTCGTAAACCAGATCTGCCTTAATATCCAACAAGACCATACCCGTTCCCTCGCATCGCTCAAACTTCTCCAGCGAGCGATAAGGCATGCGCTCGGCGATCACGCTGGAAAGCCGCTCAAACTCCTCCCGCTTTTCATCTTCTGTCATGCTCAGGTTGTATCATAAGTATACCATGATTCGACCTGTTCGGGCATGAATTTGGCGTAAAGCGGGCGTGAATTTTACGTGAAACGAGGCGGCGAAGGTCTCGGCCTGAAGACTTCACCAAAAAATCGCCCCCGTTCTCCACCGATCTGCAGAGAGGGGCATCTGCTCCCCAGCTCCTCTCACACCACCCCTAGCTCCCTCAGCACGTCCAGCACGCGGGGCAGGGGCTCGTCCCAAAACCAGGTCAGCTTCACCCAGAAGCCCGATACCACCTCAGAGCGATATACTCCCTCCTCATCCACGGGCACGATCTGATACCATCCCTCCTTCCCCAGCCTGTAGAACTCCGCTCTCCTCCGCTGGGGATCAATCAGCCAATATTCCCTCACCCGCAAAGACACGCATGATAAAAGCCAGGAAGTCGCTCAGGTCTTGATGCCGATTCGATGCCGGTGCGAGCATGATCACCTCCCCATCCACCTACTCCGCCCAGGTGTCCTCGTCGCACCATGGGAGGAACTCCTCGTAGGTCATCCTCTCCTTCGGCAGCGCAAGCCGAATGGCCTCTCTTACCTCTGTTCTCACCATGCTACTCCCCATCTTACCCCCTGTACCCCCTCATTCCTCTGCCCTCCATCCCTCGAAGTACTCCACCAGGAACGCCCCAAACACCCCCACCATCAACCCCAGCACCCCGGCGATGGCGATGTTCAGCTTCTTCTTCGGAGCCACGGGCTCTTTGGGCTCCACGGCACGCACAGCGAAGCGCACTTCAGTGTCCGTTGCCTGAGAAGCGACACCGACTTCGGCCTCCTTGCGAGCCAGGGTATTATAGGTCTCCCAGGCCAGGTCACGAGCCTGAGTCAGCTCTCGCATTCTGGCCTGCTCTCGCTCCAGTTGTTCCTGAAGTTGCAAGATTTCCTGCTGGAGAGCTCTCTCGTCTATGCGTGCCTGTACCCCCGCTAGCCTGGCCTCCAGGACAGAGAGCAAGACATCGAGTTCCTGGACCTGCTCCTCGGCACTGCTCTCCAGAATGCTCTGCTCATCGAAAGAAAGCTGAAGTTGAACTGGTAATCCAGGCGATAGCAACGTAAAGCTGCTCGCCTGGAGAAGCAAGATGGAGAGACTATTCCCCGTTCTTGCGGAGGAAGCCCCCTGGCGCAACTGATCCCGCAGGGCTGTGGCGTCGGCGATGAGCCGGTCGAGCATCTGCGTGGTAGAATAGTAGTCAGCCAAGGTATTCTGCTTGGCTCCTATCTCTCGGCTGAGGGCCTCGATCTGGTTGTCTCCCATGAACCTGGCCAGGGCCTCCTCGGTCTCTTTATAGCTACTCCTGGCCTCGGCGACCTGGGGCTGGATGTCTTCTGGCGATTGGATCCTGCCACCGTATAGCTCATTGACGTACCTTTCATAGGCCTCGCCCCAGGCATTGGCGATGGCGGCGATTTTGCTGGGATCCTTTCCCTCGACTTTGATGCCAATGAGATCGCCATTGCTCGTCGTCTCTACTATATCCAGTAGCGCTTCCACTTCTCGCTCCTCAGGCTGCAGGGTGGATCCTAACTTGTCAATCACCTCCGCAGCCACCGAACTGCTCCTCACCAGGGCCTCCAGGGCCTTGCGCCGCGAGGCGATATCCTCTTCCGTCAAGGTGCGATACTTGGGCTCGAAAGCGATCTCCGACCTGGATTTGACGATGACCACCCCCGCCCTGGCCTGGTAGACGGGTGGCAAGACCAGGAAACTGACGATGGCTGCGGTGATCACTGCCACCAGGGTGATGCCTGCAATCCATTTCCAGCGCCTGACGATGACGTTGATGTATTCTCGCAGATCAATTTCCTCTTCCATAAATGCTCTCCTTTCACGGGTATTATAGTATGATTAGGATTCCTGGTCAAGAAACGAAAGTTCTCTTTGCCTTCTCCCCTGCTGCTGAGGGGCGTCCTCGCCCCGATTTCGTGGGCCAAAGACCTTTGGACGAGATGGAGACGCCCCTTGGTAGCAGTTTTATCGCGCCGGGCGTAGAGCCGAAATCCCCGTCCTGACCAGCCCCAACAGAAAACCCAGGCCCCACCCGAAGTGCATGACACCAAAGGCCACGGGCAAAAGAGGGAAGTACCTCCAGCCTTCGCGGCGGGCGATTAACAGGGAGGAAAGCAAAGAGGCAAGCAGGTAACCTGAGATCACTAACAGGAATAAGTTGAGGAAACCGCGGTGGACGAGGCCCAGCAGGCCAGTGACCAAAAGGCCGAAGACGAAAAGGGGGGCCACCAAATGGCGAGGTCGAACGGATCGGGGATGCATGTGGAGCACCTCTGGCTTCCAGAAGCCGTATTGAAAGTATTGCTGCCACAGCTCCCCCAAGGTCGAACGCCCGTAATAAGACGACCTGATGGCTGGTGAAAGGAATATCTTTCCCCCGGCCGCCCTGATACGATAGTTTAGCTCATAATCCTGGTTGCGCATCAATCTCTCGTTAAATAAACCGACCCTGTCAAATACGTGCCGTGGGAAAGCGCCCAGGTAAACGGTATCTGCGTATTGCTCTTCCGAGGCGTAGTGAAACTTGGAGCCACCAGAGCCGAAGAAGGAATTGATGGCTAAAGCGATAACCTGTTCTACGTAGCTCCGCCCTACCGCCCGTATCAGACCGCCAACGTTGTCGGCCCCTGTCTCCCGCAGACACCTGACACACAGGCTAACGTAGTCGGGCTCGAGCAGGCAATGCCCATCCACGCGAACGATTACATCGCCTCTGGCCTCCCTGATCCCCAGGTTGAGACCTGCCGGGGCGCTGAGCAGTGGGTTGTCCAACAATCTGACCATGGGATACTTCGAACTGAACTCCGTAACGATCTCACGAGAGCGGTCTTCCGACCCACCATCCACTACCAGAATTTCCATGCTATCGTGGGGATAGTCCTGGTCAACCACCGCTTGCAGACACCGAGCAATGAATTCCTCTTCGTTGCGCACGGGAATGACGACGCTTACGAAAGGTCTATCATTCATCATCTTTGTGCCTGGAGATGAATAATGAGCTCCTGTAGGGCTGCAGCCTCGTGGCCTGGGGCGAGGCTGCTGGCTGTCTCCGCTTCGGCGATGGCCTCTTCGACGCGCCCCATCTGCTGGTACAGAAGCGCCAGGCTTCTGTGGGCGGTGAAGTCATCGGGGGCCATTTCTACGGCTCTCTGGTAAGCTTCCACCGCCTGAACGAGGTCTCCGCCTGCGCTACAGGCATCTCCCAACAGGAGGTAGGTCTGAATAGACCAGGGGTTTAAGCTCAACGACCTCTGGTACTTATCAATCGCCTGGTCGTATTCTCCCTGGGCAAAGTGAACCAGGCCCCACTCGTTGAGTATCCCTGGATCGTGGGGCCGCAAGGCCTCGGCCTGGCGATAATACTCTATGGCCTGGTCAAGCTTCTGGGCCCGTTCTTGTGGGTCGGTAAGCATCTCCCCCCAGGCTCGATACAACAGCCCCAGCTTGCTGACGTGATCTGGATTGAGGGGGCTGATTTCCTTTCCTCGCTCTAGCGCCCTTCGAGCCTCTTCGAGCCAGGCCGATCTTTCGCTTACGTCCGAAACAGCCCTGGCCTTCTCCACACAGGCTCCTGCCAAAAAGAGATAATAGAAATCTTGGTCAGGAGCGAGTTTCAGGGCGCGTTGGAACAGGGCGATGCTTTCATCCCACCGCTCACTGTTAGCGTAGGCCAGGCCCTGTTTGTAATAGATGTCTGCTTTAATAGGGTTTAAGTTGGCTACGATGATCAAAGCCCCGGCACCTGCGATCAAAAAGGGATAAGGCCACCACCGGAGTCGTGGCTGAAGGTGAACGGGAGTGGGCATTGCCTTGAGCAGGACGAGGGCGATAACAGCGACGGTCAGGAAAAGATAGAGATAGTAGAAGATCAGGATATTCGCCCCATTCCCGTGCATGGCGAAGATTTGGACGATTAAGAACGCCACCAACCAGCCCAGGGAAATCAAAAGGGGCGCTCTCTGAATACTATCTGCCAAGGAAACGCCCCCTTCCCCGGTCTCGATGATGGCGATTGTACCGCAGATTAACCACACAATGACAAAAAATCCCAGCAGGGCGAGACGTTGCCCTTGGGAATGGACTTGATGGCCGATTAAAGCGAAGCCCATTGTCGCTAAGATTAGCCCCCCCAGCAGGGAATGGGAAACAAGGGAAGCGCCCCGGGTGTCTGGCACGCTCGAGATTTTTGCGGGAGAAATCAGTTTCTGCCCTGTGCTGCCCTTCTGCCGTATGCTGAGCCGCTGACTGGTATATTTTAGGGTCGTTTCTTCCTGGAGGTAGGACCCAACAACGACAATTAAGGCCGCGTAGACCCAGAAGTAAGTACGAGTAGCTACAACGGCGATGCCGAACTGGATCTCGATGAAATGGGCTATGACCGCCGAGAGCAAGGCAATTAACAGAGGTTGGAGGTTGGAAGTTGGAAGTTGGAGGTTAGACTTTGGACTTTGGACTTTGGACTTTGAACTTTGAACTTTAAGTGTGGTCATCAAGTATGTGGCCAGAGCCAGCAACATGCCAGCAGGTATCCCTATCCCCACAAACCTCCACTTACCCTCCAGGAGCCAGGGAAGTAACCCGCCGGCCAGCCCTCCCGCCGAGCACAGGAGAATGAACAGGTTTCGCTGCCCACGGCTTTTGATCAGGCCAAGACACTTCAGGCCGTAATAAAACAGGCTGCCGAAGAGAAGGAGATAAGCGGCCAGTCCCATGAGCCCTGTCGTCGCCAGAGTGTCCAAAGTCTCATTATGCGAGCGGTCGAAGGTCTCGCCCGGCTTCAAGGCCGCCAGGTCGGCTGAGAGATAGGGATTCAGGGTCACGATCATGGTCTCTGGCCCGTAGCCCATAAGGACTCGCCTCGGATCGGCGGCCACGAGGTTGACGGTTCCTTCCCAGGCTAACACCCTCTGTTGAGCTGTGCGCGATTCTGGATCGAGCATACCACTCAGCCGCCCAAGATGAGGCATCTCTCGTATGGACGCGAAGGGGGTATCGGGCAGGTTCAAAGCTATCAGGAGGAGGCCAAGAACGATCGCTGCTCCAAACACGGCCAAGGCTAACCCCTTCTCACGTCTCGAGGCTGCCCAAAGAAGAAAAAAGAAGAAACAGCCGCCCATGAGGCCCAGCAAAGGCCCGCGGCTCTGGGTGAAGAGGATGCAGAGCAATTGAATAACCAGAAGTAAGACGTAACATCCGCTGAGAACGTAAAGAGAGACCGCCCTTTTTCCAGCGCCAATGACCGTGGAGAGCTGCGTGAGCCGCCCTACTGTCAAGGGCACGATCATGATCAGGTAAGCTGCCACGAAGATGGGGTTGCCCATGGTGGAAATAGCACGGACAGTAACCTCCGCCCCTATGTTCGTCCAGGCTATCGGATCCAGGCCGTAGCGCTGCATGATCCCATAGAGCGATACGGGCAGGCTGGTGAAGAGTACGACGGTGATCAAACGATGGAGTTGCCCCCGATGGCGCAAGGTGCGCAGAATTAAAAAGAAGATCGCGATATAGGAGAGGATGGTATAAGTGCCCTGCATGCGATGGTAGGATCCCCAGAGGCTGAGTCGAGGAGCGATGGAGGTGAGGGTGGCAAAGATGCAAGCTATAGCCAGAAGCAACGTAGGGAGGGCCAAAGGAGTCCTCATTACCAGCCTCCAACCTCCAACCTCCAACCTCCAATTTCCAACTTCCAACACCTTGATTACCCAGGCCAGCCCCATCACCAGGGCAATCGAACACATCAGAGCGATCTTGCCGGGCTCAAAAGAGCGGTGACTATAGACATCGAAAAAGAGGGGCACCACGACAGCCACTGCCATCCAGCCCGCTTCGATGACCTTGTCACAGAGAGCGCTCAAACCCGCCTGTCTGTTGATGTGGCTTTCTCTCAAGCTCGGTGTCCTTTTTCAAATCTCCAATATCCAACCCCCGATATCCAATCCCCACCATCATCCTCAAAGGTGCAGCGTTAGCCACCACCGTGTACGACGACATCGGCCTCCGGCCCATGGGCGACCTGGACCTCCTGGTGCCTGAGGAGCGCCTGGCCGAGGCCGTGGCCTGCCTCAAGGCCCTGGGCTACGTCGAGCCCCACCCAGAGATGGCCGGCAGCCTCAACGCCCTGGCCGGCCACCATGTCCACCTCCAGGGCGGCCGAGATATTCACCTGGCCGTGGAACTCCACTGGACCCTCATCGGCGGCCAGCACGACTGGCGCTCCCCCTCCCTCCTCTGGTTCTGGACGCAAACCGAGGAATGGAGTTTGGAACGGCGAAAAGCTGATGGCAAGGGGAGAAGAGATAGACAAGTCCACAGCGCTCCTGGAGAAAATCTGGTGACCTGTCAAGGGCATCAGTGGGGCGGGAGGGATTCGAACCCTCACGGAGTTTCCTCCAGCGGATTTTAAGTCCGCAGCGTCTGCCGTTCCGCCACCGCCCCATAGACAAAGGGCTGATAGCAACTCGTTTCGCTATCAGCCTTTGGCCACCGATTATTCCAGAGGCGACGGCCGGATTTGAACCGGCGAATGGGGGTTTTGCAGACCCTTGCCTTACCACTTGGCGACGTCGCCACTCAACCCTTAGCTCTCGCAAAGCGGGCGGTGGGATTCGAACCCATGACCTTCTCCTTGGCAAGGAGACGTTCTACCACTGAACTACGCCCGCACAACAGCTACTCGCTTCAGTGCCGAGGCCC
>Ga0194126_10008771_pt1 | contig 13663 bp, 9 predicted proteins | sample TA2KigC150mmetaG_FD_148641 | JGI IMG/M metagenome (GOLD analysis project Ga0194126, IMG submission 148641) | Freshwater microbial communities from Lake Tanganyika, Tanzania - TA2015035 Kigoma Deep Cast 150m | ecosystem: Environmental > Aquatic > Freshwater > Lake | place: Tanzania: Lake... | reverse complement strand
AAGCCATTTGACTGGTAGAAGTAATTAATAATGTCTTCTATCTTAACTTCCGGTCTTTTTAATAATTTATACATACTGATTGAATTGCTAATAGGTGCGGTATAAATCGACTTTAGTAAATTATTAGTTAAGTCGTCAGGCATTATCTTTTTTAATGTAAATTCTTTTATTAAGTTATCAATTTTACTTTTTTTATCTAAAACTAATTTATACTGTTCATTGCTTATCAAACCAATACTCCTGCCTATATAGCTCATCCTTAGATCTGCGTTATCCGGTCTTAGTAATAATCTATATTCGGACCTTGATGTATACATTCTATAAGGTTCATATAGCTCTTTTGTTATTAAATCATCCAATAGAACTCCTATGTAGCTTTCACTCCTTCTTAAAATGAGGGGATTTCTGCCAAGTATTTTAAGCGCTGCATTTACTCCTGCAATAAATCCTTGAGCTGCAGCTTCTTCATATCCTGAAGTTCCATTTATTTGACCGGCAAAATAGAGATTGGCAAAAATTTTTGACTCCAGCGTATGGTAGAGCTGGTTGGGGATCAAATAATCATACTCAACCGCATATCCAGACCTAACAATTCTTGCATTTTCAAGTCCACCAACTGTATTGACTATTAATTGCTGTATTTCTGCAGGCATGCTTGTTGTTAAACCCTGTAAATACATTTCATTTGAATGTTTTCCTTCAGGTTCTACAAATACAGGGTGCCTTTTCTTTTCACTATAATTAATAACTTTCCTGTCAATGGAAGGGCAGTGTCTCGGACCATGAGTTTCTACCATTCCTGACCTGATGGGTGACTTTTCAATATTATCTCTTATAACTTGGTGAGTTTTATTATTTGTATAAGTTAAAAAACTTGGAATATTTACATAAATCTTATCTTTATTCCAAAAAGAAAAACCTGTGGATAGTTTCTCTCCTGGCTGGATTTGCATTTTTGAAAAATCTACTGTCCTTTTATCAACTCTGGGTGGAGTTGCTGTCTGGAACCGGTTAATTAAAAAACCGAGTTTTTTTAAATCGTCAGTTAAATTCATAGATGAATATTCACCCATCCTGCCAGCTCTGTAATCTCTATTACCGATGATGATCCTGCCTCTTAGAAAGGTGCCTGTAGTTATAATGACTGCCTTAGAGTAAAAATTTTCTCCGCTTTCTATTCCTACACCAGAAACTATATTTTTTTTAATTATAATTTTATTAACAGTTCCCTGTCTAAGGGTTAAATTCCCTGTATTTTCAAGAAGCCTTTTCATTTCTGTTTCATATGCTTTTTTATCAATCTGAGCCCTTAAAGCCTGCACTGCGGGACCCTTGCTCTTATTAAGCATTCTAATCTGAATAAGAGTCTTATCAGCAATTTTTGCCATTTGACCGCCCATGGCATCAAGTTCTAAAACAAGATGAGTTTTCCCGACGCCACCGATTGAAGGATTACATGGCATCAGTGCAATCTTGTCTAAATTTATAGTTAAAATTAATGTTTGTAACCCAAGTCTTGCACATGCAACTGCGGCTTCGCAGCCTGCATGTCCTGCACCAACAATAATTACATCATATACCATTAAAATAAATCACCTTTAAATTTAAAAACTTAGAGTATTAAAAATATGGTGAAAAATAATTTTTCATAATGTTTCACGTGAAACATTTTTCAGATATGTAATTAAAGTGAACACATCAGTCGGTTTTACTCCTTCTATTTTTAATACCTGATTTATAGTTTCGGGTTTAAAATTAATTAATTTTATAATTGCCTCTTTTGATAAATCCTTTACATCTTCATAATTAATATTTTCTGGAATCTTTAATTCATTTTGCATTTTAAGAGCTTTAATTCTTGAAATCTCTCTATTTATGTAATTTTCATACTTTATATTAATTATCAGACTTTCTAACTCTCTATCGTCTAATTTGAAATCCTTTTTTATTTTACTTAAATCTTTACTCTTAACTCTGTCTTGCCTTAAATCTTCTAAAAAATTTTTATTCCTGCAGCAGGTGCTTTTACTCAAGCTTTTAAATGCATAATTAATTTTTTCATATTTATTTTCAATAATTGCTGCTTTTTTCTTTAAGCCTATTTTTTTTAAAAACTTTACCATTCTGATATCAGCATTATCGTGTCTTTGCACTAATCTAAACTCATTTCTTGATGTTAACATCCTGTATGGTTCTGTTACACCTTTTGAAACAACATCATCTATTAAAATTCCAATATATCCTTCATCCCTACCAATTTTCATTTTCTCCTTTTTTTTCACACTTAAGGCTGCATTTAATCCTGCAATTATCCCCTGTGAAGCGGCTTCTTCATAACCTGTTGTTCCGTTAATTTGACCCGCAAAAAATAAATTTTTATGCTTTTTACTTTCCAGACTTAATTTTATTTGATGGGGCAGCAAATAATCATATTCAACACCATAACCGGGCCTTGTTAATACTGCTTTTTCTAAACCCTTTATTTTCCTTATTATTCCTTCCTGCATATTTTCAGAAAATGTATTATATAATCCATGCAGATATAATTCTTCAGTATCCACTCCCTCAGGCTGAATAAATATCAGGTGTCTTTGCTTATTGCTAAACCTTTTTACTTTATCTTCTATAGACGGACAATATTTCGGACTTTCTGACCTTAACTCCTTCTCATAAACTGAAGAGTTTTTAATATTTTTCAATATATATTCAATACAATCCCTCTCGATATAAGTAATGTAATTGTTAATCTGTTTTCTACCATCATAATAATTTTCATAGGAAAACATCCCGGGGAATTTGTCATAGGCCTGTATCTTTAAATCATTTAAACGAACTGTCTTTTTGTCAACTCTTGGTGGGGTTTCTGTTCTTAATCTTCCAAATTTATAACCTAATTTCTCCAGACAATTAGCAAGTTTGACTGAATTTATTTCGCCCTGTCTACCTGCTTCCCTTTCATACTTACCCCAAAATATTTTTCCTCTTAAAAAAGTTCCAGGGCATAAAACAATACTTTTACACTTATACTCAGTTTCATCACTTGTATAAGCTAAAAATCCTACACTGTTTTCTTTAATATCAACTAGTAATCCCTGTTTTAAAAACAAATTTTGTTGATTTTCTACAATTTTTTTCATATTTAAGAAATACTGCCGCTTGTCCACAATTGCTCTAATTGTCCTAAGCGCAGGTCCTTTTGATATATTTAACATTCTGTTATGAATAAAATTTCTATCAACATTTTTTGACATTTCTCCACCAAGTACATCAATTTCTCTTACTAATTGTCCTCTTCCCGGACCACCAACTGCACTGTTACATGGCATTATTGCAATGCTATCAATACTAATAGTTATAAGCAGAGTTTTTACTCCGTTTCTTGCAGCAGCAAGCGCAGCCTCACAGCCTGCATGTCCCGCCCCCATTACAATCACATCATAATTGTAATATTCAAAATTTATTTTTTGATTTTTATTTAATCTATCCATAAATTTACTATTGTTTCACGTGAAACATTCCGCCAATTTTTCTTATGATATATATTTTTGGCATTTTTATTTTTCTTCTTTTATAAAAATTTTTTCTTATTTTCCTATACAAAATTTACTGAATATACCATTCAGTATATCATCGGTTTTTGTTTCACCTGTTATTTCTCCTAATAAATCGTAAGACATTTTTAAATCTGAAGACGGAAATTCTTCTGACATTTTTAATTTCATTGCTTTAATTGCGTTTTTTAATAATTTATTAACATCTAATAATATTTTTTTGTGCCTTTTATTAATAATAATTTTATCTTCAATATTAAATACTTCTTCCCTAAAAACCATGTTTTTTATTTCTTCTTCAAGCTTTTCAAGTCCTGTTCCATTTTTTGCAGAAATTTCTATTATTTTTAAAAATTTAAATTCTTTTTCTATTTCTTTTTTAGTTGTTGCCTTTTTTAAATCTATTTTATTTGCACATACAATCATATTTTTTTCTTTTATTAAATTGAATATTTCCTTATCTCTTTCGTCTATTCTTACACTTAAATCTATTATAAATATTACAATATCAGATTTATTTATATGGTATATGCTTTTCTCTATACCCAGCTTTTCAATCAAATTCTTTGCTTTTCGAATACCGGCCGTATCAGTAATTAATAATTGTATTCCATCTAAATAAATAATTTCTTCTACTGCATCTCTTGTTGTTCCCGGTATGTGGGTAACAATTGCTTTATCCTTTTTTGTAAATGCATTTAATAAGCTTGATTTTCCAACATTGGGTTTTCCTACAATTGTTGCTCTTATACCATTTTTAATTATTTCCCCCTTTTTTTCATCATTTATTAAAGTATTTATTTCAATTTGAAGCTTTTTTACTTTTAAGGCCAGCTCTTCATAAGATGTAACCTCAATATCTTCTTCAATAAAATCTATTGATGCTTCAAGGTCTATTAATACCTCCAGCAATCCTTTTCTTAATAACTCAATTTTTTCTTTTATCCCACCTTTTATATTATTAGCAGCTATTTTTAAACTCTTCTCTGTTTTTGCCCTTACTATTTCTAAAACAGCCTCGGCCTGCGAAAGGTCTATCCTTCCATTTAAAAATGCACGCTTTGTAAATTCACCAGGTTCTGCTATTCTTGAACCATTTCTTAAGCATAAGTCTAAAACTTTTTCTGTTGCAATGATTCCACCATGACAATTTATTTCAACTATATCTTCCCTTGTATAAGAGCCTGGTTTTCGCATTACTGAAACTATAACCTGATCAATAATCTTGTCCTTTTCATCTACAATATAGCCATAAGCCATATTATACGTATTTATTTCATTTAATTTCTTGTTGTTTTTAGACCTGAATATTTTTTCAGCAATTTTTATTGCTTTATTTCCACTGAGTTTTACTATACCTATTGCAGCTTCTCCTGGTTTTGTTCCAATAGCTGCAATGGTGTCATTTTGATTTTCAAACATATCTGGCCGATATTTCCCTAATTTCTTATATTAATTTTTTAATTATTAAAATTAAACTAATAATTATTATCTAAATATAAAGATTTTTTTAGTTTATTATATTTTAAAAAATTCGCAAATTTTCCTAATTTTTTCTTTCAATAATTTCTTTTTATAATGCTACTTTGATTGTTATAGCTTAAAATTGGGGCATAGATTTAGTATCTTAATTACAAACAATACAATTTTAATCCATTAAATTAAGATACTTGACCGGAAGTTCAAAAAAATTTCTTCTTCTTTTGGCTCTTTTATATGTTTTTATTCTTTAAATCTTCTTTAATATATAACCCTTAAGAATTATTTATTACAGGATATATTATTATTCTTCTTTTCTTACCTTCATCTTTACTTGCAGTTCTAACATTTTCCATAGTTGATAAAAGGTTATGAACAACTTTTCTTTCATATGACGGCATTGGCCTTAAGGCTATTTTTCTTCCTTCCTTAACTGCCTTTTTTGCCATTTCAATTGCAATTTTTCTAATTTTCTCAACATTTTTCTTCCTGTAATCCTTTATATCTATTGTTACCCTTTTATCGATTAATTTTTTTCTCTTACCTATTAAATTAATAATATATTCTATTGCTTCCATATTTTTACCATTTTTTCCTATGGCTATAGATAAATCCTTGCCATATACCGATATTCTCTCTTTGCTGCTGTCAGGCTCAATTCTAATTTTTTCACCAGCACAAACAAGTTCAATAGTTCTTTTTAATATTTCCAGCAGTCTTTTAAAACCAGAATTGTTTTTAAATTCATTTCTTTCTTTCTGTTTTTCCTCCCATGCCTTTTCTATCCTTTTTTCTTCATCATTACCATTAAGAGTCATTATGAATGAGTCAATTGCTTCTTTTAAATTTTCCTCCAAAAATATCACTCCCCGAATTTGTATTACTTTCTCCTTTTTTTTCGCTTTTTCTTTTTTATAATTATATCTTTTTCACCACTCTCAAGCTCTGATTTCTTTTGTTGTTCCAGTTCTTTCTTCTTGTCCAGCTCTTTCTTAGATTCTTTTTTTACTAATTTATTAACAATCCATTGCTGGCCAATTGACCAGACATTAGTTGTTACCCAATATACAAGTATTCCAGAAGGCAAACTCCATGATATTGCACCAAAAACAACCGGCATCAGGTAAGTTATTAAGCTCTGCTTCGGGTCTGTTGTTGTCATTTTCGTAGATAAAAACATTGTTCCAACCATTAATATAACTAAAATAAAATATGGTTCTCTTTCATTTAAATTCATCCATAAAAAATTAAAGTTCTGGTTTGGTATATTCATAACAAAATTTTTAATATTCCCAAAAAGATATACAGGTGTAAAGGGATTACCCAGTATTTTTGTTACAATCTGTGATGGATACCTTAGCGCCTGAAATAATGCAAAAAATACAGGTAGCTGCAGAAGCAGCGGCAAACATCCTGAAAGTGGATTTACATTGTTTTTACGATAGAAATCCATGGTTTCCTGCTGAAGTTTTTGTTTATCATCTTTATATTTTTTCTGTAGTTCCTGCAGTGCAGGCTGGAGTTTCTGCATTTTTGCCATAGATTTTGTTTGGCTTATAGTTAATGGCGTTAAAACCAGCCTGACTATTATTGTTAATAATATTATTACAGCTCCATAATTTGAAATTACATTGTTATATAAAAATATTATTACATATTCTATTCCACTTTGAATGGGCCTTAATAAATTTAATATTTGGCTCAATTTCTTTTACCTCCATTTTATAAATACCCCTAAAATTCATATCTTGCCTGTAAATGTTTTCTGTTATTAATTATTTTACAGGGTCAAATCCTCCTTTACTAAAGGGGTTACATCTTAATATTCTATACATAGATTTAATACTACCTTTTAATATTCCATATTTATCAATTGCTTCCGTTGCATATTCAGAACATGTGGGGTAGAATCTGCAGCTTTTCGGTAGAAAAGGGGACACATACTTTTTATATCCTCGCAGTATGGCCAGAGCTATTCTTTTTAAAAATACCGTCATCTTAAAAAATTTATTATTCAATATCTTATCTATATTATCAGTCAGGTATATTATAGATGTAATTTACCAAATTGTTAATTAAGATAGTTCTTAATACAGCTTTGTATCTGTTCTTTTAAAGCATGAAATGCTAAATTGGAAATAGGTTTTTTTGCTATTACTATAAGATCCAGGCTTTTTTTATTCTTTTTATTAAAGCTTCTAAATATTTCTTTAATTACTCTCTTTAACCTGTTTCTTATTACAGCCCTTCCTATTTTCTTACTTACTATATATCCCAGTCTTACTATATCATTAAAATTATCATTAATAATAATTACTAATTTAAAATTATCGTTCTCGACCTGTTCTCCGTATCTTATTATATTTTTAAACTCTAAGGATTTTTTTATAGTCTCAAACTTAATTTTTATTTCCTTTAATATTTAGTAATATATTTTTCCCTTTTTTATAATTTACTAAATTATAAAAACTTTTATGCCGTTAAGACTTTTCTTCCTTTTCTTCGCCTGTTTGCTATTATCTTCCTTCCACCTTTTGTGCTCATTCTTGTTCTAAAACCATGTGTTTTTTTTCTTTTTCTTTCCTTTGGTTGAAATGTTCTTTTCATCTTTTCCTCTTTTTTAACATGTATAATTTCAAATTAGGGTTGAAATTATACATTCTTAATTATATCTTATCAATAACAGGTACTTGTTTTCGAACACGAAATTAGAAACGCATTTTAAACTCATCCAGATTCCACTACGCTTCTGCCTTAATTCCTTAAGTATTTTACAATTATTTTTTGTTTTTCGGTAACATTATTTTTAAAAATATAATTTTATAAAACAATCCATATGCGGTTTTTATACTTTTATATTTATTTTATAATATAAGTATTATACTTATCCTACAAACATATGTTCCTGTGAAAACATTTTGAAATAAGCTTGTCTAGATTTTCTCTTGATTATTAATTTTTTTCATCTGTTTCTAAAAGGTTATTAACACCTGTTAATAAATCTGTTAATAACTCATAAAATACCCCTATTTCATATGTCAATTTCGCCAAATAATTTACATTTTTTAAATATAATAACTTTTTTCTCAAAATGTTGAAAACCCCAAATTGTGAAAAGATTTTGAAAAAATAAAATTGCTTATTATCTTCAATTAAATTATAATTTTTCCTGATACTAAAGCTTTTTTATAAAAATTTTTGCATTCTTAAAACAATTCAGTTTGGTCGTTTAAAATTTTTCAAAAGTTTCAATCTATGTCTGAATTTTCAGAATATAAACAAGAAAATAAAGTTCAATACGGAGAAATCAGCAGTTTCTCTTCTGATACCCCCGTGTGCGGTAGGGTGGCTATATATGACAATATGCGAAGTATTCCAAGAATTGTTAATTTCAGCCATAATTCAATAAAAGATTTTCTGGACAAGACCCCACAAACAATATACTCTTTATCTCATCAGCAAGGTGGTCTTATACCATATACAATAATAAAAGAAGTAATTGAAAATCTAATTCATGCAGACTTTAAAGAAATAACCGTTACAATTATGGACAATGGAAACCATATAATAGTTTCAGACCAGGGTCCCGGTATTGAAAATAAGCAAAAGGCTTTTATGCCTGGTTTCTCTTCAGCAACTCAAAGAATGAAAAAATACATAAGAGGAGTCGGCTCAGGCCTGCCTATTGTTAAAGAAACAATCACCTTTTCAGGCGGAAGTGTAAACATAGCAGATAATATAAAAAATGGCACTGTTATTTCCTTAAAAATTGATAAACCTCAAATAAAAGCACCTGACTTAATAAAAGAATACGCGGGCGATAATCTTTCTAATAATATTACTGGTATTAATATTGATAAAGAGAAAAAATATCCCTCAGACAAAAAAATAGCCGATCCTGATGTTTTAGATACAAATGCTGGAAACTCACCCCGTGAAGATATTCAAAATCTAAAACTGTCCCTTAGACAAATTAAAGTCCTTTCATTGATACTTGAGCTTGAAGAATCAGGCCCCTCTAAAATTGCTAATGAGTTAGGTTTTAGCCTTTCAACTTCATACAGGGAATTAATTTTACTTGAAAGTTTTGGTCTTCTTTCATTAACAGAGTCAGGTAAAAGAAAATTAACTGCAAAAGGTGAAAAATTCCTTGAATATTATTCAAATAATTTCTAATATAGTAATATGAACAGCCTCGATGACTTGTGGAAAAAAGTACTAAACAATATCAAAGGATGTGTTAACACTCCTACATTTAAAACCTGGTTTGAACCCATAAAACCTGTTTCTATTAAAAAAAATACCATCACAATTTCAGTCAACAGCTCATTTGCTAAAGAGTGGCTTGAATCAAGACATCTAAATACAATTATAATGTCAGCTCAGAAAGCCGTCAGCCCACAAACAAAGATAAAAATAATTATTGAGCCGGATGTTTTAGGCGATACAGACTCACTTGCAGAAGAAGAATCCCCGACAAGCAGACTGCCTAACAAATTTAAAAAAGATCCTGTACTTTTTAACCCGAAGTACAGCTTTGATACATTCGTTGAGGGAAACGGAAACAGGTTTGCATATACTGCTGCACAGGTTGTAAGTGAAAAACCGGGAAAAGCATACAACCCTCTTTTTATTTACGGTGGGGTCGGACTTGGTAAAACCCATCTTCTGCATGCCATAGGCCAATATGTTTTAAAACTTTACCCAAATCTTGTTGTAAAATATGTATCTGCAGAAAAATTTCTTAATGATTTTATAAATGCCTTGAGATATAAAAATATGATAACTTTTAAAGAAAGCTACAGAAACAACGATGTGCTGCTTGTGGACGACATACAGTTTCTTGAGGAAAAAGAGGCAAGCCAGGAAGAATTTTTTCATACCTTCAACACACTTCATGGAACAAACAGACAGATAGTTCTTTCAAGCGATAGGGCACCAAAAGATCTTTCTACGCTTGAAGAAAGGCTCAAATCACGATTCGAGTGGGGACTTGTAACGGACATACAGCCACCAAATCTTGAAACTAGAATAGCAATACTTAAAAAATATTCCGAGAGGGAAAAACTGGAAATATCAGACCAGATCCTAAACCTGATTGCCGAAAAAATAACATCAAACATAAGAGAAATGGAAGGTGCGGTTATAAGAATTGTCGCATTTGCATCTTTCACAAAAACAGAACCGGACCTGCCTTTGGCAAGAGGCATATTAAAAGATATGATACCTGATGATAAGGAATATAAGATAAGCAACCAGAAAATTATAAAAGAGGTATCCAGATATTTTTCAATTCCTATTAATACTCTTATAGGAAGCAAGAGAAGCCAGTATATAGCCCATGCAAGACAAATAGGAATGTATATTTGCAGAAATCTCACAAGCGATTCACTTCCTTCTATTGGCAAGGCGTTTGGAAACAGGGATCACACTACTGTAATTTATGCAATAACAAAAATTAATGAGCTTATTTCCCGGGACAGAGATGTTTACAAGCAGGTTCAGGAAATAACTAACAGAGTAAAGTCTTCTCCTTAAATACCCATACGGCGAAACTTCCCCGGCTGAAGCCCCGGGCCTGCATTTCTTGCTATAAATACAATAAAGCCCACCAAACACCAGACTGAAGCCTGCTTTCTTAACGGTATTCTTAATTTCGTGGGGCCATATCTCTGTGGATTTTATAACTCACTGGTGTTTCTACCTTTAATATCCTGTTAATAAGATATTAATAAAGCTGTCAATATGTTTCTATTTCTGTTATAAATTTTACATATTTATTACATCTGTTGGTAACCCTTATTCATTTTGACAGGTTTTCACTGTTTTCTTCACAGGAGAAATTCCTGCTTTTTGCCACCTACAGTGCCCTTTTTATTAGTTATTAACACTACCAACATATACTATTTTTACTACTAACTATTTAAATTAGATATTTTATATATTAGAATAGTTGCTGTGTATGTATAAAGTTTAAACTTACAAAATTTTAAAATTTTTCTCAATATTAATCTTTTAAGAAAGAGGTATAACATGAAAATCCAAACCATAAGAGATGATATTTTAAGCAAAATACTTTTCATTAATAGGGCAATGTCACCAAAAATATCAAATTTTATTCTAAGCGGAATAATGCTTGAGACAGAAGACACAGCATTGAATATATTTGGAACAGATCTTGAAACCAGTATAAAAAGCAGTATTCAGGTTAAGGTCGAGGAGCCGGGCAGGGTAATTGTTCCATCAAAAATCTTAATAAATGTTCTAAGAAGTTTCCCTGAGTCAAAAGTTGAGCTTGAGCTTTTAAGTTCAACAAATGAATTGAGGGTGACTTGTCTTAATGCAGAGTTCAAGCTGAATACATTTGCCCCGGAGGAATACCCGCAGTTTCCAGCATTAAAAAAAAGCAAATCTTTTAAAATTAAAACAGCAGTTCTTAAGAATTTAATATCAAAGGTACAAAAATCATGTTCAGCTGACGAAAGCAGGCTAATACTAACAGGAATATTGGTGGATCTAACCAGGGACACAATAAGATTTGCTGCAACCGATAGTTACAGACTTGCCGTTGCGTCAAGTCCGGTTAGCTATAAAGAAGAACCTGAAAAAGTTGTAGTTCCTTCCAGGGTATTGGATACGATTTCAAAAAGTGATACATCAGAAGGTGAAATTGAAGTAAATATTGAGGAGAATCAGGTAAGTTTTTTTATTGTTGATAAAAACAATTTAAAGACAATTATAATATCAAGGATCTTATCCGGAAAGTTTCCTGATTATGAAAACCTAATACCACAGAACTTCAATCACAATATCATAATAAACAAAGAGTTAATGCTTGATGTTATAAGAAGAATATCCTCCATTTCGCAGGACAATATACCGGTAAAACTCGATCTTGAAAAGGGTAAGGTTACGGTTTCGATGAATATTAGAGAAGTTGGCAGTTCGAGCGAGAGTTTTGAAATTGGTTATGGTGAGGAAAGCATGCAGCTTGCCTTCAACCCTGATTTTTTAATAGACGGTCTTAATATAATAGACGAGGAAGAGATATTATTAAGCATTGTTGAGCCATTGAAACCTGTAATGATTAAGCCCGAAAAAAGCGAAGCGCTTTTGTATCTTCTTATGCCCATAAGGATCTCGTGATAGTAATCCTGCTTTTATAAGCAGTTTTAGAAAAAGTTATTATATTAATATAATTCGATGAATATTTTTAAAGAAAAAAAAGTCTGCATTGTTGGTGCAGGAAGAGTTGGAACAACCATGGCAGCAGTAATTGCAAATCTTCGGGCTCCTGATTTAATATTAAAAACAGTTTATTCTTTACACGAGGAATCACTGAAACGTGCAGCCAGATACATCGGGGCAAATAGCAGCAGTGTGTTGTTTACAAGAAAAATATCAGAGTGTACGGAAGGTTCAAACTGTATTTTTATTTGTACCCCCGATGATGTTATAGAGAAAGCCTGCAATAATGTTATAAACACAGGCTTTTCAGATTTTAGTGGAAAACTGTTTGCTCATTTTAGCGGGGCAAAACCTCTGAATGTCTTGAGCAGGGCACTTGATGTGAATGCATTTATTGCATCCATGCATCCAATTAAATCTTTTGCTTCAATAGAAAATTCCATAAAAACAATGCAGGGCACAATTTTTGGTGTAACTTTTCAAAAAAATTGTCCTGAAGACATAAAGAAGGTTATTTTATATATTATACATGATCTGGGCGGACAGTCAGTGGAAGTAGTTGATGAGCTGAAATCATTATATCATGCATCGGCATGCGTGGCCTCAAACTACCTTGTAGCTCTTATTAATTATGCAGTTAAAATACATGAACGTATTGGAATAGCTCCTGAAGAATCGCTGAAGGGCTTAATGGGGCTTATAGAAGGAACTATTGATAATATAAAAAAACTTGGCACAAAAAAGGCATTAACAGGACCCATAGCAAGAGGCGATGTTGGTACAATAAAGGAGCATATTAAAAATTTTAATGCACAGTTTGAAGAAAAAGACATTTCTACCTACAAAGTGCTGGGCAGGGAAACAAGCAGTATTGCATATGAAAACGGCTGGATTGACAGCGATACTTATAAAGAATTTGAAAAGATTTTTATTTTAAATAGGAGCTTAAAAGATTAAAAAAATTCGTAAAACTTTGTTCTTGCAGAAAATAATAAAGCTTTATAGCTATAAAAATGGGACATAAATCAGGTTTAAATTAAAATTACTTATTACAAGAAAATAAAAATGGATGTCGTAGAAAACATAGATGAAATGTTTGAAATATCCAGAGCATTAAGAGATGGAAATGAAGCAGTAGGTTTTGTTCCAACCATGGGATATTTACATAAAGGGCACATTAGCCTTCTGGAAAGGTCAAAGAAAGAATGCACCAGGACTGTTATGAGTATATTTGTAAATCCGATACAATTCGGTCCTTCTGAAGATTATGAAAAATATCCAAGAGATTTTAATTCTGATTATGAGATTGCAAAAAAAACAGGAGTGGATTATATTTTTTATCCCAAAGCAGCAAAAATGTACAGTAAAGGCTTTAAAACTTTTGTTAATGTAGAAAAACTTGAGGATATAATGTGCGGGGCGCATAGACCGGGACATTTCAGGGG
>Ga0194126_10008770_pt1 | contig 13668 bp, 10 predicted proteins | sample TA2KigC150mmetaG_FD_148641 | JGI IMG/M metagenome (GOLD analysis project Ga0194126, IMG submission 148641) | Freshwater microbial communities from Lake Tanganyika, Tanzania - TA2015035 Kigoma Deep Cast 150m | ecosystem: Environmental > Aquatic > Freshwater > Lake | place: Tanzania: Lake... | reverse complement strand
CCTTACGGAAAAGCGAGCGCCGGCGCCCAAAGGAGCGGGAGAGGCCACGCTCGGCCTGTTCGCCGGTTATCTGGAGGCCCAGGGGGGTGAGAACGTCGCCCTGATCCGCCAGGAGATGCGGGAGGTGATGACCCGCCAGGTGGGCGTCTTTCGTATCGAAAAGGGGATCGAGGAGGCGATCGCCGCGTTGATCTCCTTCAAGGGACGGGCCGCAAAGGTCGGCATTGCCACAAAGGACCTGCGGATGAACCAGGAGCTGCTGGAGCGGTGGGAGCTGGACAATCTCCTCGATAACTCGATGACGATCGCGCAGGGCGCACTGATGCGGAAGGAATCCCGGGGGGCGCATTTCCGGGAGGATTATCCCGAACGCAGCGACGAGTTTCAGCACCACACGCTCGTTTCCATGACGGAGTTCGGCAAGGTCGCTTTCGGGAAACGTCCGATCGATCTGAGCATCTATGAATCCGGAGGGGAGAGTTATGAACGGTTCGGGATCATGTCGAGAAAATATTGACGGCTTCGTAAAAAATCCCATAAACTCCGACGGGAGGATAAAAATAGTGACTAAGACTTATGCCTTGACGCTTAATATCAGGCGTTACAATCCGGATAGAGCGGCGAGCTGGGTTCAGACCTACAAGCTGGACGCCGGCCCGATCCTGCGCTTCGTCGATCTTTTCCGCAGGATCAACGTGGAGCAGGACGCCACGCTGGCCTGGGCGTCGTCCTGCGAGCACGCCCAGTGCGGCAGCTGCTCGGTGAATGTGAACGGAAGGCCGATGCTTGCCTGCGAGCTGCTTGTGGAAAACGCCGTTACCCTCTTTGGCACGACGACTTTCAAGATCGCGCCGGTGTCGGTCGCCCCCCTGGTCAGGGATCTCGTCGTCGACTGGGAGCAGGCCTACGAGCGAGTCCACCGGGCAAAGCCCTATCTCATCAAACCGAAAGAGGTTCCCGCGGGGATGACGGAACACCGGATTTCCCCCCAGGAGCTCGCCCGGTACGAGGAGGCGACGCGCTGCATCAACTGCTTTTGCTGCGCCGAGGCCTGTATCAGCGGCAACCGGACCTTCATCGGCCCCAACGCGGCGATGGCCGGCATCGTCCGGCTGATGGATCCCCGGGAGGAGGAAAAGGGGGAGCGGCTGGATCTCCTCTACAGCGAGAAGGGAATCTACCGTTGCCACAGCTCGAAGGCCTGTTCCCACGTCTGCCCGAAGCAGATCGACGTGGCGCACTTTGTTGCGCTGGCCAAGGAGGGGGCTTTCTAAAGGAGGAAAAGCGATGTCCGGTAAAATTCTGTCGGAGCGGCTGGCCGGGTATTTCTGCGGTGTGACCTTCGACGACCTGAGCGCCGATCATGTGGGGAAAATGAAGGTTTTTTTCCTCGACTGGCTGGGCTCCGCATACGCGGGCGGGGACCTTCCGCCGATCCGTATGATGCGGAAGGTCGTCATGGGTCAGGGCGGAACCCCCGAAGCCACCTCGATTCCCGACGGCGTCAAGACCAGTTGCCTGATGGCCGCGCTGGTGAACGGCGCCTCCTCACACATCGTCGAAATGGACGACCTGCACAGGGAATCGATCCTCCACCCCGCGTGCGCCATCCTCCCCGCCGTCCTGGCCGCCGGCGAAAGGGAGAGGATCTCGGGAAAGGATCTGATCGTCGCGATATCCGTCGGCTACGAGGTGGGCATCCGGGTGGCGCTGGCCGTCGGACCGAGCCATTACCGCTATTGGCACACGACGGCGACCTGCGGGACTTTTGGCGCCGCCGCCGGCGCGGCCAAGGTGATGCATCTGGGCGAAGAGCAGTTCGCCTGGGCGATCGGATCGGCCGGGACACAGGCGGGCGGCCTGTGGGAGTTTCTCGTCGAGAGCGCGATGAGCAAGCAGCTGCATCCGGGGAAGGCTTCGATGAATGGACTCCTCGCGGCGCTGCTCGCAAGGGAGGGCTTCACCGGGGCGAAGCGGATCCTGGAAGGGGAGAAGGGATTTTTCCGCGCCACCTCCCAGGATTTCGACGAAAACAAATGCGTCGCCGATCTGGGCAGGGTGTTCCACTCCGAGCGCAACTCCATCAAGTATCACGCCTCCTGCGGCCATACGCACTCCGCCATCGATGCGGTGCTTCTGGCCACCGGCGGCAAGACCTTCAACCCGTCCGAGATCGAAACGGTAGATCTTCGGATCTACCAGGGCGCGATCGACCTTCTGGGGAATGTCGAACCGAAGACGCCCTACCTTGCGAAATTCAACCTGCCTTTTTGCGTGGCGACGGCGCTGCGCCACGGCCATGTCCAGGCCGGTGATTTTACCCCGGCAAGCCTCGAATCGGAGGAGCTGAAGGCGCTGATGAAAAAGGTCACCTTTGCCGCCGATCCCGACCTCACCGCGGCCTATCCCCGCAAGTGGCCGGCCCGCGTGACGATCAGGCTCAAGGACGGACGAACGCTCGAGGGGGCCAACGCCTATCCGAAGGGGGATCCGGAAAACCCCCTTTCGGAACAGGAGTTGTTCGCAAAATTCAAGGGTCTGACCGAAGGGATACTTCCTTCCCCGCGGGCTGATGCGATCATCGATCGCGTGATGGGTCTGGAGAGGATGGGCGACGTGAGCGAACTTCTGAAATAATAAAGGAGGAAAGGATGGGCAACAGTGAATTCCGCGGAATCTTCCCGTACCTCGTCACGCCGCTGGACGAAAAGGGGCGGCTCAAGGAGCAGGTCCTCGCCGATCTGGTCGACCACCTGATCCGCAAGGGCGTTCACGGCCTCACCCCCCTGGGCAGCACGGGGGAGGCGCCCTACCTCGACTGGGAAACGAAGCGGCGCACCATCGAGGTGGTGGTGAAGGCGACCGCGGGACGCGTGCCGGTGGTGGCCGGGGTCTGCAACACCTCCACGCAGGGCGCCGTCCGCGAAGCGGCCGAGACCGAAAAACTCGGGGTCGACGGCATCCTGACACTGATGCCCAGCTATTTTCCGCTGAACGATCAGCAGGTCGTGGCCCACTTTCGGTCCATCGCGCAGGCGGTCGCCTGTCCGATTACCCTCTACACGAATGCCAAGTTCCAGACCTGGGACTTTACGGTGGAGGCGCTGAAGCGCTTGACCGAAGAGCCGAATATCATGTACCTGAAGGACGCCTCCGGCAACGTGGGGAAGATCATGTCCATCGTGACGACCCTGGGTCAGCGCCTCAAGATCTTCAGCGATACCTCTTCGGTGCCCCTGTTCATGTTTCTCATCGGCGGCGTGGGCTGGATGTCCGGCCCGGCCTGCGTCATTCCCGTCCAGAGCATCGAGCTCTACGAGGCGGCGCGCCGGAACCGGTGGGAGGAGGCGGCCGAGCTGCAGAAAAAGCAGTGGCCGCTAAACGTCGCCTTCCAGCGCTACTCGCTGTCGGCCTGTGTCAAGGCCGGCCTGGAAATGCAGGGCTTTCCCGTCGGGCCGCCCATGCCGCCGCAGAAGGCGCTCGATGCCGAAGGGAGACGGGCGGTGGAGGGTATTCTCCGGAGCATCGGAGCACTATGAGCGACGACCTGCAGCACGAACGTATCCGCATAAGGAAACCTGCACAGCTTGGAAAGCATGTTCCCGGAGCACGCATTGGAGATTTTTCGGGGCCCCTGCCCCTGCAGCGTAGCGCCCGCAAAGACGACTGTTTGAGCGCTTCGGCGCGAGTTTCGTCTTTGCAGCGAAGCGAGGGGATGCAGGGTCGAAAAATGTCCAGCGTGTGGAGGGAATATACTTTCCAAGCTTTTTACGAGGAGGTATAGATCATGGGAGACACTTACCCCAGATTCAAGGCCGCGGCTATCCAGGCCGCCCCGGTATTCCTGAACCGCGAGGCCACAGTGGAAAAGGCGTGCCGGCTGATCCTGGAGGCCGCCGACCGTGGGGCCCGGCTTATCGTCTTTCCCGAAGTGTTCATCGCCGGTTATCCCTACTGGAACCGGCTGGATAATCCTTTTCGCGGGAAGAAGTATTTTCGGCAGCTCGTGAAAAACGCCGTGGAGGTTCCCAGCCCCGCGACCGAGGCGCTCTGCCGGTGCGCCCGCCAGACAAGCGCCATGGTGGTCATGGGGATCAACGAGAAAATCCCCGAGACGCTGGGCGCCGTCTTCAACTCGAACCTGATCATCGACGGCCGGGGAAATATCCTCGGCTGTCATCGCAAACTCGCCCCCACCTTCATCGAAAAGCTCACCTGGGGGGGAGGGGACGGCCGCAGTCTGCGGATTTACGACACCGATTGCGGCAAAGTCGGGACGCTGATCTGCGGCGAGAACCTCAACACGCTCGCGCGCTTCGCCCTGGTCGCCCAGGGGGAGCAGGTGCACGCGGCCAACTACCCCGGACAGCCGGCGGGCGATGAGGCCAACCACGACATCCGCCATACCACCGAGCTCCGCAGCGCTTCCCATTCCTTCGAAGGCAAGCTCTTTACCGTCGCCGCCTCCAGTGTCTTCACCAAAGAAATTGCCGATCTTCTGGGGGACACCGAGGAAAAGAAGCGGATGGTCGGTAAAGGCAGCATCGGCCTGTCCGGGATATTCGGACCGAACGGCAAGATGGTCGCCGGCCCGCTCGACCCCAATGAAGAGGGGATGGTGATCGCCGAAATCGACGTCGAGCAGATCATCGAGGCGAAACTGCATCACGACATCGCGGGGAATTACAACCGTTTCGACGTCCTCTCGCTGAACCTGAACCGGCGACCGCAGAGGGCGATCTGGGAGACGCATGGAGGTGAAGCGCCCGGCGACTCTGAAGCACTCGAGAAAATCAGAAATCGTCTGGAAAAGCTGGAAGTGATGATCAAGGCCTTATCGCCGGCGACGGAAAAACCGGATCAGGCAAAGCCTTAAACACTCTGAGAAGGGAATTATGGAAACACTCGATGTAAAGCTGGAGCGGCTTCATTCGCTGCTGACGGAGATGGGGGGGGTCGTCATCGGCTACTCGGGCGGCGTCGACAGCACGATGCTGGCGGCGGTCGCCAAAAAAATCCTGGGGGATCGGGCGCTGTGCGTGCTTGCCTCTTCGGAAACCTACCCCGCGTCGGAAGTGCGGGAGGCCCTGGAAACGGCGGCGAAACTGGGCATCGGCGTGATCCGGATCGACACCGACGAACTCAAGAACGACGCCTTCGCGGCCAACACGCCCGACCGATGCTATTTCTGCAAAACGGAGCTCTTCGGCAAGCTCATCGAGATCGGGAAGGATCACGGCATCCGGTGGGTTGCCGACGGCGCGAATCTCGACGATCTGGACGACTACCGGCCGGGGAGCCGGGCGGCCGCGCAACTCGGCGTCCGGAGCCCGCTTCGCGAGGCGGGCCTGACAAAGAACGACATCCGCGAGATTTCCAAGCGCATGGATCTGCCGACCTGGAACAAACCGTCGTTTGCCTGCCTCTCTTCGCGCATCCCTTACGGCACCCGGATCGAGCCCGACGTTCTTCTGCGTCTCGAAGCGGCGGAGCGGTTCATGAAGGAGCTTGGATTCAGGCAGGTGAGAGTCCGGCACCACGGGGATATCGCGCGAATCGAGGTCGAGCCGGAGGAGATCGTACGCGCCGCGTCGCCCGAAATCAGAAAGCAGGTAACGGAAAAGTTCAAGGAGCTGAGGTATCTCTATATCACACTGGATTTGGGCGGCTACCGGATGGGGAGCATGAACGCCGTCTTCAACCGGGAAAACAAAAAATAAGCCGTCGACAGCCACTACAGTGAAACCATAACCGCTTCATCGCTGCGGATCGTACATCTCCGTCAACAGATCCAAAATCCGCCGCCGACTCGGGGAGGCGGGATCGGTCGCCATGTTGACCGCGTCCCGGGAGGTGTAAAAGGCGATCTCATCCAAATTTTCTTTTGGAATGCCGTAATCTTTCAGCGCGATGGGGATATCCAGTTTTTTATAAAGACGAAGGAGGCTCTCCTCAAGATCGTTGGAGCGGTCGATGAGTTGGGCCATATCGATGAATGGCTCCCTGCACGTTTCCTTATTCGCCTTCACAAAGCAGAGAAGCCCGAGGAGGGCGGCCCTGCCGTGGGGCATATGGCAGCGGCTGCCCAGGGTATGGGTGAGGGCGTGCCCAAGGCCCAATCCCTTCAAAAACGCCAGCCCTCCGCAGATGGCCGCCATGCACATATCCGTGCGCGCGGGAATATGGTTCCCGTCCTTATAGGCCCGCAGGAGGCTTCGTCCGATCAGCTTCACGCCGTATAGCGCCATGGACTCGAAATAGGGATGATACGGGGTGGCGAGGGAGACGTACCCTTCGATGCAGTGGGCCAGGGCATCGATGCCCGATTCGACGGTGAGACCCGGGGGCATCGATTTGCATATCAGGGGATCGACGACCGCCAGTTTGGGGATGAAATGATTGCTCATGAGAATGAACTTCAGATCCCGCTCCCTGTCGGTGAGCACCGCACAGGGATTGGCCTCGCTGCCGGTTCCCGAGGTGGTGGGGATACAGATGACCGGTGGGAAAATCGGTTTGATCTTGCCGCCGCCGCCCACGAGGCTCTCGTATTCCCGGAGGTCGCCGCCGTGGGTGACCCGCAGCCCCAGGGTCTTGGCGCTATCCAGCGAGCTTCCGCCGCCGAATCCGACAATGCCGTTGCACCCGCTTCCCCTGTAGAGCCTTCCCGCGCGTTCGATCAGCTCAATCGGGGGATCCGGTTCGACCTCGGCAAAGACGACCGTCTCGATACCGCTATGCTCCAGAATCTTTTGCACCTCCTGCGCCTTCCCGCTTTTGAACAGAAACGGATCGGTGACGAGGAAGGCCCTGGTCACATCGAGTCGCCGTATCCGCTGGCCCATATTCCGGGCCACCCCGGCGCCCAGCATCACATCCGGCAGGGGCGGGATGCGGACCTCCCACACCTTTTGCTTCTCCCTGAATGAATCCAGGCCATTCCAGAGATTCTGTACTTCCGCGTCGTCAACATCGAAGCGGTCGCCCGTCGGCTTGATCGCTTCCTCTTGAAGAAAGGCCGGCATTGTCGAATCCATTTTACCGAACTCGGCATGCTGATTAAAAGCGAGCTGATCCCGAAGGGTCTGCTTGCCGATCTCCATAATATCATCGGGTGTCAGACGGAGGCCGTACCTGGCGTTCATCAGGTCGGTAAAAAAAGGATAAACCGACCGGCTGCCGGGAACGGAATTGAGGCAATAGCCGAAGGCATCGCATATGGCGGCCTGTATCTGCGATCTGAGGGAGTTTTCGGCCTGTTTGTGCCTGTCCTTGGGCATCCGGTAGGTCAGCCCGGCCGTATGGTCGGCCCCCATGGGGCTCGTGAAATAGGTCATCCCCGTTCCCTTTACCGATCGGGGATCGTGAGCGGGAATGGCCTGCCCTTTATAGGCCGGCACGCGATCGATATTGAGATATCGGGCCGTAGCGACCGCGCCGTTTCCCAGCGCGACGCCCAGGGGCGTCTCCTTTTCGATCTCCGCCAGAAGACGCGCCGCCGCTTCCGGGTCTCCCCAGGACATTTTCCCCGCCTCCGCCGCCAGCCCCAGAGCGCTGCCGGCCTCGATGCCGTCGATTCCCAAATCGTCGCACATGTATTTGAGCCGGGCGATCGCGTCGTTGTCCGTAATGCCCAGATTGGTGCCCAGCAGGGCGATCATTTCATATTCGTATGCGCCGCAGAGACGGGCGCCGTCTTTATCGGGATAGATAATGGAGCATTGGACGAGACAGCCGGGCATGCAGCCGTGCATCCTGCCGCGCCGTTCGAAGAGAATCCTCTGGATGCTGTTGCCGCTGACGGCGACAAAGTTTTCCGGCCGGCCGGAGCGGTAATTATTGGCCGGCAGGGTGCCGTGACCGGCGGAGTTGTTGATCGCAAAGGGGGTGCCGAACCGCGAATAAAGGCTGCAGGCGACATCGTGCTTGAGAACATCGGCCCATGACCTGATAACCGCCCGGAGTGCATCGGGATCGGCAATATCGACCGGGGCCGCCCCCGCCGGATCGAGGACAATCGCTTTCAATCCCTTCGACCCCATGACGGCCCCCAGGCCGCCCCGGGCGGCGTTTCGAGACGGATCGCCGAACATGTCGGTCAGCGAAACCGAGGCCGCTCTGTACTTCCTCTCTCCGGCAATTCCGGTGGAAATGACGGCGACCTTATCCCCGTGTTTCTTTTGCAGGACTGCAACCAGTTCATAATTCTTCATGCCGCGGTACGCATCGGCGGGAATGAGTTCTGCGCGATTCCTGGATATGAAAAGGGTGTATAGCCGGTCATCCCGGGGCGTCCCCCGAACGACAACGGCGCGGATTCCGAGCCGATCGAGGATCTGACCGGCCGGGCCACCCGCGTTGGCTTCCTTGATCCCCAGCGTGAGGGGACTTTTGGCGCCGATGGAGATCCGTCCCATCTGCGGAGCCCTCGTGCCGGCCAAGGGACCGCACGCCACGATAAGGCGATTTTCCGGGCCAAGCGGATCGGCCAGCGGCGGGACTTCGCTGTTGATGATCTTGGCAATCAGGGCGCTGCCGCCAAGGTATTGCCACTCCTTAACAATATTCTCTAAGGTGATCTGCTCGTTTTCCATTGTCACGCTTAGAAGTTTCATATTCGGCGCTCCCACTTGCATACAGTACCCAAAATCGACAACCATGCCGCCCTCTGCTGACATACTCCTTTTAATATGTACCATATTTTAAGCGGGAGTTCCGTCGCTTTTTATACCTGCCGTACCCAATATCTCCAAAATCATAATTTGTACTAAAAAATTAAGCTAACAAATACCCCATGTTTCATCCGGATGGCTTGAGCATTTTGTTGAATGCGGATGGAAACATGGGTATACTTCCATCCCGAAAGGCAATGCCTTATCGATCAATTAAAAAATCAAAAGGTATATAGGCCCCTGTAAAAGAATCAATGCGAGGTGGTAGTAATGTTCGAAGGATTCAAACATCTCCAGATCCAGACCGGTGATACAGAAGTCAAGATCAATCTTCGTGTTGGCGGTGATGGTCCACCCGTGCTACTCATCCATGGCAATCCACTGACGCACGTCCACTGGCATCTGGTTGCACCGCGGTTGATGAAAGACTTTACGGTGGTTGCCACCGACTTACGCGGATACGGGGACAGCAGTAAACCACGCGGTAAAGAAGATCACAGTAATTACTCATTCAGGCGCATGGCACAGGATCAGATCGACGTGATGCAACATCTCGGGTTTAAACAATTCTATGTTGCTGGACACGACCGCGGCGCGCGCACTGCATTCCGCATGGCGCTGGATCATCCGGATAAGGTGAAAAAGTTCGCCAGTTTCGATATTCTGCCCACTCACCATGTCCTTACCAATATCTCACGAGAATGGGCACTCAAGTCATTTCACTGGTTTTTTATGGCACAGCCGTACGATATCCCGGAAAAGCTGATTGCGGGTAAAGAGGATTACTATATTATCCAAAAGCTGACCAGGATGGGGATAGGCAAGGGCGGGTTCAGCAAAGAGACACTAGCAGAATATGCACGCTGTTGCACACCAGACAATATACATGGTGTATGCGAGGATTACCGAGCTGGGGCGACCATTGACTTCGAAATGGATAAAATGGATTTTGATGCTGGACATAAGATCTCTTGTCCGACGGCTATCTATTGGGGTGATCAGAGCCACACGGAAAAATTTTTCAACCCACGTAATGCTTGGCCGCAGTATTGCGCGAACATCGTGCGGATCCGTTCGTTACCCTGTGGCCATTATCCGGCAGAACAGGTTCCAAGCGAAGTCTATGATGAGCTCTACGATTTTTTCAAATCCTGAATTTTTTATAAAAAACCGTTGATGAATCTCGATAAAAAACTGGCTAAGTGGACTGACTGGCGATGAAATTCCGATCAAATTTTATTCTTCAAATTCAAAGCGAGAGGTTGGGTGGTCTGGCCAAATCATTGAATATGGGAGGAAAGGGACAATACCCGGAGGATGTTTTTCCAGATGATCAAGGAAATCCGCTCCTTCCTGAACTCAATAAACATCGTATCTCCTTCGATATGCAAGCTTTCGAATAAGCATCAATCTTCAGCGTAGTTGCAGATTGACGCTTATTCGAAAGGTTGTATAAAAGAGCAGCTCCCTCTCTTCATGACTACAAAAAAATAATTGACATTTTATCAGTGAAATTTATGATATTGATAAGTAGACGCATGCGAGGTTTAACATTACATTCATTCCGGTTCCTGCTCCACCGGCACCAATTCGAAGAGGGATGAAACTTCCCTGGGTATCGAACGCAGTCGGCCCGTCCGGGCATCCGTAAAGATCCATTCCGTTTCGGCTTCGGCAAGGACGGCACTGTCCTCGGAACGGAACATTTTGTATTTCCGCAGCGATTTCACCCTTCTCACGCTGGAGACCCAGGTCAGAACAGCGACGTGCTCGCCCACAAAGGCCGGCCGGAAATACTCTATCTTGTGTGAACGGATCACCCATCGCCCGCCGGCAACCATCACGGCACGGGTGCACCCCAGGGTATCGGCATGCAAAAGCGCGGCTTCCTGCATCCACCGCAGGTACTCCACATTGTTTACATGACCGTTCCCGTCGATGGCCTGCGGGGCGACAACCAGATCGTATCGAAAAATCTTCACTGAGCGGCCTTGCTCTTTGCGATCAGGGCGGCGCAGACGGCGTCCGTCACCTCCCGGGTGGTCGCCCTTCCCCCGAGGTCCGCCGGCAGGAAGCGTCCCTGGGAGGTCACCGTCTCGATGGCCGCCATCAGAAGACTCGCCGCCGCGGTCTCGCCCAGGTGCTCCAGCATCAGGACCGCCGACCAGAAGGTGCCGATCGGATTTGCGACGCCTTTTCCCATAATATCGAAGGCAGAGCCGTGTATCGGCTCGAACATCGAGGGGTATTTCCGCTCCGGATTCAGGTTGGCCGTGGCGCCCATCCCGAGGCTTCCCGAGAGAGCTGCCGCCAGATCGGTGAGGATATCGGCGTGGAGGTTCGTCGCCACCAGGACATCCAGCGTCTCGGGATGGAGGACCATCCGCGTCGTCGCGGCATCGACGAGCATCCGGTCGGTGGTCACATCGGGATAACCGGCGGCTATTTCCTGGAATATCGTATCCCACAGGACCATGCCGTGGCGCTGGGCATTGGACTTCGTCACGAGGGTGAGGTGGCGCCTCGGGCGCTTCCGGGCCAGCTCGAAGGCGAACCGCATGACCCGGGTGACCCCGGTGCGGGTAAATACGGCCACCTCAATCCCCACCTCTTCCGCATGACCCTGATGGGCCCTCCCCCCGACGCCGGCGTATTCGCCCTCGGTGTTCTCGCGGACGATGACCCAGTCCAGGTCCGCGGGTCCCCGGTCGCGCAGGGGACCCCGGACACCGGGCAGGAGGCGGGAGGGACGGACGTTTGCATACTGATCGAATCCCTGGCAGATATTCAGCCGCAGCCCCCAGAGGGAGATGTGATCGGGGACTGAGGGGTGGCCGACGGCGCCGAAATAGATGGCGTCGAAGGCCTTCAGGATTTCCAGTCCATCCTCCGGCATCATCCGCCCGTTGGTATGGTAATAGTCACACCCCCAAGGAAAGGTCTCGAAGGTCATCCGGAAGCTTCCCGTGATCTTCTCCAGCGCGCCCAGGACCTCGATCCCCGCGGGGATCACTTCCAGGCCGATCCCGTCGGCGGGGACCGCAGCGATTCGATATGTCCGCATGGTGGTTCGTTTCTCCGTTTCTATTTCTTGATTCTCCCCAGATCCTTCATGATCTTCTCGTATTCGACCATCTTCTTCTTCACCAGGGCCAGGGACTCCTCGGGACCCATGAATTCCGTCTTGAAGGCGTTCTGGTCCATCTTTTTCTTGACCTCCGGGTCCTTCATGACCTTCTCGAAGGCATCGGCGAGGATCTTGACGATCTCATCCGGCGTGCCCGGAGGGGCGGCGACACCCCGGTAAGCCCCCTCCACGATGTCGTATCCCTGCTCCTTGAAGGTCGGCACGTCGGGGATGACTTCCATCCTTTTCTCCGAGGCGATGGCCAGGCCGCGGAACCTTCCCTTGTGCTGGGCCGCCATCGTGGAGTAGGTCATCAGCGCCGTCACATGGCCTCCCAGCAGGGCGGGGATCGCCGAACCGGTCCCGCCGAAGGGGATGTAGGTCAACTGGATTCCCGCGGCCTTGTTGAGCATGGTGGTCCCCAGGTCGTTCGCCGACGAGGTGCCGCTCCCGCCGACCGTGAAGACGCCGGGGGGGAGCTTCTTGGCGGCCTCGACAAATTCCTTGAGGGTCTTGTAGGGGCTGTCGTTGCGGACCATCAGAAGATTCGGGGTGCTCTCGAACATGTAGATTTGTTTGAGGTCCAGGGTCTTGTACCCGGCATTCCCCATCTCCATGGGCTGGAGAACCGTATGGGGCAGGTTGTGGCCGGCGATCGTATAGCCATCGGGCTTTGTCTGGACGAGTTCCGCCCAGCAGAGGGCGCCGCCGCCGCCGATCTTGTAGTTGATCGCGATATCAACGCCCAGCACCTTCTTGAGCACAGGTTCCTGGAACCTGGCGGTGATATCCGATTCCCCGCCGGGATTGAAACAGATGTTATAGGTGATCCGTTTGGTGGGAAATCCCGCCGCCGCATCGGCCGCGCCGACCCAGGCCAGGGCGAGGATGGCCGCAAGAACGATACAACCGACAATCTTCTTTTTCATAGCTTCCTCCTGAAAAGTGTTGATGGTTTATTTATGAATCAGTATTCCGCGTCATCCGTGACCACTTCGGGCGCTTTGGCGCGCACCTGAGACCAGATCCCCCTGCCGATGGAGAGAAAGGCCAGCGCCATGAAGACCGCGGAGATGGGACGGGTGAAGAAGATCAGCGGCGACCCCTGCGACATGAGCAGCGCCTGCCCCAGCGCCGTCTCCAGCATCTGCGCCAGGACGCTCGCCAGGACCATCGGGGCGATGGGGAAGCCGAGCTTTCGCATGAGGTACCCGATCACCCCGAACAGGAGCATGACCCACACATCGAAGATCTGAAACCGGATGCTGTAGGTCCCGACCATGGCACAGAAGACGATGATCGGCCCCAGGATATAGAAGGGGATCTTGCAGATCTTGGCCCACATCCCGACCAGCGGCAGGTTGAGGACCAGGAGCATCACGTTGCCGATATACATGCTGGCGATCACCGCCCAGACGAACTGCGGGTTCTGGGCGAAGAGCAGCGGCCCGGGCTGGAGACCATACATCATCAATCCCCCGAGCAGCACCGCCATCGACGGCGCCGTGGGAAGCCCGAAGGAGAATAGCGGGACGAACCCGGCGGTCGAAGTGGCGTTATTGGCGCCCTCCGGGGCGGCGACCCCCTCGATCGCCCCGCGGCCGAACCGTTCGGGGTGCTTGGAGACCCTCTTTTCGAGATCGTAGGCGACAAACGTGGTCACCGACGGGGTGCATCCGGGGAGGAGTCCCAGGAAGAACCCGACCGCTGTGGAACGAATCATTGCTCCCGTGCATTGCCTGATGTCGGCCCAGGTAGGCATCCAGTTTTTGATGTTCAACTCGCTGATGGCGGTGATCCGCTGCTCCACGTTGATCATCACCTCGCTGATCGCAAAGAGCCCCACGATGACGCTGATAAAATCCACAC
>Ga0194126_10008768_pt1 | contig 13671 bp, 9 predicted proteins | sample TA2KigC150mmetaG_FD_148641 | JGI IMG/M metagenome (GOLD analysis project Ga0194126, IMG submission 148641) | Freshwater microbial communities from Lake Tanganyika, Tanzania - TA2015035 Kigoma Deep Cast 150m | ecosystem: Environmental > Aquatic > Freshwater > Lake | place: Tanzania: Lake... | reverse complement strand
TATTTTTCATGGCCTGTTTCTCTTCCGGCTGGTACACCCACAGCGTTTTCCCGTCAAGGATAATATGCTGCTCTTCAGGCGCTTCATATTTCCAGAGCATCTTGCCCTGTTTCTTGAAGTACACCCGACCAGAGGCCTGCTGCACTACGGCAACAGCTCCCGAGCTGGTCTGCTGCTGAAAGGAGGCCTGCATGTCTTTGAGCGCCTCATAAGCCCGCTCGAGTTTTTTCACCTCCTGCGCGACATCTAAGGAAGCGCCAAAAGCACTCAGCGGCAGACACATCAGCAAAGCCGCACACGCATTGATGATCATCTTCATATACATTTCCTTCCTTTCATATACCCGGCCAAACTGCGGGGTTTATTGAAAAAAACAATTCTTGACGGATTGTCCAACAGCATCCAGATGCAAATCGCGTTTAATCTTTTGTAGGGGGCCGCAATGCATATCAGCCTCCGGACTTTTGCGAGCGCGTCAAAGTTGATGATCTCGTAAAATTTCAAAAAAACGCTGCTTTGTCATTCTGAGCGGAGCGAAGAATCCAGTTTTCCAGAATGTTAAGCGACCCTTCACTTCGTTCAGGGTGACGGTATCTGGCTTTTTACGACTACATCAAAGTTTATTGACCAGCACGTCCCTCGGCTTAACGCCGTCACTCTGGCCCACGACCCCTTCGCGCTCCATGCGCTCGATCATGCGCGCGGCCCGGTTATAGCCGATGCGCATGCGGCGCTGCAGATTAGAAATGGAAGCCTGACGGGTTTCCGTCACCAGCGCGACCGCCTTGTCATAGAGCTCATCATAATCATCTTCCTGCTCAACCCCGGATTCTTCCTCGCGCACGGCCAGAATCGTCTCATCATAGGAGGGCTGGGCCTGTTTCTTGATGAACTCGGTCACGCGGGTTATCTCCTGCTCAGAAATAAAGGCGCCATGAATGCGCTGCAGGCGCGACGTGCCGGGCGGAATGAACAGCATGTCGCCCATGCCGAGCAGTTTTTCAGCGCCCATCATGTCAAGAATAGTGCGCGAATCGACTTTGGATGAAACCTTGAATGAAATCCGGCTGGGGAAATTGGCCTTGATTACACCGGTCAGGATATCAACCGACGGGCGCTGGGTGGCTATTAACAGATGGATGCCGGAAGCACGCGCCATCTGGGCAAGGCGCGCGATAAACTGCTCGACATCCCGCGCGGCGATCATCATGAGGTCGGCAAGCTCGTCGATCACGACCACGATATAGGGCATCAGCGCCGGCGGCTCATGAGACGTGCCGGGCTTCCAGTTCTGGCGTTCATGCTCGATTTTTTTGTTGTACTGCACGATGTCACGGGTGCCCTTCTCAGCCAGAACTCGGTACCTGCGCTCCATTTCCTCAACCGCCCACTGCAGCGCGACAGCGGCCTTTTTGGGATTGACCACAACCGGATGCAGCAGATGCGGTATGCCGTCATAGGGAAACAGTTCAAGGCGCTTGGGATCGATCATCAGAAAGCGGACCTGGTCAGGCGTTGCCTTGAACAAAATACTGCAGATAACGGTATTAACGAACACGCTCTTGCCCGATCCGGTCGTGCCCGCAACCAGAAGATGCGGCATGCGCGCCAGGTCATTGATAACCGTGCCGCCGCCGATATCCTTGCCCAGGCCCATCGTCAGGAGAGAGCGCGACTGCTGGAATTCCTCGCGCGCCACGATCTCGCGGAATGAAACGGTCTTGCGCTTTTTGCTGGGCAGCTCGATGCCCACAACCGACTTGCCCGGGATCGGGGCGATACGCACACTTACGGCCTTCAGCGCCAGGGCAAGGTCATCGGACAGGTTGACGATCTTGTTGAGCTTCACGCCTGAGGCGGGCTCGAATTCAAAGCGAGTTATTACAGGGCCGGGACCTATTTCAACCACCCGGCCGCGAACCCCGAAATCAGCAAGCTTCTGCAAAAGAACTTCGGCATCGTCGCGCAGGCGCTCGCGGTCAAACTCGATGCCGGCATCATCAGTGGAATCCAGCAGCGAAAGCGACGGCAGCGTATACGTTGCATACGATGCAGCCCGCTTCGGGGTGAAGTCTTCTGTTTCCTGACGGCCGGGCGCAGGCGGCCCATGGTCTTTTTCAAGATAGATGTGAATCGGAATATCATCCGGCACGCTGAAATCTTCAACCGGCTGGCCAGCCGGGTTTTCAGCCCTTGCAGGCGCTTCAGCCGGAGGGAAAAGCGGCGGCTGCACACTGCGCACCGGCGCCGAACGGGACTGCCGTGCGGCCGAGATGCGTGCTGCCCGGTTTGCACGGATTCGCGCCGCCAGGTCGACCAGCGGCTGCACAACGCGCTCCCGCAGCCCGTCAACTATTCTGCCTGAGAGCACGACAAATGATACGCGGGTCAAAACCATCACAACGATCAGGGCCAGAAGGACGATCAGCAGGTATGCGCCGACACGCCCGATCGTACTGTCAAGCAGCCGGGCCAGCAGTCCCCCGAACAGCTCCCCTCCGGCATGAAAGCGAAATCGTGTCAGTTCAAGATCGCCAAAAACCAGGCTCAGGAACACTTCAATGATGATGAAAAGCAGCAGGCACAATGCGGAGCGGAACCAGAACCAGCGGTCAAAACTGGGTTTAAAAAGAAGCTTGAACGCCAGCCACAGCATCAGCACCGGCACGACAAAGGCGCCGAGGCCCAGCAGGACTTCAAGCAGAAATCCGGCGCAGTGCGATCCGATAAGCCCTCCCATATTGTAAATGAGATCGGGCCGCTCGCTGTACTGAACGGTAAACGAGGGATCATCGGGATGATAGCTGAAAAGGCAGCAGGCGATAAAAAAAGCAAGCGCGATCAGGATAATGCCGGATACCTCCCGGCCGGGATGCATTCGCGGCGCCTGCGAAGTGCGTTTCTTTTTTCTTGATGAAGCCATATCAGTCCGTTATCTCAGCGTCCGCATACACCAGCTGCCTACGAAGCGCAGCATTTTTTATACTTTTTTCCACTGCCGCACGGGCAGGCGTCATTGCGCCCGGTTTTTGTTTCAATGACGACCGGACGCGGAGGGTTAAGCAGCCGCTCAAGCTCGGAAGTATCCTCGGGGCTCTCAGGATCAACCGTTATCAGGCACTCCCAGCCATGCTCTTCGCATACGGCCCGAACCTCGGCTTCGCGCGCAGGACTGCCAACGCTCACCCGCGCCGGATTTTTCGCAGTGCCGAGCTTTGCCGTGCGCAGGCCGTCAAAAACTTTGCCTGCGTTCTCCGTGCTCACCCGCGGCTTTTTCCTCGGGGTAAAAACCCGTTTTCCCATGTCATTTTCCTCGCCGCGCGCAATCCGCGGACATTGTGCAATCTGCCGGGATTGATTAACTACGGTTCTACGCTTTAATAATCAACCTATCATAAATGCAGGAGTTTTTTTGTCAAGAGTATTCGCACGAGCGCAGTGCGGGTTGCGTATTTCCTGCTTTTCATGGAAACCTATCACAAGCAATGCAGATCGGGTCACTCATAGACGCACAACCTATCTGAGCGGCAGGCCTGTGATTGATCGATGTTGTGGAGGGACGCGCTTCTGCGCGTCCGGATTCAAATCGATTCGTCTCATGCGGCCATGCGCAAACATGGCCCTCCACAAAAACATTTCGGCGGGACCTGAAAGCTCTCGTTCCTCCAGATTCCATCGACATTTTTATTTGATCTGCGCAGATGTTTATATCAACAAGCCGGAAATCACGCCAATCAAAAAAATGTACATTTTACAATTTTTATTAACCCTCCCCCCGTACAGCTTTCCGCAAGAAAATCTTTGACTGCAAAGGTACGATACAGTACAACTGTGCGGTACTGTAACCGTGCAAAGGCCGCATCATGAAACTCTATCTTCTTTTCGATATTGACGGAACCCTGGTAAACACCGGCGGTGCCGGCCTGCGGGCCATGCAAGGCGCAGCAGTCGAATGCCTCGGTGACGGCAACCTGCTGGAAGGCTTCTCGTTTGCCGGCAAGACCGACCGGAGCATAATCCATGACCTGATCCGCCGGGCAGGCATTCAAAACGGCTTTGACGACAAAGCCTGCTGCATGAATGAGCGCTATATAGCACTGCTCAAACCGGCCCTTGCCGGCGCGCACAACTTTCTCGTTTATCCGTATGTGCACGAAGTGTTGGAGCAGTTCAGCCGTGACAACAGCCTGGAACCGGCCCTTTTGACCGGCAATCTTGAGCAGGGCGCCCGGCTGAAGCTTGAACACGCCGGGCTGTGGAGCTATTTTCAGTGGGGTGTCTACGGTGAGGTTTCCGAGAATCGCAACGACCTCGCGCACGAAGCGCTCAGGAGTATCACGGCAAAGGACGGCCCTGTCGATCCGCGCTGCATTATTATTATCGGCGACACGGTAAGCGACATACGCTGCGGCCAGGCTATCTGCGCAACCACTGTTGCCTATTCAGCCGGATTTGAGCCTGCTGAAAAACTGCTCCCTGCCGGCCCCGATCATCTCATCGATGATTTCAGACATCTTCCCGGAATTATTGCGCGATTGCGCGCCTGCCTGTAACATTTCGACTCCCAACCACAGGGCGGCCACGGGGGGCCGCCCCTGCGCTTCTAACCCTGAATATTGATGAGTTCGTCAAAAGTCACAGGAAAGGTCATTGCGAGCGAAGCGCCTGTCCGCCGAAGTTATTACTATAACAAAGGCGGAAAGCAATCTCCAGGTTTCCTGATATCAGAAAAATGAGACTGCCGCGTCGTCCCGCCGGGCGGGACTCTTCGCAATGACAGGACTGCATTTTTTTACAGAACCATCGACCTTGAGCTTTGAACCGGCGAAGGATTGTTCGCCACTACCCCCCACAACTCCGCCCCAAAAAAACAGGGCGGCCACAGGGGGCCGCCCCTACGATTCTAACCTTGCATATTGAATATTTCTTGACCCCTGTCCGAACTCCCAACACCAAACGCCGAACTACAGGGCGACCAGCCGGTCCGCCCCTACTTGCCCTTGGGCTCCCAGAGCTGCATGGCATGATAGCCCTTTTCCTTGAACTCCCGGTTCAGAATCGCAATCCGCTCAGGGACAATTTTGGTGATGATTTTGCTGGCGCGGACAACCCCGATTAGGGCCTCGACGTCCGGCGGCTGCGGCACCATCGGATTGGGCTTGGGCAGCGGCAGTGTTGCTATATAAATCGCGGCGGCCTCGTCAAAACCCGGATCAGTACCTTTAAGCTGCTCGGCCCGTCCCACGACCTGCACTCCCAGGGCACCGCTGAAATAATCATAGTCTTCGCGCTGTTTGACATAGGCCAGGGACACCTGCGGGTTGGACGCGATGTGAAAGAGCTTTTCAGTCTGCTTTTCAGACATCGCGTACAGGTTCATGGTTTTCGGATCAAGCACGAATTCAATCACCGTGGCCAGCGGCTTGTTCTCAAACGATGTGGCCATGACATAAATCTCACGGTAGTCGCCTTTGCCGCGAAGCGCGGCCAGGATCGCCTGCTCAATCATTTCACGCGGAGCGCGGCCCTTCACTGTCTTTTTCAACGCCATGGTTGCGGAGGTGTATGCATCCACGCCGTCGTAGCGATGGCAGTCAAGGCATTTCATGCCCTCATCGAACACGCCGTGATGCTGCGGCTTTTTCAGGGGCTTCACGTACAGGTAATCAGGCCCGCCCGGTGTCCAGGGTTTGTCTTCGGCAGCGGCCGGGAACGCAGAGAAAAGAATGATAATTGCAAACGGAACAAGTACGATTTTTTTCATAACATCTCCTTTATACAACACACTGACAGTATAGGTTTCATTCAGGGCATACACACTGCGCATATATGTGGTAATGATACTCCTGCGGAAGCTCTGTGTCAATGCGGGAGGGCAACAGGGCAGCCACGGGGGGCTGCCCCTGCGATCCCGGACCCGATAGCGATACCGAATTTTCAAACTTTGAACTCTTGAACCTTCAACTCTTGAACGTTGAACCCTTGAACAGAGAACAATGACGACCGGCCGGTCGCTACTACACTCCGAACTCCCAACTCCAAACTCCAAACTAACTTACTCCCCATCAAGTGCAACAACGCACGCGTCCGCGTAGCCGATATCGCGAAAATGAGCCGCGCTGATGTGGGCCTCGATCAAATCATGAAAAGTTCCGGTTGAAACGCGATAGCGCACGCCCTGCAGGCTGTCAACGCGTATGACGCGCGCACTGTGGCCCTGTTGGACGAGGCGCTGCTGCACCGCATCGGCAGCAGCCCTGTTTTCGTAGGCGCCGACGGGTATGGTAAATGTTCCTGAACGGAAATCAGGGATCGGCTCGGGCGTCAGGCTGAGCTGCCCGCCATGGCGGTGCTCGGTTGCGCGCTGCAGGGCCTCGATGCGCACGGGCGCGGTTCCGGAACCGATCATACCAAGCGCATGAGCCGCGCTGTAGCTCAGATCGATAATTCTGCCGGCAACAAACGGGCCGCGGTCATTAAGGCGCACAACAATACTTGTACCGGTATCGGTACGGGTCACCCTGAGCGCCGTTCCCATCGGCAGGGTTTTATGCGCCGCGGTCATGGCATGCATGTCATAGACCTCGCCGTTGGAGGTCCGTTTACCGTGAAAGCCGGGGCCGTACCAGCTGGCAAAGCCATCTTCAACAAACCCCTGCGCGCTGGGAATCGGGTAATACCAGACGCCGAAGACCTTATAGGGCCTCTGCGTCGGCGGCAGGGCGGCATCAGGAACAGGAGGCTTAGGGGGCGGAGGTGCCGCGCAGGAACTCAGGAAGGCAGTAATCAGCAGCACCTGCATGAAGCGCAGCGCGGCGCGCGGCGCAACGGCTGCAGTCAGGCTCATATGGCGGCTGCTCAGGTGCATGGCGTACTGTCAGAGGCGCGCCCGCGATCACTCAGCGGGCGCGCGGAACGGTGATCATTTTTTTTGCAGCAGCAGCTCACCGATCTGGACCGCATTCAGGGCCGCACCTTTGAGTATCTGATCGCCGCACACGAAGAATTCAAGACCGCGCTCTCCGAAAACAAGGTTGCGCCGTATACGGCCGACCTCAACATCGAACTGTTCGCTTGCGGTCAGCGGCATGGGATAGACGAAACTGGCAACGTCATCCCTGACAACGATGCCGGACGTCTTCCTGAAAAGCTCGCGAACCGCAGCCGGATCGACCGGATCGCGGGTTTCAACCACAATACTCTCTGAATGCGCGCGCATGGTCGGAATGCGCACGCAGGTGCATGATACCGGAATACTCTGGTCGCCGAATATTTTCCTGGTCTCCCACACGACCTTCATCTCTTCACGGGTATAGAGATTGTCCTGAAACGAATCGATATGCGGAATCAGGTTGAAGGCTATCGGGTGCTTGAACACCGCGCAGCCCGGAGCCTCGCCGGCCAGAGCCCGGCGCGTCGCCTGCTCAAGCTCGGCCATGCCGCCGTTGCCCGCGCCGCTGGTGGCCTGATAGGTTGAGATAATGACTTTCTGCAGCCCGTAGCGCGTGTAGATGTTCCACAGCGGGATTGCGGCGATTGCGGTCGTGCAGTTCGGGTTTGAGATCAGTTTCGCACTGCCGATCGCACCGGGGTTGATCTCCGGGATCACCAGCGGCACGCTGTCGTCATAGCGGAACGTTGAGGAATTATCAATGACCGTGCAGCCGGCCGCAACGGCCCGGGGCGCGAACTGTTTGGGCCAGCCGCCGCCAATGGCAAAAAACGCAAGGTCGAATTCGCTGAAATCAGCCGTATCGGCCAGCTCGATCGTCTTTGGTCCCCAGGGCGTTTCCAGCTGTTTGCCGGCCGAGCGCTCGGAGGCGAAAAAACGCAGAGATGCAAACGGAAAAGCCCGTTTGTGCAGCACCTTTGTCACTTCCCGGCCGACCATGCCGGTCGCGCCGAATATTGCCACTCGTAAAGCCATACCAAAATCTCCTGTCAATCAAGTAATAATATTCATCGTACGCAGCACGCGCTCAAGCTCAGCGCGGTGCTCAGCGCGTTCAAGCTCACACAGCGGCAGCCGGAACGCCTCGGTACACATGCCCCGCATGGCAAGTGCGGTTTTAATCGGAATCGGATTAGTCTCGATAAATTCAACCCGGAACAGGGGATCCAGCTCCTCCTCAAGCGCCCGGGCCCGCTCGAAATCACCCTGCAGGGCCGCGTGAATCATGGCAACCATGCGGTCGGGAACCAGATTTGAGGCCACCGAAACGACGCCGTGACCGCCGGCCTCGATCAGGCGCAGGGCCATGTTGTCGTCGCCCGAGAGCACGCAAAACTGCGGCGTGCGCCGCGCGATGACGGCCTTCATCTGGTCAAGGTCGCCGGAGGCCTCCTTCATGGCCGTAATATTCGGGCAGTCGTGCATCAGGCGCACCAGCGTATCGGTTTCGAGATTGACGGCCGTGCGGCCCTTGATGTTATAGAGCATGCAGGGAATATCCACGGCATCAGCAATAGCCTTGAAATGCAGGTACATGCCCTTCTGGGTCGGTTTGTTATAGTACGGGTTCACCAGCAGCACGCCGTCGGCGCCGGCCTCACGCGCGTGCCGGGTGAGGCGTATGGCCTCGGCCGTTGCATTGCTCCCGGTGCCGGCAACCACCGGAACCTGACCCTTGACGAAATCAACCGTCAGCTCGATCACGCGGTCATGCTCGTCATGGCTGAGCGTGGGGCTCTCACCGGTGGTGCCGCAGGGAATCAGCCCGTCGACTGCATTGTTAAGCTGAAACTCGATCAGACGCTTGAGCGCGTCCTCATCGACGTCACCGCCCGCTGTGAAAGGCGTAATCAATGCGGTATATACTCCCGTAAACTTCATCGGCCTGTCTTTCTGTATGGTTGCCACGGTCGTTAACCGTTCAAAAAGTAATGAATTATAGTGCTATTTTGAGGGCAAGTCAACATCGATGACACACGACGCACTTCAGGGCCGCGGCCGGGCAGCCGCACAGCGACATCACCTGAGCACCATAGTGCAGCTCAATCCTGAGCTATCATGCCGATTGATACAAAGAGCGGACAGGGTTTCTGATTAACTAAAGCGGCAGGCACATGCCGTCCAAAAATTCCATATAAACGGATTATCGCTGAAAAACATGTGGCGCCCAGTGCGGTAACTACTGTATAATGCAGCACAAGGAATGCTGCACCTGCAGCCCCGGCCCTGAAACCGCTAACCCTAGTGCACATCAGCACAGAAACCATTGGAAAAAACATGAATGCACGTTCGTTCTTTTTCATGCCGCCCGCCCTGGCCGTACTGCTTGTCCTGTGCGCCGCACCGGTGAGTGCCGGCGAAGCCCGCATCGCTATCAGCGTTTTTCAAGTCAACTCAAGTGAAGACCTGGGCTATCTCCAGGCGGGCCTCAGTTCGCTCCTGCCCCCGCGCATCAGCGTGCCGGGTAAAATACTCGTTGTCGACAACACCGATGTTCGCCGGGCCCTCAGCCCGCCGCAGGCCGATTACAGCACCGAAAAAAAGGCACAGCTTGCGGGCACGCTCAAGGTTGACTACCTGCTGACCGGCAGCCTGACGAAAATCGGCGATGCCGTCAGCATCGACGCGTTCCTCTACGATGCCGCCAGTCCGGAGCTCTCAACTCCCCTGACCGTCAATTGCACCGGCCTTGACAGCATGCTTGAAAAGGTACAGGAACTTGCCGTCAGGCTGCAGCGGCGCATCATCTACGGAACAGACCCCGATGCCGCAGCAGCGCCTGCACCTGTCGCCGAATACCGCCCGGCAGAACCGGCAATTGCACCCGCGCGGACCGCACAACAGCTGCAGGCAGCACCCGCACCGGTCTTCCAGCCGGCAGCCCCTGTTTTTGAGGCCGAGCCTGCCCGTGAATACGTCATCATGCACACGCCTTTTGTGAGCATGGCCGCTGGCGACGTCACCGGCAGTGGGCGTCTGCAGCTGCTGCTTGCCGACAATCTCGACGTTCGCGTGTACGACCCGACGCCTGAAGAACTTATCCTGAAGGCGACTGTGCCGGCCAAAACCGGTGAATATATCATACATGTTGACGCATTCGACCTGAACGATAACGGCCGCGCGGAAATCTACGTCAGCTCCCATACCCCCCGGATGGCCAATTCCTTTATTGCCGAATACACGGAAGGATCATACCCGCGCATCGCGGAAAACATGCCGTGGCTCCTGCGCACCTACCCTTCCGAAGACCGCCTCATACTTTTGGGGATAAAGCCCGGCACGTTCAGTCCTTTTTCCGGAACTGCCTTCGAATTTATATGGAAAGACGGCACAGCGCAGCCGGCCGCGGAATGTTCCCTGCCCGGCGGAGTTTCACCGTTCGGTTCCAGCCGTCATGATATCAACGGTGACCTGCGCGACGAATACATCGCCTTTTCCCGCGGCATTCTCAACCTCAACTACAGTCTGCATGTTATGTCAGCTACCGGCAGAATTCTGTGGAAAGACACCCAGAAAATCGGAGGCGAACCCAACTCATTCCCCCGCTCCATCGTCGGTGACGGCGCGGGAACCTCCGAAGCCATCCCCCTGCGGACCTATTGCGCCGATATCAACGCTGACGGCCGAACCGAAATACTTGCCCCGCGAAACACAAAAAAATCAACCGGGGTGCTGGGCCGGATTTCATCCTACGACAGCGGCGAGATGCTGTGCCTGCACTGGGACGGCACAAGCCTAAACCAGAACTGGTCAAGCAGCGCCCAGGACGGCTATATTGCCGATTTTCTGGTAGCCGACATTGACGGCGACGGCGCACAGGAGCTGATCGTCCTTGCGGTTGCACGCGCCGGGCTGTCGGGCAGGTCACGCAACACCGTAAGCATCTACAAACAGGCGCGCTGAACGGCCGGGCCGCGCCGCCCGCACTCACATTTTTGATTTGAACTCATTGATTTTACGGTACAGCGAAGAGCGCGCGATTCCCAACTTGCGGGCGGCATCGGCATGGTTGTTGCCGCACTCCCTGAGCGCATGCATGATCAGCGCGCGCTCAGCCGAATCCCGGGCCCGCTTCAACGGATCGGGGTGGGCGAAAAACCCTTCATAGCCGCAAGCGTCCGTGCTGCCGGGCCCGGAGTCTGCGGCGCGCGTCGGTGCTGCGGCGTCGACAAGATCACGGGCGGAGCCGCCCAGAAAACAGCAGCGCTCTATCAGGTTTTCCAGCTCGCGCACATTGCCCGGATAGTCGTATTCGGAAAAAAACCGGTAGTCCTGCTCGGTGACCTGCGGAATGTCGATATTCATTTTTCTTTTCAGCTTCTCTCGAAAATGATCGATCAGCAGCGCAATATCCTCACGCCGCTCCCTCAGGGGCGGAACATGCACGGGGATGACATACAGGCGGTAATACAGGTCTTCACGGAAGCGCCCCGCCCTGACCTCCGCGCGTAAATCCTTGTTCGTGGCCGCAATCAGGCGCACGTCGACCCTGTGCGGAATCGGATCACCCACACGGCTGATCTCACCGCGCTCAATCACTCTGAGCAGCTTGACCTGCATATCCCGGTCCATTTCTCCGATTTCATCCAGAAACAGGGTGCCCCCGCTGGCTTCCGCAAAATAGCCCCTGCGGTTTTCAATCGCGCCGGTATAGGCCCCTTTGACGTGCCCGAAAAATTCGCGCTCCATGAGTTCGCGGGGAATGGCGCCGCAGTTGACTGAGATGAGCGGTCCGGCGCTGCGGCGGCTGTTAAAGTGGATCGCATTGGCAACCAGTTCCTTGCCCGTGCCGGTTTCGCCGGTCACGAGGACGTTGGCATCGCTGTCACGGATGGAATCAAGCAGCTGGTACATTTTGCGCATGGGCGCGCTTTTACCGATGATGACTCCGTAGCGGTAGCGTTCCTGCAGCCGGCTGCTCATGGAGCTGATCTGGCGGGCCTGCGCTTCGTTTCTCATCATCAGGCCGCGCAGCCTCAGAAGCGATTTAATCCGCGCCCGGAGTTCCTGGGCATTAAAAGGCTTGACGATATAGTCATCTGCGCCCTCTTCAAGCCCGGCAATTTTCATATCAACATCGGCCCGGGCTGTCAGAAACACAAACGGTATCATACGAAACCGCTCACTGGCCTTCACCGTGTGCAGCAGTGCATAGCCGTCCATGCCGGGCATCATGATATCACTCAAAATCAGATCAGGAATGCAGTCCTGCATTTTTTCCAGCGCTTCAACGCCGTCACGAACCGCAACAGCATCGTATTCACGCCGCACAATCGTGCAGATATAGGCGCTTAAAGCAGGGTTATCCTCAACAATCATGATCAACGGCCGCGTTCCGCTGACAGGCCCGCTGGCGTCGCCGATTTCAACGGCGGAACCATCAGGCTCATCGCAGGTGAAAGCGGGCGCAGGGGCGTCCGTGGCCGGGGCGCCAGCGACCTGCCGCGCATCACCGAAAGGCAACTGCACCACAAAACACGTGCCGCCCGAAGGCAGGGTCTCAACCGCCAGACAGCCCCCGAGTGCTCCGGCAAGGCCATGGGCATGCAGCAGCCGTATGCCCATGGTGAAACCGCCGGTATCCGCTTCGATTTCATAGGATCCGGACAGTTCACACAGACTGCGGAACTGCTCTGCGCTGAGGCTGATCCCGGTGCAGTGGAAACGCACAACCAGTGAGGGCTCCCGGGGTATGTCTGACGGAATGTCGCCCGCGCCCTCAGGTGAGTGCGCGGGAACCTGCCCGGCCGTAACGCTTATGGCGGATCCTGCCGGAGCAGCCGCAAGCGCACAGGACATCAAATCATGGAAAACAGCCCGAAGATGGACCGGATCTGCATACAGCGGCGGCAGATCATCAGGCATGCAACAGGCAAGCGTGATATTCTTCAGCGCACAACTGCGCTGAAAGGATTCGAGCAGCGCAGCCGACATGCTCCGCACATCTATCCGCGCAGGGGTAATGGTGATGGTGCCGGCCTGCAGCCTGCTGAAATCCAGCAGATGATCGACCATCATCATCAGCAGGCGGGAATTGCTCAGCACTGTCTGGATCTGGCCGGCCACAGGGGCGTCCAGCGGCCCCCAATCCCCCTGCAGCATATTCTCAAGCGGTCCGATACACAGGGTGAGCGGGGTTCTGAACGCATGCGTGACATTGGCAAAAAAACGGCTGCGGTACTCATAGGCCTGCCTGAGTTCCTGATCAACCATTTTCTTACCGGTAATGTCGCGCACAATCCAGACGGTTGCAATACAGTCGCCCGCGTTGTTCCGCACCAGCGAAACACCGTTTTCCAGGTATACAACGCGGCCGTCACCGCGGCGGAATGAAGCTTCATAGGATATCTGGCCGGTTTCATCCACACTGGCCACTTTCGATGCATTCAGCTCATCAGGCCAGTTTTCAACGTCGATATAGTCTGAAAAGCGCCGGCCGATAAAAAAATCCCTGCTGTAGCCGGTGATATGCTCAAGGGCACTGTTGACGTGCAGGCACACATCGTTCATATCGGCAATGACGATGCCGTCATAGGAGGCTTCGATGATATTCAGCAGAAAGTCGCTCGTTTCAGGCATGGCGGCACCGGGCATGCCGTGCAGCTTTAAAGCAGCAGCCGGAGACGCCTCTCCGGTAATAAACAACAGCCAGCCCCGGCACACACCCTGAGCATCATGCAGCGGCACCTGCAGCAGCACAACCTGGAGCAGCCCTCCTT
>Ga0194126_10008767_pt1 | contig 13672 bp, 12 predicted proteins | sample TA2KigC150mmetaG_FD_148641 | JGI IMG/M metagenome (GOLD analysis project Ga0194126, IMG submission 148641) | Freshwater microbial communities from Lake Tanganyika, Tanzania - TA2015035 Kigoma Deep Cast 150m | ecosystem: Environmental > Aquatic > Freshwater > Lake | place: Tanzania: Lake... | reverse complement strand
CCAAGATGATCCTGAAGGATTTCGTGCTGGACAATTACCTGTTCGAAACCGACAAGGACGCCCTGGACCCGCAGGAGCGGGTCGCCATCCAGCGTCAGTTGAAGCATGAAATGGCGGAGATTTTCTATGGCCGCAATTACAAACTGCGGCGGTAGGGTAGTCCGCCCCGAACCCAACGAAAGCCGGCCCTTGGGCCGGTTTTTTTATGCCACGATGGCTGGATGTACGGTTTTCGATCCAGCGGGATGCGGAAACATTGCCTTGCTGCCCCAAGGATGCCACGATGCTGGCCGATGGACAGGGATGGTCGTCAACTCCAGGCCAGCGGAGGCGATCACAGAGCTTCCGGCCGGCATGACAATCACACCTCGGGGAGGGGCCATGAATAAAGCATTGATCGTGAACATCCCTGCATTCACCGCGCTGCTGGTCGGCGCTGTGAGTCTCGGCCTGCCGGCGTTCGCCATGGCCGCCAGGCAAAACTGTCAGGCCAGGCTGCATGCCATTACCGGCGCTTACCTGGGCTGCCGCTTGCAAGCCGAAGCCGCCGCTACCAAGGGACGCAAGCCCGTGAACATCGATAAGGCGCGATCGCGCTGCGAAAAGACTTATGAGCGCCAGTATGACCGGGCCATCCGGCAGGGTGGCGCCGGCTGCCCGGCCAACGATCCATTGCCCATCCAGCCGCTGCTGAAAGAGGAGGTGAATGACACCGTCCACGAGGTGAATTCGTTGATTACGGACGCCCCGCCCTCCGCCAAGGCGGCCACGCTGATTTTGTACAATCACTGTGCGACCCCGCTCAAGATCATGTCGCCGACCAGCAGTTCGATCAACGGCATGGTGCTGGGTCACCATGAAAGCAAGAGCTGGCCCACCGGCAGTTCGGGGACTCTCAGGCAGAATGCCCCCAACACCTTCATGGTCGCGCCCGTGACCAGCGACAACCAGTGCCAGCAACTCGCCTGTCAGACCTGGTCCGACATACAGGCATCCGGTCAACGCATGGGGTACATGTGGGGCAATAATCCGCCGCATCACAACAACCTGACCTGGGCGGCCTATTGTCAACCCACCAATGCCGCCGCGCACCAGTGCACCACGACATCGACAACACCCTGTTGCGGCTCGCGGATGGTGTACGACAATACCTATGGCACAACCTTCGAGATTACCCCGAATGGCGGGAGTAGCCTGAATCAGGATTTCGTCGATCTCAGCACCAACTACGGCTCTGGACCGGAATCGCCGCCGCCTCTGTGCAACGGCAGTAATCCCAACGACTGCGTCGCGCCGCAGGCGAACATCTTCTTCAATGTGCCGGTGCAGGTCCAAATGACCAATACCGGCAACCCCAGTCAGGCCTGCGCCTTCCCGCCCGGCAACACGAAAACGCTCACCTGTACCGCGGTGTCCTGCTCCGATGCCTATCAATACCCCACCGATAACAAGCAGGCCGTCTGTGCCGGCGGTACCGGCTATGTCGTAACTTTCTGTCCTGGCAAAAATCAACTACCCGCCATTCCCGCCGCTACGGCATTGGCAACGACCAGCCAGACCATCACGATCAAGAACAATCTCAGCGCCAGTTCGCCGCCCTGTCCCGGTGGCAATACCGTCAGTGTTTTCACCTCGGGCGGCGGACAGCAGGTCATTCAACCGGGCGGATTGCCCATCACCATCACCGGAAACTATTCGGCCTACCCGGGGCTGGGCTTGCAGGTCAACAATTGGTACTGGACTTCGGAAGAATTGCCAGTCCAGGTGAATCCGCAAAACCCCGATAACTCCGGGGCGCAATTCATGCTCTCGGATCAATGTAGCCTGTCGCAGGCGCCGCCCGTCTATGGCGAGGGCATCGAAACCTACGCGATTGCGAACGTGACCGCCCAACCGACCAGCACCGGTTGTCAGATCACCATCAGCGAGAAACAACCCTGGACGGACGCGGTCACCCCTGGCTGCTGCGCGCCCCCTTTGTCTGGCATGAGCAATGTGTGCCAGGGCCCCTGGGGCGTGACCAACAACCAGCAACCCTGGCCGCCACAGTAACCGCTTGCCACCGGTCCAGGGTGACGCAATCGGGCCCTGCTGGCTTTGGCCGGAACGGTACTGGGGCTGGCCTGGCAACGGCGGCAGCGCCAGCAAGCGCAGCGGCTCGGCAAGGCCCAGGCGGCGGAGCGCGCATCCCTCGCGCAATTCCGCCTGCTGTTCGAAGAATCGCAGGATGGCATTCTGCTGCTGAGCCCGGACCATCGCCTGCTGGACGCCAATCCGGCCGCCTTGGCGCTCCTGGGGTATAGCCGTGAGTCACTGCTGGCGCTGTTCTTGCCGGATCTCCTCGTCCCGGACGAACACGTCCGGCTCGCCGCCGCCGTCGCCCGGATGATGGCGGGGGAACCGCACCAGGGCGAATGGCGGCATCGCCGCCGATACCCTGGCCATGCTTTTCCAGCCCTGCACCCAGGCGGATGCCGGCACCACGCGGCGCTTTGGCGGGACGGGGCTGGGTCTGTCGATCTGCAAGCGGCTGGTGGAATTGATGGGGGGCGCCATTGGCGCGACCAGCGAGCCCGGCGTGGGTAGCGTCTTCTGGTTCGAACTGCCCCTGAAGCGGACCGCGACGGTTGCGGCCACACCCGCCGCCGAAAAGGGCGCCACGCCGCCGGCCGGGCCGCGCTTGCAGGGCCTCCGGGTGCTGGCGGCGGACGACAACCGCATCAACCTCTTCATGCTCGAACGGGTCTTGAAGTTCGAGGGCGTGAGTCGCGTCCAGCTTGCCGCCGACGGTCAGCAAGCGTTGAAAACGCTGGAAGCCGACCCGCAAGGCTTCGATTGTGTGCTGATGGATATCCAGATGCCGGTGATGGACGGTCTGACCGCTACCCGACGGATTCGTGAGAGCGCCGAACTTCGGAGGCTACCCGTCATCGCCCTGACGGCCGGGGTCATGGCCGAGGAGCGCGAGCGGGCCGAGGCGACCGGAGTCACGGGTTTCCTCGCCAAACCACTGGACTTGGCGGCCATGGTGGCGATGTTGCGGCCTTATGCGCCCGCGATGGATGCTGAACCACCGCCCGCCCAATCCTGACTGGGCGCGGAGGGTATCCGCACCTGCCCCCCGCGCGTTCTCCGGCCATCCCTCTTTGTGAACCGTCGCAGGCCGATCCGTATCTGCCCCGCGGTATGGATGAATGAGCAGGTAAAGGTTCATTTGAAATCCCCTCACCCCAGCCCTCTCCCCGAAGGCGGAGAGGGAGTTGATGGGTATCTTTACCCGCTCATTTATCCATATCTGGCGTGGTTTCTCATGCTCACCGCGAGCCGCCTGTATGCTATGGTGTGCACCCGGGCTTGGATGCTTTTGACGCTAACGGGAACCTTGCCTGATTCACCTCTGCGCGAGTGACCTGCAAGCCCCGGACGCGGTTGGACGAATGACATGCCCCAGACTAGGGGGTTGTGACGGGGCGGGAGCCGTTCGCCGGTTCGCCCGACCTGACCGATGGCATCCTCAATAATGCCATCACGGACGCCCTGGAGGCGGATGCGACGATGAGCCGGCGGGCGCTGGATTCGGAGAACATCCGGGACGGGTTGCGGGATATTCCGCTGGGGCCAGGGAAGTGTATGAGCCGCTACGGAGCTGGCCGGGTGGAATTCCGGTCGCCGGATAACACCATTGATCGCAACCGTATGAAATCGCACTCCATTCACTCGTATCGGTTTTTCCTCCTGTCGCTGATCCTGTTGTTCATCAGCTATCCCGCGCTGATGTTGCACGGTTTCCCGGGAAGGGTCACGGAGCTGTTGCTGACGATCCTGGTATTGACGGCGGGGTCCATCCTGAGAGTGGGCAAGACCCGGCGTTCCCTGGTCACCCTGCTTTCCGCCGCCCTGGTCGTGCTGATCTGGATCTGGTCGCTGGTCATGCCCGGGTTACATTGGCTCGTGCCCTTGCGGATCCTGTTCTTTGTCACCTTCCTGGCCCAGATCATGATCACGGTGATCAGGGATGTCTTTCATGCGCCGAATATATCCAGTACCAACCGGCTCTACGGGGCCATTTGCATCTATCTCCTGGTGGGGATTTTCTTCGGTAACCTCTACATCGCCCTGGATGTGCTGCTGCCGGGTTCGTTTGAGTGCAAGACCACGCTATGCGGCCAGGAATTCGCCAATAACTTCATGATCGGCCTGCACCTGTATTACAGCTTCGCCACGATCACTACGGTGGGGTATGGCGATATCGTGCCCAGGAACACCTTTGCCGCCATGCTCTCCAATCTTGAGGCCATCATCGGACAGGTCTACATGGCCGTGGTGGTGGCGCGGCTGGTAGGCATCCATCTGATGGACCGCGATAACCCGTAATGAGTGGCGGCCAGAGGCGATAGCCGCGCGGCGTCCGCCCGGTCATGCGGTTCCGGCCAGCCCGCGCCGGGCTGGACCCGGAATCGGGGTGGTCGGTCCGCCGGCGGTATGGATGGATGAGCGGATAAAGGGTCATTTGAAATCCCCTCACCCCGGAGGCGGAGAGGGAGTTGATGTAGCTTTACCTGCTCATTTATCCATAGCCGGCTTCAGCCGAGCAGCGAACTCATTCTCTGTCCCATCTCCGACGGCGTCGCCACGACCTCCACGCCGGCCGCCTTGAGTGCGGAGACCTTGCTGGCCCCCGTGCCCTTGCCGCCGGTGATGATGGCGCCGGCATGGCCCATGCGCTTGCCGGGCGGCGCGGTGAGTCCGGCGATATAGCCGACCACGGGCTTGGTGACGTGGGATTTGATGTAGTCGGCGGCTTCTTCCTCGGCGCTGCCGCCGATCTCGCCGACCATGATGATGCCTTTCGTGGCGGGATCGGCTTCGAAGCGCGACAACACCTCGATGAAGTCGATCCCCTTGATCGGGTCGCCGCCGATGCCGACGCAGGTGGTCTGGCCGAGACCGGCGCGGGTGGTCTGGTAGACGGCTTCGTAGGTCAGCGTGCCCGAGCGCGAGACGATGCCGATGGAGCCGGCCTGGTGGATGAAGCCGGGCATGATGCCGATCTTGCACTCGCCGGGGGTGATGATGCCCGGGCAATTGGGGCCGATCAGCACGGCGTCATACTGGGCCAGCGCGGCCTTGACTCGGAGCATGTGCAGCACCGGGATGCCTTCGGTGATGCAGACGATCACCTGGATGCCGGCGTCGGCGGCTTCCAGGATGGCATCGGCCGCAAAGGGCGGCGGCACATAAATCATGCTGGCGGTGGCGCCGGTATCCCGCACGGCTTCCCGCACGGTGTTGAAGACAGGCAGCCCCAGATGTTCCTGACCGCCCCGTCCCGGCGTGACGCCGCCGACCAGTCGGGTGCCGTAATCCAGGCATTGCTGGGAGTGGAAAGTGGCCTGCTTGCCGGTAAATCCCTGACACAGGAGTTGGGTGTTCTTGTCGACCAGAATACTCATTGCGTGGCCCTCACGGCTTTTTCGGCGGCATCGTCCAGATCGCTGGCGGTAATCAACGCGAGCCCCGATTGTTCCAGCAACTGGCGTCCTTCCTCGGCATTGGTGCCCTCCAGGCGCACCACGACCGGAATGGAGACGCCCACCTCCCTGACAGCGGCGATGATGCCCTCGGCAATCAGGTTGCAGCGGACGATACCGCCGAAGATGTTGACCAGCACGGCCTTGACCTTGCTGTCGGAGAGAATCAGCTTGAACGCCTCGGCGACTTTCGCGGCGGTGGTGCCGCCACCGACATCGAGGAAGTTGGCGGGCTCGCCGCCGTGCAGTTTGATCACGTCCAGCGTCGCCATGGCGAGTCCCGCGCCGTTGACCATGCAGCCGATGTTGCCGCCAAGGGTGACGTAGCTGAGGTCATGCTCGCGCGCGGCGGTTTCGGTGGCGTCCTCCTGCGCGGCGTCGCGCAGCCCGGCGATGTCCGGATGCGCGTAGAGGGCGTTGTCGTCGACGTTGATCTTGGCGTCCAGCGCCATGAGCTGGCCCGCTGTCGTCACCACCAGCGGATTGATTTCGATCTGGCTCAGGTCCTTGTCCAGCAGCAACTGGTACATGGCCGCCATGATGCCTTGCAGGGTGCGGATTTGCTCGCCCTCCAGACCCAGGCCGAATGCCATCTCGCGCACCTGATAACCCTGAAGGCCGGCGGCGGGGTCGATCTTGCAACTCAGGATTTGTTCGGGGGAGGTCGCGGCGACTTCCTCGATATCCATGCCGCCTGCGGCGGAGGCCATGAACAGAACCCGCGCGCTGCCGCGATCGACCAGGGCGCTCAGGTAGAGTTCACGGGCCAGTCCACGGACTTCCTCGACCAGCACCGTGTCGATGGGCAGACCGGCGCCGCCGGATTGATGCGTCACCAGACGGGCGCCCAGCAGCCGGTTGGCGGCGACCTCGGTTTCGGCGGGGCTGTTGGTCAGTATGACGCCCCCGGCCTTGCCGCGCCCGCCGCTGTGAACCTGCGCCTTGACGACCCAGCGTTCGCCTCCGAGTTGCCGGGCTATCGTTCCGGCTTCGGTTCCGGAGTGCGCGGGTTGACCCTTGGGTATGGCGATGTCGTAGGCCGCGAAGAGTTGTTTAGCCTGATATTCGTGAAGATTCATGGCCTTTCCAGTAAATGAGGAGGGATCTCTGCAAACCGGCATTTTAATCGACCCTGGCCCCGCCCGCATGAAGAAGGGCAATAAAAAAGCCGGCCGCCCTGGCGGGCGCCGGCCTTTTCGGTCGTGTAGCGGATCAGGCCTGGTATTTCTTCATGGCCCGCAGCTTGTCGATGGCTTCCTTGACCTTCAGGGACGTGGCATCGTCCAGTTCGTTGGGTTTGTAAATTTTGTCCAGGAGTTTTTCCTGAACCAGCGCTTCCTTGATCCACTTCTTGGCAAACCGATAGTTGCCGGGCGCGGCGGCCAACTCGCCGGTGGCGGGATTCCGCAGTTCATCGGCCAATTGGGCGGGTTCGTCGCCGACCTTGGCGGGGGTGGCCTTGGGTGGCGTCTCCGCCGGTTTGGCCGGTGCGGGCGGCGGCTTTTTTGCCGCCGGCGCCGGAGCGGCCTTTACCACGGGAGCCGGGGCGGCTGGCGCGGCGGAAACCGACTTGATCTCAGGCTTGGGCGCCGCCGGGGCCGGGGCGGATTTGGGCTTGAAGACAGGTTCGCCCTTCTCGGCGCACTGGATGGCCCGGTGCGCTTCATAGCCCACGTAGGCCAGATAGGCCGCCGTGAAAGTAAACCAAAACTCGAACATAAGATTCTCCTCGCTAGTTGGGGTGTTCGCTCACCTTATTCTTGATGGCAGTCATTACGATGCCGCGGCATACGCCGCACCACCTACGTGCGGTTAACTCCCGGCATCCGGAGCCACGGCCTGCATGTCTGATCGGGCTCGTCCATCGGCGGCGAGCCCGCCCGCCACAAAATAGGCTTTCCCCGGAAAAATCGCAATCCTTGGAACACATCGGCTACAGCGATTCATCCGACAGTCTGGCCGAACTGCAACCGGTAAAGTTCGCCATAGTGGCTGGGACGTTGCAGCAATTCCACGTGAGCGCCCTGTTCGATGATCTGCCCGCTGTGCATGACATAAATCCGGTCGGCATTCTGGATCGTCGACAGCCGGTGGGCGATGACCAGCGTCGTCCGGTTTTGCATCAGTGTTTCCAGCGCCTCCTGCACATGCCGCTCCGATTCCGCATCCAGCGCCGAGGTGGCCTCGTCGAGAATCAGGATGGGAGCATTCTTGAGCAGCGCCCGGGCGATGGCGATGCGTTGCCGTTGGCCGCCTGACAGGATGATGCCTTGTTCGCCCACCTGGGTGTCGAAGCCTAGCGGCATGTTTTCGATAAAGGACAGGGCATGGGCGGCGATCGCGGCGTCGCGGATTTGCTCAGGCGTGGCGGTTTCCCGGCAGCCGTAGGCGATGTTGTTGGCGATGGTGTCGTTGAAAAGCGTCACCTCTTGCCCGACGTAAGCGATGTGACGGCGCAGGCTGCTCAGGGTCAAATCCCGGATATCGTGGCCGTCGATCCGGATTTCACCGGCCGTAGGCTCATACAGGCGCGGCAGCAGGCGGATCAGCGAAGTCTTGCCGCTGCCCGAATGGCCCACCAGGGCGATGGTTTTACCCGGCGGTATGTCCAGGTCGATCCCGCGCAGCACGGTGTCGCCGTCGTCCTGATAGGCCAGGCTTACCCCTCGGTATTCCACGCGGCCTTCGACCCGGGGCAGTTCGATCGTCCCGGTATCCCGTTCGCTGCCCGCATCCAGCAATTCGAAGATGCTGCCGCCCGCCGCGATGCCACGCTGCAGGACATTGGCGAGATTGCTGACGCGCTTGATCGGGCTCAGCATCATCGACATGGCGGCGATGAAGGAAATCAGGCTGCCGGTCGTGATGGTGCTGCGCACCGACTCCAGGGAGACCACGTAGAGCACGGCCGCGAAGCCGGAGATGTAGATCAACTGGATGACCGAGTCGCTGACCGCCTCCGTGGCGATACGCTTCATGAAGCGGCGGAAGTTCAGTTCGTTCTCCAGGTCGAACTTGGCGGCTTCGTAGGCCTTGCCGTTGAACACCTTGACGATGCGCTGCGCGTCGATGGCCTCCTGGGCGACATGGCCGACGTTGCCCATCGACTCCTGGATGCGGCGGCTGATCCGGCGGAAGCTTTTGCTGATGCGGGAAATGCCGATACCCAGGAGCGGGCCGACCACCAGCAGCACCAGGGAGAGCTGGACGTTCTCGTACACCATCAGGGACACCAGGCCGATGATGGTCAGCCCGTCCTTGAAGATGCCGGTCAGGCCGCTGGTCAGGGATTCCGCCACCTGCTCGGTATTGAACAGCAACTTGGACATCATCTGCCCCGAAGACGCGCGGTCATAGGCGGCGCAGGGCAGGTTGAGGAATTGGTCGAACATGTCGCGGCGCAGGTCGGTGATGACCCGGCGGCTCACCCAGCCGGAGAAATAGTCGCTGCCGAAGCCGGCGACACCGCGCAGCACCGACAGGCCGATCAGCACGAAGGGCGCCATCCGCAGGGCGGAAGGGTCGTTGTTGACGAAACTGCCGTCGATCAGCGGCTGGATCAGTTTGGCGAAGGCGGGTCCCAGCGTGGCATAGGCGATCATGGAAATGACCGACAGCAGAAATGACCGCCAATAGGGAATCCCATAGCCGAGCAGCCGCCGATAGATGCCGAGGCTGCCATTCGAAGAGGTACTGGCCGTTTGCATTGCGGTTATCCGTTCCGGGAGTGTTCCGTTCCAGACTGGGGAGCGGGGCGCTTCAACCGGAAAACCCGGCCAACGCCGTGAAAGTCAGCAAAGGGTTCAGCAGCAGCGCCGGACACCATTCCAGCGCCGTTGCAATTCGGCGGTATGAAAGGCCTTGCGGTCCAGCGGTTCGCCTTGCCCGTGATGGTGCGATTGCCAGTGGTCAAGGTAGCGCTCGTAAGCATTGTCCCCGGAAGCCAGACGCAAGAAACCCCAGACACGCCGGAGAAACAGGACCGGGTGGCTGGGGTTTGGGGTTTGCATCGCCGTGCCCGCCGTTTTCACGTCCGCGAGCAGGCAGCGCTTACTTGATCTTGCCTTCCTTGTATTTGACATGCTGCCGGACGACGGGATCGAATTTCTTGATCTCCATTTTCTCGGGCATGTTCTTCTTGTTCTTGGTGGTGGTATAGAAATGGCCGGTGCCGGCGCTGGATATCAATTTGATCTTGTCTCGCATGAGCTGCTCCTGTTCTCAGACTCTTTCGCCGCGCTTGCGGATGTCCGCCAGTACGGCATCGATGCCGCGCTTGTCGATGGTGCGCAGCCCCTGGTTGGACACTTTCAGGCGCACCCAGCGGTTTTCGCTCTCCACCCAGAAGCGGTGTTCGTGCAGATTGGGGTTGAAGACGCGTTTGGTCTTGTTGTTAGCGTGTGAGACGTTATGGCCTACAATACGGCCCTTGCCCGTCACTTGGCATATTCTGGACATGATGAACCTCGGTTCGCCTGGCTGGATACGGAAAAGCCCATCTTTATAAGCCATCAGCCAAAGCGAAGTCAAGCCATCCCGCTCTTCTCCCACTTACCGTCAGCACGCCCATGAGCCTCAAACTCGGGATCGTCATGGATCCCATCGACAAGATCAAGCTACACAAGGACACCAGTTTCGCCATGCTCCTGGAAGCCCAAGCCCGGGCGTATGCCTTGCATTATATGGAACTGAACGACCTCTATTTGCGGGATGGCCGGACCTGCGCCCGTATGCGGCGGCTGTCGGTGCGGCGGGACGAGGCCTCATGGTTCAGTTTTGATGGTGAACTGGATGCACCGCTGGATGAACTGGATGTGGTCCTGATGCGCAAAGACCCGCCCTTCGATCAGGAGTACATCTACGCCACCTATTTGCTGGAATGCGCCGAGAGTCATGGCGTGCGGGTGATCAACAAACCCCGCTCGTTGCGCGATGCCAATGAAAAGCTCTTTACCGCCTGGTTCCCCCACTGTTGCGCGCCGACCCTGGTCGCCCGCGAAGCCAGCCGCTTGCGCGAGTTCCTGCGCGAGCAGGGCGAGATCGTGCTCAAGCCGCTCGATGGCATGGGCGGCGCGTCCATCTTCCGGGTGGCGGAACACGACCCGAACCTGAGCGTGATCCTTGAAACCATGACCCGGCATAACCGCCGCTTCGTCATGGCGCAGCGCTATCTCCCTGAAATCGTCGACGGCGACAAGCGCATCCTGGTGGTGAACGGCGAGGTCGTACCCTTTGCGCTGGCGCGCATCCCCGCCCAGGGCGAAAGCCGGGGCAACCTGGCGGCGGGCGGGCGTGCCGAAGGCCGTCCCTTGACCGATCGCGATCGCTGGATCGCCGAGCAGGTGGGTCCCGAATTGCGCCGCCGCGGGCTGGCCTTTGTCGGTCTTGACGTCATCGGCGAGTACTTGACGGAGATCAATGTGACCAGTCCGACCTGTGTGCAGGAACTGGACCGGCAATTCGGCCTGAATATCAGCGCGCAACTGATGGATCACATCGAAGATCGGGTCCAAGCGGCCGCGTAGTCCCCGCATGACGGGAAATGGGCTGATGCAGCGACCGATGCTGCTGGCGCTGATGGTCGCCAGCGCCATTCATGCCGCGCTGATTTTTGGATTTCGGTTCGACCCGCCCCGATCGGGACAGACCGGGCGTCCACGCATTACCATGACCCTGGTGCGGCCCGCCCCGCGTGTGGAAACCCCGCCGGCCGAGCCGGTCCCGGTTCCCCCGGATAATGCCGCCGTGATGGCGGAAGCTCCCAAACCTCCGACGCCGGCTCCCGCGCCGTCCGAAACGCCGCAGCCAGACGCCACTGAAGCCCCGCCGGCCAAGGCCGCGGTCCCCGCCGACGCGCCGGCGGCGGCCCCACCGCCAGTGATGGGGCCGCCCGCGCCTTCCGTGCAAGAACTGAAAGCCGCGCGTCAGCGATTGGCCGCCCAGCATCCCCAAGTGGCGCCAAGTCCGCCCTCGGCGACGCCAGGCCCAGCCCCGCAAGCGGTTCCGGAAGCGACCGCCGACAAGCCCGAGCCGCGCCCGGCCGCCATCTCACCACCCGCGTCACGGCCCAGCGCGGCCGTCGCGTCCAAGGAACCTGTCGCCGAGGACGATGAGGAGGACGAAGAGCCCCGCATGGCCAAGGCGGAGGATGAGGAGGAAGAAGCCACGCCGACACCGGCCCAGCCATCCAGGCCCGCGCCCAAGGCGCCGGTCAGCGCGCGCGCGGCCGAATCCCCGGGGCGTCCGCCCGCGCCGGTAAGCTCCAGTCAACCGGAAGGATCACCCGATGCCCTCCTGCCCCAGCCCCGACGGACCCCGATACCGCCCCGAGCGGCAAAGCCCGTTCCACCGGCACAAGCCCGGGTTGTGCCCAGGCGCGAGGAGGTGGTCACGCCTGCCGTTCCCCGCCAGACGAGACCTGAATCGTCGCCGCCGAAGTCGGCGCTCTCCAGCCCCAGTCCCCCTACCCGGTCAGCGCCACCGGCAACCGCGACAGCCCGACATCCAACCCAATCCGCCCAGGGCGGCCATCGGCGGGCCGGAGCCTCGTCGCCCGGCCATGGTGGTAAAGCGGTGAAGCCTGGCCTCTCGGCCGGGCTGTTGAGTCAGCAAATCAGCGAGGTCAGCGAAAGCATTTATATGAATCGCAGCCTGGCGATGCTCGATACGAAGATCGTCTATGCGAAGGATGTAAAGAACAACCGCCTGGTGGTCGCGGCTTACGAGCAGGCTTGGCAGGAAAAGGTCGAGCAGCATGGCAACCGGAATTTTCCCGAGGAAGCGCGTCGCCAGAAATTGTCCGGCAGCCTGGTGCTGGCGGTGGGCATCCAGCCCGATGGCCGCGTCTATTCCGTGCAGGTACTGCAATCCTCGGGGCAGGCGGTGCTCGACAACGCCGCCCGCCACATCGTCGATCTGGCCGCCCCCTTCGCCCCACTGCCCCGTGAAATTCGCCAGGAGGTCGAGGTCCTCGTCATTACCCGAACCTGGCGCTTCGACAGTGATTTCAGGCTCGAAACCCGCGCCCGCTGAACCGACCGGGCCAGCTCGGGTGATTGCCGACCATTCCCTCCCCATCCACTGGATGCGCCGACCCATCGTATTGTCCGCCATGCCAAGACACTCTGCCCAATCCGATATTGCGAGGTGTCGGCAGGGATCACTTGAGGGCAGAGTTCGTGTGACGCCGCCGGGGACCCTAGTGGAGAGCACCCAGGTTGGTCTACCCGGAGGCAAAGTCTCGGCTTGCTCCACGATGCGACTTGTCGATTGATGCGTGCCTGACTTTTTCTATGTTGGTATGTACGAGTTGGCTTTCTTCTCTTGAATGAGGGTTTCACTATCGAGGAAACAAAGGCCTGATCGACTGCTGATAGTGAAAGAGATTCCCGGAATCTACCGCGGATTTGATGGCGCGAAGGCGAGAAAGGTTGACCCTATAATAGGCATTGGCCCAATCCCTGAGAGTCGGATCAGGGAAATTTTGGAACGCCCCCCCGCCACACAAGGGTGTGATGGTGTCATAGAAGCGATTTTGCCAACGATGGGCACGATAGCGGGAAAGCTCCAACTGTCCTTGTAACCAACTGATTCCAAGCGAGGCCAGCCATTCGCTTTGACGATGCACAAAGGCTGTTGCGGTTGGCGATAATGCTTGAGTAACGCCGCCCGTCTGAAAAAAACTGATGTAATACGAGCCTTGGGTATTCCGCCACCGGGGTAACCAGTTGCGAATCGCCGCAATCAAGGGACTGGTCATGGAACCATTGACAAACCGTGACCGCACTTGATAGTGCTCGGGGGCGCCAGGTTCAGAAAGAAACGCAGAGGCATTCCAGTAGGCCATTTCCTGAATCACGCTGCTGCTGGGCGCTTGAATGGCTTTGATAGGGGCCAGGCTTTCGTTCCGCGTGGCGACAGGCCCCAGAAATTGGCCGATCACTCCAGCATGGATCGAGACGGGGCGGCCGGGGAGCGGCATCCCTGGAGTCAATCTGACCTTGGAGCCTAGCTCGACTGGGGAATTTTCAAGGTTAAGGGTAAGCCTTTATCCGATCCACTGCGGAGGCTCACTTCCTTTCAGTCCTGAGCGTCCATGTCTTCCCGCCGCAGCGGCAGCAGCTCGTCGATGCGGCTGGCGG
>Ga0194126_10008763_pt1 | contig 13674 bp, 13 predicted proteins | sample TA2KigC150mmetaG_FD_148641 | JGI IMG/M metagenome (GOLD analysis project Ga0194126, IMG submission 148641) | Freshwater microbial communities from Lake Tanganyika, Tanzania - TA2015035 Kigoma Deep Cast 150m | ecosystem: Environmental > Aquatic > Freshwater > Lake | place: Tanzania: Lake... | reverse complement strand
CAAGGTCTTGGGGTTACCCGTGCTGATGGTTGTGGGGTTACGGCTGGGCTGTATTAACCATGCGCGGCTCACGCATGAATCCATGGTGCAATCCGGGGTCGGGGTGGCAGGATGGATCGCCAACAATCTGGAGACCGGTTTACTCCATACCGAGGAAGCGGTCGAGACCTTAGCCCTCGAATTAGGAGCGGAGCCACTCGCAATCCTGCCCTTTCAGGCTGGATCCAACGTAGTCCTGAATGGCTTGAAGGCATGGAATTCTGCTGAAATCTTGCGTATTTGCAGGCCTTGAGCTATGATTTAAGGTTATTGGCTTCTGACAGCCGATTTCTTGGCCTGTTCTAGCAAAGGCGATGGGATTAGCCAACTCAATGACTTGCTGCCGTATCCATGGTTCAAATAGAGCGCGACCATTTGAGCGGAGAACTCCGGTTTGTGCTGACCGCGAATGGATCGATGAGCAGTAGGCAAATTGTCGTTTTTTTGTGTGCTGTGGGCGTGGTGATGGGCACGATAGCAGTGGGTTTCACCGCGCTAGGATTGTGGCTTGTTATCCCTTTCTCCGGAGCGGAGTGGCTGCTGCTGGCTTATGCCTTCAAACTGAGTCTGGATAGTACAACAGTTCGTGAAGTGCTCACTATCGGTGATTCTTCGGTAGTGCTGGAAAGGGGACGCAACGAATTGAAACCTGTGCATCGTTTTCAGCGTACCTGGTTGGTGCTCGTGTGGAACAAGCCTAAATATCGAGGTCATCCCAGTCAATTAATCCTGCGGTCACATGGGCGGCAGGTGGAAGTCGGCGGGTTCCTCGTTGAAGCGGAGCGCGAAATGCTCGTGCGTGAACTTCGCAAGCTTTTTTAGCTAACAACAATAACAGTTGGGTTCTTGCCTTAACTTACAGAGAGGGTTACGTGAAGATAACGAAAACTTTGCTGGCGTCTTCGGGTTTGATGGCCTTTGGGCAGGCTAATGCCGACTACACGCTAAACCTGACGGAGGGTGTCACTGAGCTTAGCCGTGACATACACGATTTGCACATGCTGATCTTTTGGATCTGTGTAGTCATTGGTGTGTTGGTCTATGGGTTATTGATCTATTCCTTGGTGAATCATCGGAAATCTAAGGGCGTGGTTCCCGCGCAGTTCCATGAGAATACCAAACTGGAGATTCTGTGGACGGTCATACCCTTCCTGATTCTTTTGGGTATGGCGATACCCGCCACCAAGGTGATGATCAAAGCCTACGATGCCTCCGGCGCCGATATGACCATCAAGGTCACTGGCTACCAGTGGAAGTGGCGTTATGAATACCTTGACGAAGGGGTCAGTTTCTTTTCGACACTGGATTCCAAGAGCAATCAGGCGCGTCAGTTGAACTCCGGAATCAATCCCGCCTCAGTCGACAACTATCTGCTGGAGGTCGATCATCCCCTCGTGATACCGGTGGGCAAAAAAATCCGCTTCCTGTTCACCGGGGCGGACGTGATTCACTCCTGGTGGGTGCCGGATCTGGGTTGGAAAAAAGACACCATTCCCGGGTTCATCACCGATGCGTGGGCCAAAGTAGAAAAGCCAGGTATTTACCGCGGCCAATGCACGGAGCTTTGCGGTCGTGACCATGGCTTCATGCCAATTGTCGTGATTGCCAAGCCGGAATCCGAATATAAGGAGTGGCTGGCAGGCCAGAAGGGAGGGGGCAAGACCGCGGAAAGCCTTTCTCCGATCCCGACTGCCAACGCGAGCGAGAATGCGGATAAAGCCCAGCCGCAGACGGCCGGGCAATCGGCCGTCTCTCAGGATGCCAAAGCCGAACTCATGGCTCTTGGACAAAAGGTCTACGAGAGTCATTGCGCGGGATGTCATCAGACGAACGGCGAAGGTATCCCAGGTTTGTTTCCGGCCATCAAGAATAGCCCAGTCGTTAATGGTTCCGTTTCCGCGCATGTAGGGTTGATATTGAATGGAAAGCCGCCTTTGATGTCTTCTTTCCGGACAGTGTTAAAACCCGAGGAGGTCGCGGCGGTGGCAACCTATCAACGAAATGCCCTTGGGAATAGCACCGGCGATATCGTTCAGGCGAACGACGTCAAGGCGGTTGAGTAATCTGAATCCATTCAAGAGGTAAACCCTATGTCAGTTACGGCAATACATGATGATCACCACGATCACGGTCCCGCCAAGGGGCTGATGCGGTGGGTGACCACGACGAACCATAAAGATATCGGTACTTTGTACCTTATGACCTCATTGGTCATGTTCATGGTAGGCGGCGCGATGGCCTTGGTCATTCGGGCCGAACTGTTCGAGCCTGGCATGCAATTCGTCGATCCGATGTTCTTCAACTCGATGACGACCCTGCATGCGCTGATCATGGTCTTCGGCGCGGTGATGCCAGCCTTCGCGGGGCTTGCCAACTGGATGATACCCATGATGATCGGGTCGCCGGACATGGCCTTGCCCCGACTGAATAATTGGAGCTTCTGGCTGCTGCCTTTCGCGGCCTTGATGCTGGTCAGCACCCTGTTCATGGAGGGGGGCGCAGCGGCGGCCGGCTGGACGCTATATCCACCGCTGGTTCTGCAAACAGGCGCTGCGTTTCCCTTCACTATCTTCACTGTTCATATACTCGGGATTTCATCGATTTTGGCGGCGATCAACATCATCGTGACCATTCTGAATATGCGGGCGCCGGGCATGACGCTGATGAAAATGCCGTTGTTCGTCTGGACCTGGTTAATCACGGCGTTTCTGTTGATTGCCATCATGCCGGTCTTTGCCGGTGCGGTAACGATGCTGCTGACCGACAAGTTTTTCGGGACGAGCTTCTTTAATGCCGCTGGCGGCGGAGATCCCGTTTTGTATCAGCATCTCTTCTGGTTCTTCGGTCACCCGGAAGTTTACGTGTTGATTCTCCCTTCATTCGGAATCATCTCCCAAATCGTTCCCACTTTTGCGCGCAAGCCCCTGTTTGGCTATAGCTCAATGGTTTATGCGACTGCATCGATCGGCTTCCTGTCGTTTATCGTTTGGGCCCACCACCAATATACCGTGGGCATGCCGGTTGAAGGTGAGCTCTATTTTACCTATGCCACCATGCTGATTGCGGTACCCACGGGGGTTAAAGTATTCAACTGGATTTCCACCATGTGGAAAGGGGCGATAACCTTTGAAGCTCCCATGATGTGGGCTATAGCCTTTGTGGTGCTGTTCACCATGGGGGGGTTCACCGGTTTGATGATGTCCATTTCTCCGGCTGACCTACAGTATCACGATACCTACTTCATTGTTGCCCATTTCCATTATGTTTTGGTCTCGGGCGCCGTATTCGCCATCATTGCGGCAGTTTATTACTGGCTGCCAAAGTGGACCGGAAGAATGTATGACGAGCGTCTGGCCCAAATGCATTTCTGGTTGACGACCATCTCTCTCAACGTGTGCTTTTTCCCGCAGCATTTTCTCGGGTTAGCGGGCATGCCGCGCCGTATCCCTGATTACGCATTGCAGTTTGCCGAATTCAATGCGTGGTCAAGCGTGGGAGCATTTGTGTTCGGCTTTGCCCAGTTGATCCTTTGTTACATTGTCATTCAAAGCATTCGTGGCGTGGGTGAAGTGGCAACGGACGAAGTATGGGAAGGCGCCAGTGATCATGGTCTGGAGTGGAATCTCCCCTCACCAGCCCCCTATCACACTTGGGAGTCAGCTCCGTATATCCCTTAACGGACTCATCCCGGTATCTGATGAGTTGTGACTCTTCAGGTACTGGGAAACCCCGATATGAATCTACGTAAAAAGAACATGCTATTGGCGGTAGGCATAGGGATATTTGCACTTGGCTTGTATCTTTATGCTATGTATCGTGTTATGACGAGCTCCAGCCTGACATGAGTCAAGCTAAGCCAAAGCGGTCCAATGCCCGTGTGCTTTGGCCGGTAGTGCTCTTGGTGCTGGGTATGTTCGGATTTGGGTTTGCTCTGGTTCCGCTCTACGATGTCTTCTGTGAATTGACTGGTCTGAATGGTAAGGTCAAAACCGAGGCGCAAGCAGAAGCTGGTTTCAAGCCGGATGAAACACGATGGGTTACTGTTGAGTTTGTGACAACGGTCAATGGTACGATGCCGCTGTCATTCAGGGCGGAAACGACCAAGATAAAGGTTCATCCTGGTCAATATTACACAGTCAGATTTTATGGCGCCAATCAGTCAACCAAACCATTGGTCGGTAGAGCCATTCCCAGTATCGCGCCTGGCTGGGCCACACAGTTTTTGGTGAAGACGGAATGTTTCTGTTTCAGCGAGCAGACATTTGAACCAAAAAAAGAAAAAGAAATGCCGGTTCGGTTTGTCATAGATCCAAAAATACCGGAAACGGTAGCGGACCTGACCTTATCGTATACTTTCTTCGACATCACCGATAAAAAGTAGTAATGAAACTTAATTCAAGTTATCGAGCAGGGGATTAACATGGCTTTACACGGATCTTATTATCTACCACACAAGGCAAATCAGCCGATTCTAGGTTCCATCGGTCTGTTTGTACTATTGGCCGGATTTTCTAATTACCTCAACGGTTCCGATATCGGGCCGATCATGATGTGGCTGGGCGGCGGCATCATTGCCTACATGATGTTCATTTGGTTCGGATCGGTGATACGGGAAAGCATCGCCGGTCTGTATAACCATCAAGTGGATATATCCTTCCGGATGGGGATGATATGGTTTATTACCTCTGAAGTCTTCTTCTTCGCCGCATTTTTTGGTGCGTTGTTCTATGCGAGGGTATATGCCTTATCCTGGCTGGGCGGTGAAGGCTCTGCACTGGGTGTGGAGACTCATCAATATCTATGGGATACCTTCCAGAATGTATGGCCAAGTAACGGTCCTGCACACATTGGCGGTAGAGAAGGTGGTGAATTCGAACCAATGGGGGCTTGGGGCATACCTGCCATTAACACGCTGATACTACTCAGCAGTGGTGGGACTGTGACCTGGGCTCACTGGGGCCTGCTCAAGGATGATCGTAAACAACTGATAGTCGGGTTAGCTGCTACCGTAGCCCTCGGCTTTCTGTTCGTAATACTACAGGGCATGGAATACCATGAAGCTTATACCGAGATGGGTTTAACTCTTGGTACAGGCATTTACGGTTCAACGTTCTTTATGCTGACTGGCTTTCATGGCTTACATGTAACGATAGGAGCCATTATGCTGACGGTGGTGCTTCTACGCAGCCTGCGTGGCCATTTCAGTAGCCATAATCACTTTGCCTTTGAGGCAGCCGCATGGTATTGGCATTTTGTCGATGTTGTTTGGCTTGGATTATTTATATTTGTTTATTGGCTATAACGCAATCGGACAACAAACAGATAAAAAAGCGCGGTCCAAACCGCGCTTTTTTTCGAACTACGTTATGGCGAATGGGTCGAGATTGGGCAAGTGAAGTAGATCATGATCCAGAGGGTGTTTTAAAAGCCTCCTGGTCGGTCACGCTAACGGCATTTTCTGTAGTTTAGTGTTGGGTTTTCAGTGCAAACGAATACCGCTGTGGAGGACTTGGACAAATGGTGCGTGGGGCTGCTTAAGCACTGGTGTGATTGTCTGTTGTCTACAGGCTCTGGTAGGTTACCTTATGGCAAGTGGTGAACGCGACCGATTCGGTACACGCAGATAATGGATGACCGACTTCCAGAGACGGCGGTAGCCTTGCGTTTTCCCGTCTTGGGCGGCAGTTGACTGCTTCGATTCTCGGTGATTGCTAGGTCAGATATGGAACGGGTGAACCACACGGTGCATGCTCGATTGCGGCAGAAGGGCGGAATGCACCCGCATCCGACGGGGAGTAGTACCCAGTCTATCTGCTGAACTGGGTCGGAGAGCGCTTCCTGTTCTTACAGGCAGCGATTTGCGGATCAAAGTGCGATGGTTTTATTTGCCGCCCAGGAGCCGTTGGGTGGTCGAGCGTACTTTCGTCTCTGGCTCAACCATTCCCGCCGCAAGCAAAGTTACGACCGACTCAACCAGATCGACGAAAGGTAGGTTGACCTCACACTAACTGCATCATGTTGGAACACTTGGCCTGAATAGGGAGCTTCCAGACAGATTATAAGTTTAATAGTTATGGTTAACTGGTAACATCAGTTACTGGTCTAGTCATAATGGACGAGATCATAGGGCAATTGTGGTTCTCGGCCGGAAGCCAAATCTGTCAGAAACTTCCAGAATACATCGGCGGAAGGTGGACAGCCGGGTAGAAAGTAATCGACTTTGACGACTTCGTGAATTGGGTGGACCTTATTCAATATGAGCGGCAGTTCAGGATCATTCGGTATTTGGGGGTTCACTACACCCACGCCATCGAGATAGGCTTCTTCCAAACACTCTTCCAGCCTGACATGGTTTCTCATCGCGGGTATGCCGCCGTTAATTGCACAGGCTCCTACTGCCACCAGTATTTTGCAATGGCTGCGGAATTCTCTGAGGGTATGGACATTTTCAGCATTGCACAAACCACCCTCCACAAGACCAATATCTACGTGTTCACTGCAGTGTTTGATATCGGTCAGTGGACTGCGGTCGAATTGCGCCACCTCGCACAGGCTGAGCAAGCGTTCGTCGATATCCAGAAACGACATATGACAGCCAAAACAACCTGCTAATGAAGTTGTAGCCACTTTGAGTTTATCAGCCATGTTCACCTCCTGTCAGGGCCTGATCATGCTCCAACGCCACCTCGGCGATATCTTCCTGATCGTAAACTCGTTCACCAATCGGTGAAAGGTAAGCCGTGCGTTTAACGATGATGGCACCCACGGGGCATACATGTGCCGCCTTGTCGGTCAGCGATAAATGGGTGTCGGCAAGCTTTCCGCTATCGGAATTGACAACCAGATGGCTCTGCATGCCTCTTCCCGCAATGCCGAAAATGCTTTTTCCATCCATATCGCGGCTGGCTCGAACGCACAATTCGCAGAGAATACAACGATCGAGATCAAGCAAGACGTCTGGATGCGAAGCGTCGACATTGCGTTTGGGAAAAAAGTGAGGAAAGTGGGTATCCAGCATTCCAACGTAGTATCCGACGGCTTGCAATTGGCAGTTTCCTGTCTTCTCGCATCCCGGGCAGAAATGGTTGCCCTCGACGAACAGCATCTGCGTGAGGCTGCGGCGGGTATCGTTTAATTCCTTGGTATTATTGAGGATCTGCTGCCCCTCGGCGGCTGGCATCGTGCAGGCCGAGCAACTGCGGCCGTTGACCTGCACGGTACAAAGCTTACAGCTACCATGGGGTCTGAATTCCGGATTATGGCAAAGATGGGGAATATAGACGCTTGCAGCCGTTGCGGCCTCGATGATGGTCTGCCCTGGAGTAAAGGGTACTTCCTGACCGTCGATCGTGATGGTGTTGGGTTTCATGTTGGCTCCTTTCATGGTGGAGGCTGTTAACCGACTTGTTCGAGATGGGCGTGGGCGTCGTTCCTGCCGGTGAGTTGGCGCGATACGGCCAAGGCGCCGTCCAGGTCAAAGCCGGGCTCGAAACTGATGGCTTTGAGTCGTTTCTCATAGAGGTCAGGGCAGCGCTCCAGTGTGCTCAGAATCGGATTCGCCGCCGTTTGACCCAGACCGCAGTGACTGGTGGCTCTGACGAGTTTGGCCATGTGGGTCAACTCGACGAGATCATAGGGTGTGCCATGTCCCTCGCAGATCTTGTCCAGCATGTTGCGTAGCAGTGAGGTTCCAACCCGACAGGGCGTGCAGAAGCCACAGCTTTCGTGGGCGAAGAAATGCATGAAATTGCGGGTGATTTCCAGCACATCCCGCGTTTGGTTGAAAACCATGAAGGAACCTCCCGTGGCCAGATCCTCGAAGGCCAGCTTGCGATCGAATTCATGGGTGGAAATGAAGGTACCGGAAGGGCCGCCGATTTGCACACCGAAGGGGTCGGTGGCACGGCAATCGGCAAGTATCTGGGCAATGGTGGTGCCAAAGGGATATTCGTAGATGCCGGGGCGCTCACAATCCCCGGAGACGCTGAGTATTTTTGTCCCCTTGGATTTATCCGTTCCCTGAGCAGCGAACCAGGCGCCGCCATTGACGGCGATTCTTGCGGCGGCCATGAAGGTTTCCACGTTGTTGACCACAGTGGGCTTCCCGAGGTAGCCATGGGTCACCGGGTAGGGAGGGCGATTGCGGGGGGTGCCGCGCTTGCCTTCCAGGGATTCGATCAGGGCGGATTCCTCGCCACAGATATAGGCGCCGGCGCCCAGGTGGATATTGATATCAAAGTCGAAACCGTCTTGACCGATGATGTTCGCGCCAAGTAGATTCAATCGACGGCGCTCTTCCAGCATCCGCAGCAAAGGCTCGTGCAAATGTAGGTATTCGCCCCGCAAATAAAGGTATCCATGACGTGCGCCGACCAGTGCGGCACAAACGGTCATGCCTTCGAATACCTCGTGGGCATAGCTGTTCAGCAACACCCGATCCTTGAACGTACCGGGTTCGCCTTCGTCGGCATTACACACAACAAAACGTTCCGATGAAGTGTTATCGACAGGGCAGAAAGGATCTTCTTCTGGTCCTTCATAGCAAAAATGCCACTTCCAGGCGGTGTTGAAACCCGCGCCTCCACGACCACGTAAACCGGATTGGTCAAGTTCGTTGAACATGGCATCCCGGCCATTCATGAGAGCCTTGCGAATTGCGGCTCCCGGCTCAAAAGCACCTTCCAATAGTAGGGAGGCTCGCCTGATGTTATCCTCCACTTGGAAAAATTCCGGGGGCCATTCAGACACGGGAGTTCCAGCATTCACTAACTCGGCAATGCGGTCGATTCGAGCGTGATCAAGGCAGGACAGAGCCAAGCCGTTGACCATACCTGCCGGTCCTTGATCGCAAAGCCCCGTGCATGATGTGAAATGGAAACTGACAACGCCATCCTCTCGTGTGTGGCCTGCTTTGATGCCCAGCCTTTGGCAAAGGTATTCTGCAAGTTCACGACTTCCCAGCATGTGATCGGTGATCGAGTCGCTCATACGGATGTCGTATCGGCCTACTGGATCATTACTCAAGAAGTTGTAGAACTCGGTTACTGCCTGTACCTGCGTCAACGGGACACTCAATGCGTCGGCAATAACACGCATGACCGGCGCGGAGACACACCGGAAGCTGGCCTGGACTTCCCGCAGAATTTGTAAGAGTTCCGTGGGGTTGGCGGCATGACGCTGGATGATGTCATTGACGACAGCCAGGTCGGTCGGTTGCATGGACATGGAGGACTCCTGAAGGACTTTGTGCGAACTATATCAACATAAGCTTAAGAAATGTTCGATGGTCTGTAAGGAAATGCTCTGTCGCACCCTTGCATCGGGGCGTTCCAAGTCCTTACATTAACTCCACCATGAGCTTTCCCTTACAATGAAGCCTGGTTCTGACCCATCCACTTCAATACGAAGGGTCGACAAACGCCCCTAAATTTAATGGTTCTGATTGAACCTTTAGCCCGAGAACTCTCATGGAAAACTGGAAGAGAATTCTAACCCTCCTCATCCTGACATTCGTTGGACTAGCGTTCTTGTCGCTAGGGATCGGCGTTCTCTTTACCGAACTGATTGTGGACTTCTGGTGGCATGTCGAATTGGGCCTGCGGGAGTTCTTCTGGCTCAAGCTCCTCTATCGTTACATCCTGACAGGTGCCGTAACCGCCTTTTTCTTCCTGATTTTTTTCCTCAATTTCTGGGCAGCTTCCAGATATCTGGGGGTGGATGAGGATCGATTGGCGTCACTGGAGCGTCCTGAAATGACGCGCCGCCAAAAAGTTCTTAACCTGTTTCAGTCAGGATCGATGCATGTTTACATTCCGTTGTCGCTCATCCTGGCTATTGTGATTGCGATACCCTTCTACAAGGACTGGCATGCGGCATTGCTTTTCGTGTTCGGACCCCAGTCAGGGGTCAAGGACTTCGTGTTTGGTCAGGATGTCAGTTTTTTTCTGTTTGCCTACCCGGTATTTCAGCTCATCCAGAAGGAGATGCTGATTGCCTTTACCGTCTTATCCATTGCCATGGCAATCCTCTACTGGCTAGAGCATCGGATATCGACGGGCGGTGGAAAGTCATGGGCGTCTGGCGCAAAAATACACCTGACGGTTCTGGCATTGGTCACCACCCTGATTCTAGCCTGGGGCTTCTTGTTGGAACGCTATCGATTGCTTTACACGGAAGACAATGAGCCCCAGTTTTTTGGGCCAGGATTTGTTGAACTCAGCTATACGCTGCCGCTGATTTGGTTATCCATCTTTAGCTTGCTAGGGGCGGTGATCGCCGGTCTTTGGTATGCGCATCGGAGGAAAGGTTTGGTTTCGGCGGCAATTTTGGGGGGCGTCTTTGTCCTGACCCTGGGTGTTCGCAATATCGCCAGTATACCACGGGCAATCGACAGATTTATTGTCAAGCCTAATCCGGTAAAAACCGAGCGTGAGCACATGCGATTCAACATCAATTCAACACTGGCTGCTTACGACCTCACGAACATCACCAATATTGATATCACGCCCGGTCTTCCCGATGAAGATGTGCTCGATCCCGAGTTGCGGTCGCATCTTTATAATATTCCCGTTTGGGATCCGGAGTTCCTGGATGATGTGTATCAGCAAATACAGGGCATCAGACCTTACTATCATTTCACCGATGTCGATGTGGATCGCTATATCATCAATGGGCGTTTAGAGCAGGTCAATCTTGCGGCGCGTGAAACCAATATCAGTCTGCTGCCACCCGCGGCGCAAAATTGGGAAAACCTGCATCTCCGTTACACGCACGGTTATGGGGCAGTGGTTACGCCAGCCGCGCAGGATGGACAGACACCGATGCATTGGTATCTGCAGGATTTGACCATGCAAACCAATAATACCTTCAACGCGGTGGAGCGGCCCGACATTTATTATGGCGAGGAAAACCTTTCTTACGCGATTGTTCCTAACAAGTTGAATGTTGTCGGGATCCCGAGTGCCGATGAGGCGTCAAGCTTCAATTATACCGGCGGTGGCGGCGTGCCCATTTCCTCGCTTTTCAGGAAACTGCTGTTTGCCATCTTTTTTCGGGATGAGAAGCTCTTTTTCTCGGTCAATATAACGGGTGAGAGCAAGGCTTTGTTCCATCGCAATATTGTTGAACGTGTACGCGAACTGACGCCTTTCCTAAACCTGGATCACGACCCTTACATCGTGATTACTCCGCAGCGCATATTCTGGATCATCGATGCCTATACCACATCAGATTGGTATCCTGTATCAAAGCGAATCTCGGCACGCTTCAATCGGGATTACGAGGATCGCCAATTAAACTATATCCGTAATTCGGTGAAGATTGTGGTCGATGCCTTTGATGGGCACGTCGATTATTACATCACCGATAAAACCGATCCCATCATCCAGGGGTACCACAATGCGTATCCGGGTCTATTCAAGGACATTTCTACACTGCCCCCTTATCTCAAGGAGCATTTGCGCTATCCAAAAGATCTATTCGTCAACCAGATGAAGGTATACGCACGGTACCATCAAAGCGAGCCTGAACTCTTTTACGAACAGGCAGAAACCTGGGATTTTGCGCGCGTGAATGATGCCATCGTGAAGCCCTACTACCTGACAACCGCACTGGAGGGCTTTCAGAGCGATCGGCATAATTTTGTACTGATCAACCCCATGACGCCGATCGGACGCAGCAATCTTAGCGTCTTGGCTGTGGCCGGAACCTTTTCCTCCGATATCAAGGCGCAATCGGCTAGCAAGAACGGCAAGCAACTCATTATGTATCGATTCAGCCGTGAGACGCAGGTCGAAGGTCCCGCCCAAGTGAGTGCGTTGATAGATCAGGATCCGGAAATCGCTCGTCAATTGACGCTATGGGATCAGCGCGGTTCTCGGGTCCTGCGTGGCCGGATCATCGTTTTGCCGGTGGGTCGTTCGGTGTTGTACGTGCAACCGGTCTACATCGTTTCGACCAGCGGAACACGGATACCGGAGTTGCAGAGAATCATTCTTTCCATGGGGAACGTGGTGGTCATGGATGCTTCCCTGGAGAATGGCATCATCGAACTGGAAAGGCGTTTGAAAGTCATGCGTGAGACTACGCCGGGCCGCTTGCCGCCGGCAGCAAAACCCTCAACGTCGCCGGTTCGGGGGCCTTCCTTGTCGCCAATGTAGGGATGACGATTCATAGTGGATGAATTCCGGAATATCTGCTGTTTACCGGTAATGGTGACCAAAGGCAAACGCTCAAGGTTACATATCAAACACTTATGGCTGGGCTGAACACATCCATGATTCATGTGGTTTGCCGGCGGGGTATTGGGCTGAAGGGTCTGGCACTGGCCGCCAATGGCTGGGTCATGCGGTGAATTCGGCCCGCCAGTGGAGATTCGGGCCGAGCGCCGGGGGCCGCCGTGGGCGGGTTGCGGTTACATCACCGAGGCGCCCGCCGCAGCCGGGGTGGGATCAGGGCGCCCTGGCGCGGGCCTGATTCGCGTTCGGACGATCCGCATCGCGCCCCCGCAACACGTGCAGGCCAGCGCCGGGCGGAGTCTGACCCAGGCCGCGGCGGGGGCGACTTTCAGCCGCACGCGCGGCAGGTCCAGCCAGCGCTTGCTGTTGGGGTGGAGGAAGCCGAACTGACGGGCGCGGTGGAAGCTTTTGGGCAGGACAGGCTGCAGCCGCCGCCACCGGAAGTCGGCGCCGGAGAGGGTGCGGGTCTGCCAGCGTTTCGTCTTCGCGTCCCGATAGCGGAAGGTCACCTGGCCGTCATCCGCGGCGAGAAGGTCTTGCTCCTGCAAGACGCCCCGGTACCGATAGCGACCCAAATAGACCAAGGCCGTTGGGCCCGGAATACCTTGGCCAGGGCTTTGTGGTTGAACAGATCACGCGGGCCGTGCTTGACCCACCAGAGTCGCCGCTCGGCATCAAGGGCCGCGGCCGGCATGACCCGATGGACAGGGGGATGGTCATCCAAGCGCCGGGAGTGGGTATGCAGGACGGCGATCGCGCCGGGCGTGCCCTGCAGGTCCCGCTCAGTGCGGCTGAACGACCGCACCGTCTGCCAGGCGCATGGCATCAAGGCGCCATAGATCACGCGCTGATGAGCCAAGGCCGGGTGCGGAATGCCGCCGGCAGGGTAAACGTCAGCAGGAAATATTCGCCCGGGACCCGGGTTTTGCGTTGCCGCTCCAACCACGGCTGGCGCTCATGGTGCTGGCAATGGGGACAGGCCCGGTGTCCGCCGGAATGGGGTACGAACACCCGCTCCGCGCAGGCCGGGCACTGCGCCTCCAGGCGCGGACTCAGCGCGGTGCGGCAGGTCCTCAGGGCGGCCAGGGCCTGCAGGTGCTCGGGCAGGAGCCGGTTACCGTAGTCCGCCAGAAACGGCGCTGCGAAGCGCTCGATCAGGGAAGCCGCGCATCATTTCACGCCTCCCCAGGTGACGGCGAAGCCGTCCATCCGCGTGTGGATCCGCGTCATAGCGTGGCGCCCGGTGTGGGCGGTCAGCCAGCGTAGCCCGGACGAAGCGTAGCGGAGTCCGGGATGATCGTGCCGCCCCTTGGTGAGATACGTTATGTGGACAGTTCAACTCCATCCGCTGGGCCGACAGACGATCAAGGCCACGCTGAGCGACAGCACGGGTCTATTA
>Ga0194126_10008761_pt1 | contig 13676 bp, 4 predicted proteins | sample TA2KigC150mmetaG_FD_148641 | JGI IMG/M metagenome (GOLD analysis project Ga0194126, IMG submission 148641) | Freshwater microbial communities from Lake Tanganyika, Tanzania - TA2015035 Kigoma Deep Cast 150m | ecosystem: Environmental > Aquatic > Freshwater > Lake | place: Tanzania: Lake... | reverse complement strand
TAAGGGCGCGTCAATAAATAACCTTTACAACTCAGTTCAATGGCGCGGGTGGACGGTGTAGTTCCATTCGCCGTGAAAACGTCCTGCTGTGAGCTTGAGTGTAGCCATCTCCTGCTCGCTAATCTCCTTCGCGCGTGGGTAGTTCCGCCGGTCCAATCGGCACGTGACTGTCAGTCCTTTGGCAGTGCTGGTGTTGGCGATGAGCCGAACAATCGTCTCGTAGTCGCGTAGAGGTTCGCCACGCCAATTGGAGGAAATAAACGAGAAGAGCCGGTGCTCCACTTTGTTCCACTTGCTGGTGCCGGGAGGGAAATGACAGACATGAATGGCCAGGTCGATCTCGTCAGCGAAACGCTGTAGCTCGAACTTCCACAGCCGCAGACGGTAGCCATTGCTACCCCCGCTGTCGGCAGTAATCAGAAGGTCCTTGGCCCCCGGGTACAACCTCCGCCCTTCATACCGCCACCAGCCGTGAATCGAAGCCACCGCGAAGGTGGCCGTATCGTGGTGCGTCCCAACATTGACAAACCCCGTGTTGCGGCCAAGGTCGTAGATCCCGTACGGGTAAGCACGCGGTATCGTGGGCGCTGGAAAGTCGTGGCCGCCGACCCGCTCAGCCGTGCTGGCCGGACGCCACTGCCGCCCTTTGTTGGCAAAGTTCCCAACCAACTCCTTCTTTTTCGTGTCGACAGAAATCACCGGCAAGCCCTGCCCCAGCGCTCGCTGCACCTCCCGATTGATGTGCCGGAACTGCGCATCCCGATCCGGATGATCCTCCCCCTCTTCGCACTTGCGATTGCCTTGGAGGCTATAGCCCAAGTCCCGCAGCAGTTGGGCGACCTTCTCGTGACTGATCCGATGGTGCCCATGCACCAATTCTCCCGCCAGTGTTCGCACGCTCTTACAGGTCCAGCGCAGCGGTGACTCCGGATCTCCCCGTGCCAGGGGCTCCACCAACGATTCCAACAGACCGATCAGCTCGGGGTCTTCTACCTCCAACCTGTGGCGCCCACCTCCCACCCGGCGAACTCGATCCTCCGGCAAAGGCGTTTGCTCCAGTTCGCCCATGCCTTTGGTAATAGTGACGCGCGACAAACCGCACGCTCGACTCACCAGCGACACGCCACCGTATCCTATCTCCACAGCCTCAGCAGCGGCCACCATACGCCGAGAGCGTTCGTTGAGATGCGGCCAGACTTGCCGCAGTTTCGCCTTGAGCGCCCGCAAAGCAACCATACGGGCGTGAGTCTAGCATAATAGCAAGCACTTGTAAAGGTTATTTATTGACGCGCCCTAAGAATTCGGGTACAAGGCCGCGGTAGGGCGCGCACTCCGTTGCGCGCCGCCCACGGGTTTGGCGAAAGGGCGCCGCGGCGCGCAGAGGACTGCGCGCCCTACCGCCAACTTGTAGTCCAGCTCGCTGACTCACCATCCTCGTAGGCTAGTGCTTCAAGATGGAGGCCGTCGGAGGACATCCCGGGCAGCAGGCGCCCGGTGGCGTCGGCCAACCGATGGTTAAGGTTGAGGAAGCGAATCCGCTTGCCATCGGCCAGCATTCCGAGGCGCTGGTTGTCGTGAAGCCTGGAGCGCGGTGTAAACCGCGTCGAAGGCAGGTTTGGGTTTGCGTTGGCGATCGAACAACAAGGGGTAGTTGGTGCGGCGCCAAGGGAAGTAGTTGAGCCAACTCTGGCCGTCGTGCAAGTTCCAGAAAGAGACGCGCTCGATCATGTCGCTGTATTCGACAAACAGCTTGAACAGCGCCGCGTACTGCTGGGTCTGCTGCCGCTCGATCGCGTCCGGCAGGCCGTCCTTGTACGGATCGTACGAAGCCAATTCGTCGCGGTACTTCCCACCTTCAGCCCACCAACGACCGCGCGTGACCGTATCGATGTCCAGTTCGGAAACCACGACCTTCAGGCCTAGCTTCCGCAACGCGTCGAAGGTTTGTCGCAGTTGCGGAATGGCATCGTCGCCCAGCTCGAAGTGGCCTTGCATGCCATAGGCATCCACGGGCGCGCCCTTCTCCTTCAGTTGGGTGAGCAGGGCGATCACCTTCTCGCGCTTGCGCGGCAGATGGTCGTTGTAGTCGTTGTAGATCAGCATCGCATCCGGAGCTTTGGCCCGCGCGGCCCGAAAGGCCGTGACGATAAAGTCGATCCCGGCCGCGCGCGAGTAGACCGAATCGCGCAGCAGCTCGTCGCCGCCATCGGCGACCGCCTCATTCACCACGTCCCACATGGTCACGACGTCGGCATACCGTTCCACGACGGTATGGATGTGGGTTTCGAGGCGGCGCAGGAGGGTGTCCCGGGAGACGGGCTTGCCGTCTGCCTGCATCATCCAGGCGTCGGTGCGGTCGTCCTTCGCCCACACCAAACAGTGGCCGACCATCTCGAGTTGGTGGGCGCGGGCAAAGTCGGCGAATCGATCGGTCGCCTCGAAGTCCCAGCGGTCTTCGGCGGGATGAATCGCCTGGGGTTTCATGCAATTCTCGGGCGTGAGGATTTGGAAGTGCTGCCGGATCAACGCGGCGTCAGCCGGATTCCCTAGCACGTGATGGCCGACCCCGACCCCGAGCTTGAAGCGGCCGCCAACTGCCTCCTTCAACGACCGAGCGTCGCGCGCCGGAGTGGGTGGGGCACCCTGATCCTGTCTCCCCGCCCATCGAGCCTGCGCCCACCGGATGAAGTGCTCGACGTTGGGCTCGTCGGTGTGACCGCCATCGTGCTGACGCCAGGCCAGCGCGCCCTCGAGCAGGTCCACGTTGACCGCGGGCATCCGTTCCTCGAGGTAATCGTCGCTGCGGCCGAGATCGCGCGCCCCGAGCAACCGAAAAACGGGTTGGGCGGCGATGGCAGCCATGAAGCTGCCTTGATGATCCAGCCAATGGGCGTCGCCCCGCTCGGGAATGCCGTGACTGATGAAGGTGAGCCGAGGCGCGCAGAGCGCGAGGGTCATGTGCGAATCGACCGGCAGGTCCGCCGCGGTGCGACGTCCGAACGACGACTCCTCGGCGGCGTATTTGAGGTAGTTGCCGGCCATCCAATGGTAGGCGCCCGAGCTGGCCAGGTTCTCGAGGCTCTCGCCAAAATCGCGGCGATAGAGCGCCGTCCCGCCCGCACCCGAGGACGCGATCAGGCCCATGGCAAACCGCTGGTCAAACGCCATGGCGACCAACGCCGCTTTCCCGTAGCGCGAGACGCCGGCGATGCCGACTCGCCGAGAGTCAACCTTGGGCACGGTCTCGAGATAGTCGAGTGCGCGTGACGCTCCCCAACCCCAGGCGCGGAGCGCGCCCCACTGATCCGGCTGGCGCGGCTGGCCGCGATTGGCCAGGCCGATGATGCCGCGCGTCAGCCCCGCTCCGGTGGCCTCTGCGTTCGTGGTTGCGGCGGGGCCGAAGCGTCGTGGCTGCCATCCGCCCGCATCGTCCTGGACCGTTGAAGGACTCAAGGTCGCACAGGCCCAGCCGGCGGCGATGAGCTTGTCCTGCTTCGAGGGGGGGCGCGGCCCGTCGCCTCGCCGTCCAAGACCGCCGAAGTTGAACCGTTCCATCTCGAACGGTGTCCAGCCAAAGCTCATGAGGACGGGCACGGGTCCTTGGGCGTCCTTGGGCAAGACCAGCGACATCGAGATGTTGACCTGGATTTCTGGGCAGACCGAGTTATCAACGACACCGACAATTTCCTTTTGAATCGCAGTCTGGCCTCCGGACTCGACCTCGCGCGTTTGGCGTACTTCCCACGTCACACTCGGAACGTTGTCCGGAATTCGCCCGTAGACTTCATTTTCTAGCAACGCGACGATTTCCGGACGCCGCTTGTCGCGCCACTGTTCGGGTGTCTGAATTGCAGCGCCGTCCGCGCTCCGCAGAAGCTCGGGCAGGTCCGGGTGAGGATTGGCCTTCGCCTCGTCATAATTGGCCGCATTCGGCGAGTCGGCGCTGGCGCTTCGGCCCGGGCGCAGTTTGGCGATCCCCAGTCGATCCAGCATGTTCTGATGATCCTGCCGGGTGGTGAAGACGACTGGGCCTTGCGCCGGGGGCGCGGCTGCCGCTTGGGCCAAAGCGTGGGACACGTTGCTCAGGGCGAAGCTCAGGGCCAGGGCGCTGGACATGAATTGGTTGGTCATAGCGTGAGTGCGGCTGCGGCACTTGCCGCCGGGGCTGCACGGGGCTAGTTGATTCTGCACCCAGCGCAATTTCAAGGCGCAAAGCCCAGTTCACTCGAGGCGTTGGCGGGTTGCGACGCTCGGCACACCGCGCCCCCGCGGTTCGCGGTCGGAGTGTCATGATCGGGCGGGTTGTCCTACGCCGAATGGCGTAGTTGGCCAGAACATCCCTTGACGAACTGCGGTCCGAGGCCTATCTGTCTCGCTAGTCAAGGAACAGATCGATCCCTGTTCAGCCTGGTGCGCCGTCGATCGAGGGCTGCGCTTGAGCGAGCGGGGACACGGAGGAGAAGCTGATGAAACGTCCCTGTGGATTTGGCGTGCGCACACGCGGCTGGATGAGCATCGTCCCTGCCGGGTTAGCGCTGGGGTTGTGGCTGACGTCGAGCGGCCCAAGCCACGGCGCCGAGCGCGGCGTCGCCGCCCCCAAAACCCCAACCCCCGCTCAACCTCAACCGCCGCCGGCCGGGCTTAGTCCGGTCTCCCGACCGCTGCGTCCACCGGCTTCCGCACCGCTGCAGGCGCGGCCCTGGACCATCCTCGAGCGGGGGCCGCATCATCGGGTATGGGAGTGCGTGACGGTGGAGGCCGAGGGGGCGAACGCACCGATCGCAGTGCGCCACGTCTACACGGAGCTGGCCAGCGGTCTGCATCGGTGGGATGAGCGCGCCGGCGCCTGGCGCGAGACGCGCGCTCAGTTCGAACGGACGCCAGGCGGGCACTTCGTGGCGCGCCAGACCGCGCACCAACTGATTGTGGCGCCCAACCTCAACACCCACGCCGCGGTGGACCTGCTCACGCCTGACGGCCAACGGTTGCGCTCGACTCCCCTTGGACTGGCGTTGATCGACTTGGCCACCGGCGACAACGTGTTGCTGGCCGAGCTACAGGACTGCAAGGCCGAGCCACCCAGCGAGAGCGAACTGCTCTACTGCGACGCGTTCCACGGGTTGCGCGCCGACGTTCGCCTGCGGTTGGACCGTGGCGGTTTCGAAGCGGACGTCATCCTCCGCGAGCAACCGAGCTTGCCGCCCGGGTTCGATCCGGCCACAACGCGTCTGCAGGTGTTGACGGAGTTCTTCGATGCGCCGGCGCCGACCAAGCGGGTGCGGGACCTGACCAGCCCGGCGGTTGCGCCGCAGCGGGTCGAGCGCTCCGGTGGACCGCCAGGCCGCGTGCCCAATCCCGAAGCGCGTTTCCCATTGGTGGATGAGGAGTTGGACTTTGGATCGATGCGCATCGGGGCCGGCCAAGCCTTCCGCCTCGAGGGGCAACCGGCCTCGATCAGCGCCAGCGCGCCGGCCGCAGGCTCGGCCCCGGTGGGGCGCGGCGGATTCCCGGCGAGTGTGCCGGTGGGCAAGAGTTGGGAACTGCTCGAAGGACGCCGGTTCCTGATCGAGTCGGTCCAATGGCCTGACCTCGAGGCGTTGGTCCAGGAGTTGCCCCAAGGGGCGACGGTCGAAGGTCGCCCTCGAGGCGCTGGGCTGCGCCAACTGCCTGCCGCCCGAGGGGCGCGCTATGCACAGCTCGAATCCGCGGACGAGACAGTGCCCGGCGCGGCCCAGTTCGCCGCACGGCCCACCGGTGCGCCCGGTCCCATGGGGAGTGGCGCCGGCGCGAGCGGCCCTGGGGTGGTGCTCGACTACACGCTGCGGGCCGTCGAGGCGGATTTCACCTTCCGCGAGTACCAGACCTATTTGGTCACCGGTGCGGTGAACCTCAGCGGCACGACGACGTTCGAGGGGCCGACCGTGGTGAAGTTCGCCAAAGGAACCTATGCGGCTCTCTACGTGGGCGGCCCGGTCCAGTGCCGCACCGGACCGTATCGGCCGGCGATCTTCACGGCGCTGGACGATAACTCGGTCGGAACCGCGCTCCCGGGCAGCAGCGGGACGCCGACGGGCTGGTACGCCTATACGGCGCTGCGGTTCACCTACCCGGGCGCGCCCGTGCGGCTGGAGTATCTGCGCGTGGCGCATGCGGGGTATGGGGTGGTGGTTCTGGGCGGATCGGGCCACGCGGTGCGGCACAGCCAGTTTCTGAATTGTCATCTGCCGCTCTATTTCCTCGCCACCCAAGCCGCCGTGCTCAATGGGCTCTTCCACCAGATCGGCGGCCCGGTCATCTACGGGAACGGGTCCACGCTCGAAGGTCAGCACTGGACTGTGGATGGCGCCAGCCATCTCGTTGGCGCAGGCGCACTCAACCTTTACAACAGTGTCTTGGTGGGGCTCAGGAATCCGGGAGTCGCCTACGGCGGTAGCCACAACCTCAGCCCGCTCGCCGTCGAGACCTTTGTCCGGGTGGGAGGCGGTCACCATTACATGCGGCCCGAGAGTCCCTGCCGTCGGGCGGGCCGTCCGGACCTGAGCGGCGAGTTGCCGGCGGAACTGCGGCACCGAACCACGGCGCCACCGCAAGAGCTGCTCGGGGCAGTTCGGGGCGATCTGGCCCTCGAGGTATCCGTGGCTCGTGGTGGAGCGACGCCCGACCTCGGCTATCACTATGAACCGATGGATTACCTGGTGGCTGGCCTGGCCCTGTCGGAGGGCCGGTTCCGGGTGAAGGGCGGGTTGGTCCTGGGCATTGCGGACGCCCAAGGCGTCGTGTTGGGCCGCGGGGCCCAGTGGGTGAGCGACGGCTCGCCTCAACGACCGAACCGGCTGATCCGACCGGAGCTGGTGCAGGAAGGGCCCAACCCAGCCGGCTCTGCGGGAGTGACAGGAGCGTTGATTCGGGAGTCGGCTTCTGCGCCGCCTGCGCCGCAACTCGAGTTCCGGTTTACGGAGCTGCGGGCGCCCGACCGAACGACGGCCCTGTTGCTGGGCGGAAATCGGGCCGGCCAATACCGGTTTCGCGACTGTCAATGGTACGGTGGGACCTTCAGCAGCGGCGGCAGCCCCGACTCGGCTGCGGCAGTCCTCCTGAACAACTGCCTCTTCGAGCGAGTGACAGCCTCCTTTGGCCAAGGCGGCAGTCCATGGGCCGTCCATGTCTACAACAGCCTGTTTCGCTCTTGCAGCCTGAGCCTGAACGCTCCCGCGGTCAATGGCTGGGCCTGGCGCGACAACCTCTTCGAGAACACCTACCTGTGGCAGTACTACGGCGGAGTCCCCAACTCGCACAACGGCTATCTCGATTGCCCCTGGCAATTATCGCCGGCGGGCGCCGCCAACGTCGTTCTGCCCGCGCCGCCAGGGTCGCCTTGGGTCTATTGGCCGGGACCACTCGGCTCCTACTACCAGGCGCCCAACGGTCCCCTGCTCGATCGCGGCAGTCGCAGTGCCGCCGCCGCGGGTCTCTACCACTACACAGTCCACGCTGGCCCGGGCAAGGAAGGTCCCACCCCAGTGGACATCGGGCTCCATTACGTGGCGACCGCCAACGGTTCGCCGGTCGACACCGACGGCGACGGCGTGCCGGACTATCTCGAGGACGCCAACGGGAATGGCGGGCCGCCGGACGCGGGTGAAACCGGTTGGCAGACCTACGATTCCCCCAACGGTCTGGGGTCCGCAGGGGCTCTTGAAGTCTTCACCCTCCTCCACTGATCACCGACCACTCGAGGGCTACTCGCCCAGCCCTCACCTTCCCGAGAGACACGCCTATGTCAACTGAGCCACTCCCACTCCCGCCAGCGTCGCAAGTCACAGCCTCAGCGGGGCCCCTGATACGGCGCATCGAACACGGCGCGCCATCCGCCGCCGTTCCGGTTGCGGTAGGGCGCGCCACTCCGTGCGCGCCGTGCGCTGCCCACGAACCAGCCGTACCGCCGACTTCCCAGTCGGCCCGATGCCGGTTGGAAAACCGGCCCTACAGGTTCATGGCCCCGATGCGCGCGCCAAAGCGGGTGGAAGCTGCCCACGACTCTACCGACGGCGCGCACGGAGTGGCGCGCCCTACCTTGTCGCGGCATGGGATGGTTGCGGCACTGACGCTCGCCGGCTTGATGAGTTTGACGACCGCCAGCCTGCGCGGAGCCGATTGCGACCCCAGGGTGCCCGTACAGTTCCGCTTTCACGCCGCGCCGAACCTGACCCAATCCAGAATGTGGGGACCCGCGCCACCGAGCACCTACACGCTCCGGTTGGAGTACAGCTTCAATCGCCTGGAACACCCGATCGAGGTTGCCCCTCCTGGTCTTTCGAGCGTCCAGGACGTTGCCTACACCTGGGAAACGGCTGAACACCCCTATCGGCAAGGCACCCTGCTCGTGGACGTGGGCAAAGAATTCGTGGTCCGGGGCAGTCTGCTCGACGCCAACGAACTGGACGCGCCCAACGCCTGGGTCCTGTTGTTCTCCGCCACACTGCCTGAGGAGTACCGCGATTGCCTCGAACTCAAGTGCTTGGGCGGGCCTTGTGGCGAACTGACTCACTCGGCCACCACCTGCAGCTATGTGGTCGTGAATAAGTCGGGTTGTGCCGTGACGTTTCACAGCCAAACGATCGAGGGCGACACGTTGGCCGGGTGCGCCTCCGGCCCGCGCGGCGCCCTGGCCGCCGACGACACCACGCAGATCCTCGCGCATGTGGCTTGCACGGACGATGTCACTTGTTGGGCGCTGGTCGGGGACAGCCTGGGATGCAGTTTGCTGCCACTGGGCGCAGCGCAAGGCCCAGGGGGTGGCTCGTTCGCCCTCATCACACCTGCCGGCCGCGGCGGCCTGCTCGACGTGGTGGCGCGGGATCGGCGTGGGTGCGTCTACGCCGGGCAGTTAGCTCTCGAAGCCGAACGCCGCCAGTGCGATGAATGCCTGCGGTTTGCCACCCTAACCACCGACTTGGGCAGTGCCTTGGTGAAAATTCACCTCGGCCTGGACCGTTACCTTCATGACGCAGGTTACCTGTACTTAGACGAGTCCAAGGGCCCGGCGGACAAATTGCCCGGGGAACGCCCCATCGACCCCGAGATCCAGATCGAAGGCCCACTCAAACACCGGTTGACCCAGCGCGCTGCCTTTCGCTGCCTGATCGACGACCTCCGCCTCAAAGACGCGGCCACCGGCCTGCCTAACTCCGAAGTCTTCCATGACAAGTACGGGCGCATCCTTAAAGTCCGGGTCCCGTCGGGTCTGATCGTCATTGACGATGTGCTGGACGCCCAGCGCAACGTTGCCTTGGATCAGATCGAGGTCAACTGTTACGACAACAGCCAGTACAACAGCGACGCCCCCCGCGGCGCCTCCGTCGCGCCCTATCCCGGCGCCAGCCCCCTGAGCTCGATCCGCCTCATCAACCCGGATGGCAACGCGGCCTTCGACGATCTTTGGGTGCGCGAGACCCGCGGCAGCACAGCCCGCACCTATCGTTACCACTACCAATCGGGCAAATGGCAACTCTCGGTCGAAGGCAGCGACGAAATCGTCGAACAGAGCGAGACCCTCACCGAGAGTCTTCGGATCATGCGCCGCAGCAGTTGGCGCATCACGGGTCCGGGCCAGCAAGTCTGCCTCTCCGACCGCTTCATCGAGCGCAAGAAAATCAACAACGCCTGGCGCCGCATCAAGGACCGGGTCGGATCCGAAGAGACCTTGTACCGGTACTATGGACTGGACGATGCCACACCCGTCGGCTCACCCAAGTACGGCCAACTCAAGAGCGTGCTCTACCCTGACGGCCGCTGGGCCTACTATGCGGATTACGATGCCCTGCGCCGGTTGACCAAGAAACTCACACCGCTCCATGACGCGGCACTTCCCGACGCCGGCGCACCCAACGAGGCCAACTGCCGCAGCGAAGAATACGATTACGCGCGCGCGTTCCCGTGGGACGAACCGGACCGCCTCGAGATCGCCCGCCCGCGGACGATCGTTCGCAAGGTGCAGACTCGGGAGGTTGGCCGGGTCTATCAGGCCTGCTATCTGGACACGGTCGGAGGTGTAACGGTCCAGGTCCAGGAACGTTACGTCTGTCCTCAGCCGGAGACGACCGCGCTCGAGGCTTATCAAAGCAGCGCGGACCGGCTGGTGCTCAAATCCGTGGTGCGACACCGGGTGGGGCCTTGGCCGCACTTCCCGCCCGTGCTCCACTCGATGGCGAATCCGGACGGAACGGCGGTCTGGTACGCGCATACGCACTCGATTCGGGATGGGGCCCTGGATCCTGGCGATCCGGCCGCCTACGCCGGGGTAGACTACCCCTATGAGTCGGACCCGCTTCACGACGCGGCGGGGAACGGTTGGCGTTGGCAAGACGCGGCCCTGGCGGTAATCGAGCGGCGGGGATATGTCGATGCCTACGGCGGGTTCCACGCGCTGAGCGAAACCGAGAGCCGAACGGGGCTCATGGGCGAGCTGCAACTGCGGCTCGAGCGGGACACCTCGGGTGGATTGACCGGCGAGAAGGTCTTAGCCCGAGAGCGTTACTACCCCACCCGCCAGGGCGGTGCGCCGGACCCGCTCCGGTGGTCTTACCGGGTGGAAACCCTCGACGGCGCGTCGGCGTGGGTCGAGTACGACTGTTGCGGGTTGCACCTGACCATCGATAAGGAGCAGACCACGACCATCTACGGTTATGACGACTGGAAACGCCCAACCCGCTGGACCACCGTGTCCGACGCGCTCACCGGCGCCGGAGTCCGCCTCGAGCGCATACTGGACATCGACGGCCGAGTGCTGCGCGAAGAACGGGTGGGCACGGACGGCCAGACGCGCACCACGCTCAACCAGTACTTCTACGATTGCAGCGGCCGGCTGACCGCGCAGGTCAATGCCGTCCAAGGCACCACCACCTATGCCGACACCACCCTGGTGGGCAAACGCCGCCTCACCACCACCCTGCCAGAAGGCGGCCAACGCATCGAAACCTACTACCGCGACGGCCACCTCGAACAGGTCACCGGGACCGCCGCCGCCCCGGTCCGCTTCGACCGCGGCGTCGCTCAACTCTCGGAAGACGGCCTCATGGCCTGGCGCGCCTTCGAGCGGCAAACCAAACTGACCCGTGCCGGCACACCGACCGATGAATGGACGATCAACTACTTCGATGGCGCAAACCGGCTCATCCGGGAAGTCTTCTCCCCGCGGCCGGGTCTTGACTCTCCCGACGCGCCGCCCAACCGCCGGTTCTTCTACAACGCGAAAGGGCAGTTATGGAAACAGATCGATGCCGACGGCGTGACCACCCTCTTCGGTTACAGTCCCGCGGGCGAGCTCGAGTGTCACGCGGTCGCCACTGACCCCCGGGCCACAGCCACCGGCAACGAACCGGACTACGGCTATATCGACCGGAACACAGATCGTTACCGGCGGACCGTCACCGCGCTAGGCTACCGACCCGAGTCGATTCAGCAAACCACCGCCCTGATTCCCGTGCGCCGAACCACGGTGCGGGCGGGAACCGACGCCGGCGAAGTCGTGGTGAGCGTGCAAGAGACCGACCGCACCGGCCTGACCAACTGGCACACCCTCTATCGCGATCCCAGTGCCCAAGGCGCCGCGGCCGTCACCACCAAGACTGTCACCGCCTATCCCGCGCCCCGCGGCCGACTGGTCACCGCTTGGGCCCCGGACGGCAGTGCGACCGAGCAGGTCTATTACTACGGCGATCTCTACGGTACGATCCTGCGGACCGCGAGCGGTGCCGTCCTCGACAGCACCAGCTATAGCTACGCAGACCCGTTCCGGCGCCTCCAGGCGGTCACCGACGGTCGCGGCCAGACCACGACCTACGGCTACGATGTCGCCGATCAACTTACCACGGTCACCATGCCCGCGGCCGAGCCGGGGCAACCGCCCCAAACGACCCTGGCGTCCTTCGATCGCGAGCAGCGGTTGACCCGGATCCAATACCCGGATCAGACGATGCAGATGAACAGCTATTATCCCAACGGCCTGCTGAAGCTCACCTACGGCAGCCGCACTTACCCGGCCGGATACGCCTACGACGCCCAAGGCCGCCTCGAGACCCTGGCGACCTGGCGGAGCTTTCCCGGGCCGCAGGCCTTCGACAACCCGGCCGCTCCACAACAGGCGTCGGTCACCACTTGGATTTACGATCGCGCCCGAGGTTGGCTGACCGGCAAGCGCTACGCCGATGGCAAAGGCCCCAACTACCACTACACCTCCGGGGGCCGGCTCCGGAAGCGCGAGTGGTCCCGCCTCACCTCGAGCGGGCAGTTGCTCACCACCACCTACCGCTACGACTTCGACCCCGCCCTACCAGCCGATCTCCGAGGCCCCTTTGCCGATCTCAAGCGCATCGAGTACAACGATCCGGTCACTCCAGCGATTACCTTCGCCGCCTACGATCGCCTCGGCCGCGTGCGACAGGTCCGACGCCAAGACCTGGCTGGCGCCGGGGAAACCCAGACCTCACTCGAATACAACCACGCCGGGCAGTTGATGGCCGAGAGCTATCGCGGCGGACCGTTGGACGGCCTCGCTGCCACCACCCAGTACGACCAGCACCTGCGCCGGCAGTCCTTCGCCCTCAACACCCGACCGCAAGCGGTCACCGTCAGCTACCTCTACACGGATGCCTCCCGGCTCCACCGCGTGTCGAGTCAAAGCGGCAGCGCCAGTTTCGGCGCCGACTACACCTACCTGCCCAACGTGCCCTGGGTCCAAGCCCTGCGCCAAGGCCTGCTGAGCGGGGCGACCCTGGTGACCCGATTGACCGTCGAGCGCGAGTACGACCGCCTGGGCCGCATCAAAACGGTGACCGACCAGCCCAGTCTCGCGGGCCAACCCCAGCTCAGCTTCCGCTACGCCCACCATACCGCTGGCGAACGCCGCCGATTGGATCTTGCCGACGGCTCCTATTGGGAGTACGACTATGACGCCCTGGGCCAGCTCGAACTCGCCCGCCGATTCTGGACCGGCGGGCAGCTCGTGGCCGGACAACAGTTCGCGTACGAATTCGATCACATGGGCAACCGGGTGTTCACGCAGGCGGGAGGCGACACGGCAGGCGCGGGCCTGCGCCTGGCGCAGTATGTCCCGCGCGGCGCACCTACCCAGAGCCTCAACCAGTACGAGTACCGCACCGTGCCCCGCTACCTCGAGGTCCAAGGCGCCGCCCAGGCGCCGGTGACCGTGACCGTCAAGGGCTTGGATCCAGTGGCCCTGGACCCGACCGTGACGCGCCAGGGCGAGTACTATCGCGCCGAACTGAACTTCGGCGCGCGTGACGAGGCGCTGTACGAGCGGGTCCAGATCGGCGTGCCGGGCGCGCCGGCGCGGGAAGGGCGTTTGTGGTTGGCGCCCAATCCGGAATCCTTCACGTACGACAACGACGGCAACCTGACGCAGGACGGCCGGTGGCGTTACACCTGGGACGGCGAGAACCGCCTGCTCAAGATCGAGAGTCTGCCCAACGCACCGGCGCACTCGGCACGGTCCATCGCATTCACCTACGATTACCGCGGCCGCCTGGTTCAACGGGAAGAGGCGGGCGCTGCGCGCACCCGTTTCGCCTACAACGGCTGGCAATGTGTGGCGGAGTTGGACGCCACGACCAACCCTGCGGCGCCGACCCTGGCGCGGGCCTACCTCTGGGGGTTGG
>Ga0194126_10008754_pt1 | contig 13688 bp, 12 predicted proteins | sample TA2KigC150mmetaG_FD_148641 | JGI IMG/M metagenome (GOLD analysis project Ga0194126, IMG submission 148641) | Freshwater microbial communities from Lake Tanganyika, Tanzania - TA2015035 Kigoma Deep Cast 150m | ecosystem: Environmental > Aquatic > Freshwater > Lake | place: Tanzania: Lake... | reverse complement strand
ATAAAGAATATCGCATGGGAAACCGTTCCACAAGAATATTGTCCATCCGTACTTCGTCATTATCTTTGTCTGATTTATGTGAAATTTAAAAATTATTTCTCAATTTCCGAATAAGGATTTATTTATTGAGTCATAGATATAACCTGATGATCCCAACGATGCCAGGGACCATGAAATTTCTCCAAAATCTTTTTCCCTTCACCCATAGATTTCAATCCTTCCAACTCCAAATCAGCATCTACCATAATTTTTACCAAATCCTTAAAATATACACGTGGTTCCCAATCAAAACGGGTCTTTGCTTTTGTGAAATCAGCAAGGAGAAAATCCACTTCGGTAGGTCTAAAATATCTTGGATCAATTTGAACGTAATCCTTCCAGTCCAATCCTGCATATCCAAAAGATTCATCCAAAAATTCACGTACAGAATGAGCTTCACCTGTACCAATAACATAATCATCGGGAGTATCATGTTGTATCATTTTCCACATTGCCGCAACATAATCGGGTGCATAGCCCCAGTCACGCTTGGCATCTAAATTCCCCAAGTAAAGACGTTTTTGTCTACCACTTTTTATTCCAGCAATCGCCCGAGTTATCTTTCTGGTAACAAATGTCTCGCCTCTACGAGGCGATTCATGATTAAAAAGAATTCCATTACAAGCAAATATATTATAACCTTGGCGATAGTTCTTTGTTATCCAATAGGCGTACAATTTGGCGGCAGCGTAAGGACTCTGTGGCTGAAATGGAGTTTTTTCATCTTGCGGCGGCGAAGCACTGCCATACATTTCACTTGAAGAAGCCTGATAAAATCGCGTGTTTATGCCGCTCTTGTGAATCGCTTCTAACACTCTCGTAACACCTAATCCGGTAATATCCCCAGTATATTCAGGAAGATCAAAACTGACTCTAACATGACTTTGCGCAGCTAGCTGGTAGATTTCGTCTGGACGAATATCATAGATAAGCTCAACAAGATTTCCGGTATTCGCCATATCTCCATAATGAAGATACAAACGAACTTGTTCTCCATTATGAGGATCTTTATATATGTGATCAATTCTTTGCGTATTAAATGTGCTGGCACGACGAATCAAACCGTGTACTTCATATCCCTTAGATAATAATAATTCTGCTAAGTATGAACCATCTTGACCAGTAATTCCAGTAATTAAAGCTTTACGCATCATAACTCCATTGATAGAAATCCTGAACTACATGAGAGTACTCTTATTGTATCTTCCGATTTTTTTCTGAACTATATAGCTGAATAGTTTTTATGTTTTTTTCCGGCTTATATGACCAGCATTTAATTCTAATTGCATTTGGCGATGATCATTAAGTAACACTAATAATACACGGACCCTTTCAGTTCCGGGTATTCGGGTATCAAAAATTGCTTCATACCCACAAAATAAACCACTGCTGATATACACTTTATCACCTGATGTTAGACCATCATATAGATATCCACCCGCACCACTAATTATTTCCACCTTTTTTTTCACCTCTGTGATCAAATTCTCAGGCACGATGGCTGGTTCATCTCCAAAACATACTAAACCTATAGTGTGAGGCATCCAGCGAAATGTAGAGATACCTAAAGTATCAATATCAACCCTGACAAATAAATAGCCAGGAAAATAAGGAATAAATTTTCGCGAGCGCGGGTTAACAGGATTTTTACACGCAACCTGGGAAAAAAAACCTCAAATCCGTCTGTGCGAACCTGCCGAAAAACAACCTCCTCTTTTCGAGGTTTACACCTCAAGGCGTACCAATAAAGAGACATTCAATATCGAGTATTTCTTAAGAATAAAAAAATGACCATAAGTGCTAATAAACACTATGTTATGCAGCCGCCTGAACGATTGGGATAAACTCTTCAACTTTTAGGCAAGCTCCACCCACCAATGCCCCATCGATATCAGATTGTACAAAAAAGTCAACCGCATTATTTGCTTTCACAGAACCTCCATAAAGAACCCTCGTCATGGATGCCAACTTTTCTCCAAACATATCTGTTAAAGCTGGTCTTACTATCTCTTTCACTACTGTGTTTGCGCCTTCGGGTGAGGCTGCTTGCCCTGTTCCAATAGCCCAAACCGGTTCGTATGCAATAGCAAAAGGGACTTGCCCGTTATCCTCGACTCTATCCAAAACCAATGCCTGAAATCCTTCATGTAATTGACTCGTTATCACCTGATGAGTCTTATGTGCCTGGTTTTCTTCTAAAGTTTCTCCAACACATACTATTGGGAACAATCCATGAGATAATGCAGCATGTAATTTCTTGTTCACTGTCTGGTTGGTTTCCCCAAAGTAAGACCGTCTTTCCGAGTGTCCTATGATTACATAATGACATAGTTCCGATAGCATCAACGGAGAGATCTCACCAGTAAATGCCCCTGCTGATTCCCAGTACATATCCTGGGCGCCTAAACCTATATCTGAACCTTCTAACAATGCTCGAACCGCCAACAAAGCTGTAAATGGTGGACAAATTACCTTCTCAACATTTTCAACCATTTGCAACCCAGGGATCATTTCACTCACCAGGTGTCTGGCTTCTGATATGTTTTTGTACATTTTCCAATTACCTGCAACCATAGGAATTCTATTCATCATTGCAACCTTATCTTTTTTATGGCGAAAGACGCAAAGTATTGCGTCTTTCGCTTGGATTAATTATTGTTACCTACCTGTCTTGCAATGCTGCAACACCAGGGAGTTCTAGTCCCTCAAGCATTTCTAAAGAAGCGCCACCACCTGTGGAAATATGCGTGATTTTTTCTGACAGTCCCGATTTTTTAATTGCAGCTATCGAATCGCCACCACCTACGATTGATATTGCATTACTCTCGGATACTGCTCGGGCTATAGAAAAAGTTCCCTCAGCAAACTTCGGAAATTCAAACACACCCATGGGACCATTCCACACAATTGTTCCAGCAGTTTGGATCACCTTAGTAAATGCGACTACCGTTTGATTACCGATATCTAATATCCGCCATCCATCCGGTATTGCACCAGAATTGATTGATTTGAAATTCGCATCGGCTTCGAATCGATCGGCAATGATAAAATCTACAGGTAATTGTAGTTTTGAATCACCCTCGGTTAACAGTTCTTTTGCTGTTTCAAGGGCTTCGTCTTCTACTAAAGAGTCGCCTACAGACAAATTACTGGCTTTTAAGAATGTATTAGCCATCCCACCCCCAATTATAACATAATCTGCTTTCTTGAGTAGGTTTCGGATAACTCCAATTTTATCGCTGATTTTTGCTCCGCCCAATATAGCTACAAATGGCGGTTTTGGATTAGCGATTGCCTCTCCCAAATACATGATCTCTTTTTCCATTAGAAAACCAGCAACAGCTGGTAAATACTTTGTTACTCCTTCTGTTGAGGCGTGAGCACGGTGAGCAGATCCAAATGCATCATTCACATAAATATCCGCCAGGCTTGCTAACAGTTTTGCCATATTAGCATCATTCTTTGTCTCCCCCTCATGAAATCGAGTATTTTCTAGAAGTAATACTTCACCAGCTTTTAATTTTTCAGCAGCTTTTTCAGCAAGCTCGCCTACACAATCGGCTGAAAAGTAAACTGGGTTTGGAATTAATTTTCTCAAATGATCAGCTACAGGGCGCAAAGAAAATTCAGGTAATGGTTTCCCTTTAGGCCTGCCTAGATGCGAACATAAAACCAAGGCAGCCCCTTGCTCGAGTAAATATTTTATGGTTGGAAGAGCAGCCTGCATACGCGTATCATCGCCAACCTGTCCATCTTTAATCGGCACATTAAAATCCACCCTAATTAATACTTTTTTACCATTTACTTCGATATCCTTGATAGTTTTTTTGTAAAACATCTTCTAACCCTATAAATAAAGAATGGAGTAGAGCATATCAATTAATTAAATTACATCAATATGCTCTACATTTATATTTTTCCCTATAATGATTTTGCCATCATAGCAGCAAGATCGGCAGTTCTGACAGAATATCCCCATTCATTATCGTACCAGGCTACGATCTTTGCAAAAGTACTAGATTCTTTTCCAAGAACCGTGGTAAATGGCAAATCTACTGATGAGCTATAGGCACTTCCCTTGAAGTCAATGCTTACCAATGGTTCATCAACAGCTTCCAGAATACCCTTCAATGGTGGTTTAGCTGCTGCATCTCGATAAGCCTGCCTAAGTTCATCGGTTGTGGTTGCTTTCTCCAATTCTACAGTCAGGTCAATAACCGAAACCGTTGAGGTAGGGACCCGCAAGGCATAACCATCTACCTTACCAGCCAGGTCAGGAATAACCAATTTCAACGCACGGGCAGCCCCAGTAGTAGTTGGAATAATACTCATAGCTGCTGCCCTGGCACGTCTTAAATCGCTATGCGGTAGGTCAAGGATTTTTTGATCATTAGTATACGCATGAATCGTGGTCATGAAAGCGCGGACGATATTATATTTATCATGAACGACTTTTACTGCTGGAGCCAATCCATTTGTGGTACATGAAGCATTCGACACAACATGGTGAACAGCAGGATTATATTGGTTATCATTTACACCCAATACAAGAGTTAGATCTTCTCCCTCTGCTGGTGCAGTGATAATCACCTTTTTCGCTCCACCTTTTGTTATATGATTTTCAGCACCTTTGACTTCTTTCCCCTTCTTGTTAACACCATCCTTCTTGATTGTGAATAATCCCGTTGATTCAACCACGATTTTCACATCTAAATCGCTCCATGGTATATTTGATGGATCTGTTTCCTTAAAAACTTTAACTATTTTCCCATCAACCAATAACTCCCCATCGCCAACCTCGACTTTTCCTTCAAAGCGACCGTAATTGGAGTCATATTTTAATAAATGAGCCATGGTTTTTAAATCACCGATATCGTTGAATGCAACGACCTCGAGTTCTTCGGAATGGTAATCCTGTATCGCCTTAAGAACCTGACGTCCGATACGACCAAATCCATTAATACCTACTTTTGTTTTCATAGAAAACCTCCATATATTATGATTAACGACAGAATGTCGTATATTGTACATCGTCGGGACTGCTCCCAAATGTATTATTCTACCAGAGGTCCAGTCTTTTCTAGAAGTAAATCAATAAATAATTTTGCTACTTTTTCGGAGTCATGTCTCCAGGGATATTGATGATCAACTAAATCACTTTGATAAATTAAATATTTTTCACTTAGTCCATCATCAACTTTTACCCATTCAATATTTCCAGGTAGCATTTCATCATAATGATTATTAGCAACAAGAATATTAAATATTCCACATCCTATGTGATCTTCCAGTGCCAGAATATGATCAGCACAAGAAAAGTGCTCCGTTTCTCCGATCTGGGTCGCCACGTTACATACATATAATTTTAATCCACGGCTTGCACGTATCGCATCTGCCAGGTCGGGAACTAGTAAATTCGGCAAAATGCTAGTATATAAACTTCCAGGTCCTATAACAATCAAATCTGCACCAAGTAATGCGTTGATGGCTTGTGGAAATCCAGGAGGTGAATTTGGTTCCAACCAAACTCTGCGTACTTGCCCAGTGTAGCCCGGTATTTTACTTTCTCCAGAAACTCTAACTTCACTTATCAGATTGGGTAATAGAATATCAGCCTGCAATTGAACCTCATGCAAAGTTGATGGCACTACCTGACCATTTACACCCAATACTTTTCCAGACTCAACCACAGCACTTTCAAAACTTCCGGTAATTTCCGCCAGAGCACTAATAAAAAGGTTACCAAAAGAATGACCCTCCAATCCATCTTTGTTTCCTGAAAACCGATATTGAAAAAGTTGAGATAATAATGCCTCATCATTAGATAAGGCAGCCAAACAATTTCTAATATCGCCTGGAGGCAATAAACCTAATTCGCGACGGATTTTCCCAGATGAACCACCATCATCTGCAACGGATACTATAGCTGTTATTCTATGGGTGTATTTTTTTAATCCCCTCAATATTGTTGCCATGCCATGGCCGCCACCTACTGTAACAATTTTTGGGCCACGTTCTCTGCGCCGATGATTGGCTAAGGTATCCACAATATGAATTCCTGTTTTTATATAAGGACGCATCAGGCTGTGATTTATTCCCCAAATACCAATAAAGATTAAGCCTAATCCAATACAACCAAAAACCAGCACTCTAAGAGGACGTACCAAATAACGAAGCGAAGCCGCTGATAAAAAAGGTAACCACCAAGTCTCTGGGCTGTTTCGATAAACATCGAGCACCCAAATGGCTAAACCAATACCAATCATGGTAACCCCAATTAATGTAACCAATAACCAGCGTTTTATGCCTATTCCGGGTGATAACCAGTGACATAATTGGGAAATTAATCGTTTATCAAATTTTTTATTGAAATATTCTTTATTTACCTTCATAAGCTGATCATAGCAGCCTTTGATTTACTAGTCAACGAGCAATGGTGATATGCTATACTTTATTGGATAACCTTATTGGGACAAGCAAACCTATGACCAAAATTGTGAAACGATGGCAAATACATCCAAAAATATTACCAACAGTAGACCAAGCCTTGAAGTTGTATGATCCTATTTTACGCCAACTTCTTTTTAATCGTGGATATGCAACCGAAGAGAGTGCAGAATTATTCTTGCAAGCCAAACAACCAACCATTTCCAGTGAAACACAATTGACGGGTTTAAACGAGTCTTTGAAGCGAATATGTGCAGCGATTGAGAAAAAAGAAAAAATTATTATTTATGGAGATTATGATGTTGATGGTGTAACTGCAACAGCTCTATTGGTAGAAATACTACAACATATTGGAGCAGATGTTCAAGGTTATATCCCAAACCGTTTCGAAGAAGGGTATGGCTTAAATAATGATGCCTTATTACATATAAAGTCAATAGGAGGCAAACTAGTCATCACAGTGGATTGTGGCATTCGCTCGCTTCCTGAAGCTGAATATGCGAAATCTATTGGGCTTAGCATGATCATTACAGACCACCATCATCCTCACGAGGAACTGCCAATTGCTGAGGCCATTATTAACCCTAAGCAACTAGCTGATTTGTATCCGGATAAGGATTTAGCAGGCGTCGGTTTGGCTTATAAACTAGGATGTGAAATCATCAAAAAAACAACCAATTATTCCAATCTTACATCAAGTTTTGGGTTAGACCTTGTAGCTTTAGGAACTATCGCCGATCTAGCACCATTAGTGGGTGAAAATCGTTCGCTGGTGCGTAAAGGAATTCAAGTAATTAACCAGACTAATCGACCAGGTTTGCAAGCACTCATAAATATCTCTGGGTTAAAACCGGGTCAAATTAATTCCACAGACGTTGGTTACGTTATTGGACCCCGGTTAAACGCGGCTGGAAGATTAGAATCCGCTTTAGATTCATTAAACCTGCTATTAACCTCTGATATGACAGAAGCACAAAGTTTAGCACAAAAAATTGACAATCAAAATCGGGAACGTCAACAACTTACCCGCAATCAGCAAAAACTCGCCGAAGAACTCATCCAGACACAAACGACGTCAGCTTCCTTACTATTTGCCGCTCACCATGATTTTAATCCCGGCGTTATTGGTTTAGTGGCATCTCGTTTAGCCGACTACCACTACCGACCTGTAATTATCGTACATCAAGGAGAATTTTTCTCACGCGGCTCCTGTAGAAGTATCCCTGAGTATCACATCACAGATGCACTTGATTCTTGTGCTGATCTTATGGAACATCACGGTGGTCATGCGGCTGCCGCAGGCTTCACTATACGTAATGAAAGATTGCCCGACTTGATGGACCATCTACAAACCCATGCTGTAAATCAGTTGAACGGATTAGAATTGAGACCTGTTTTAATAGCTGATATGGAATTAAGTTTATCCGAACTTCATCCATCAATATTAAATTCAATAAATCTATTGCAACCTTCAGGTTATGCCAACCCACCTGTGTGTTTTGTAACTCGTGATTTATCTATTAAGCGCGCCAGATCAGTTGGTCGGGATAATTCTCATCTGAGACTATCCCTGTCAAACGAATGGATTACATATGATGCAATTGCTTTTGGTCTTGGTGACCTGGTCGATAAATTACCAGACAGAATTGATATTCTCTATCAGTATGAAAAAAATATATTCAATGGTCGTGAATCTTTACAGTTAAACATCAAAGATATAAAGGCCAGTGGCCTAGTAGACAAATATTAATCTACAAATCTATACTTGAACAGCGCCCATAAAGCTTCAAAAGCATCACCCATTTTTATCTTTTTACCCTCCGAATAATCCCGCGGATTAAATGAAATAGGCACTTCAAAAATTCTTACCTGACGTTTTAATATTTTCGCGGTAAATTCTGGTTCAAACTCAAATCGGCGAGCATGTATAACCATACCATCCACAACCTGTCGTTTAAAAACTTTGTATCCCGTTTCCATATCGGTTAAAATATTGTTATACAGGATATTTGTCACTAAAGTTAATATTTTATTCGCAACCATATTCCAAAATAAAATCGGTCTCCTTGCCCCACCCAAAAAACGAGAGCCATATACAACATCCGCAATACCCTCTTCAATTGGGCGCAATAAGTTAGGGTATTCTCGCGGATCATATTCGAGATCAGCATCCTGGATAATGATTACTTCACCACAAGAAGCCTGAATGCCTGTTCGAACAGCAGCACCCTTACCTTGATTATGCTCATGAAGTATTATTTTTATAATTTCATGGTTATTATACTCTTCCAAAATTTTACAGGTACCATCCTTTGATCCATCATCCACAACAACAATTTCGGTGGCAATATTCATCACCAAAACTCGTCGCAAAATTTCTTGGATAGTATTTTTTTCATTATAAACAGGGATAACAACACTAATTTTCATAAGTGCAATTATACCTTTTAGAATCCAATATTACTCTCATTTTTGAAATTTTCATTGAGACTTACAGCATGCTATAATTTCCACGATATATAAATTGCCAATTTGTGTAAGGAGGCATGATGGCTTTATTTAATTCAATCACTGCATCCGAGACTTCCACCCCGGTAGCCGGAGGTTTCCATCCACAACCAATTACTCGTATAGAAGACACCGGACTCTCCATTTTATGGTTACAAGACCTGGCACTAAAAATATTATATTTTCAAGGTTACTTGACAGGTTTTAAAATTGCAGAGGAAATCGCATTGCCATTTTCAGGTATTACCGACCAAATACTGGAAGCGCTCAAGCGGGAAAAATTTGTTGAAGTAAAGTCATCTCAACAACTAGGGTTGGGCGAAGGATCGTATCTATACGCAATTACCGGAGCAGGAATTCAAAGAGCCAGAGAAGCGCTCGAAAGAAGCCAATACGCAGGACCTGCTCCTATCCCAATCAAAGACTACAATATGGCGATTCTACGTCAAAGCCGGGGAAGAACCACCGTAACAAATCGAATCTTACGGCAAGCTCTTTCATCATTGGTATTGAGTGAGAGAACCTTTCAGCGAATCGGTCCAGCAGTAAATTCTGGTACTTCAATTTTTATGTATGGTCCCCCAGGAAATGGTAAAACCAGTATAGCGAGAGCAATTGGAAATATGATCCTTCGAGAAAGTATGTATATACCCTATGCAATCTATATTGATGGTCAGGTTGTGAAATTATACGATTCAGTCAATCATCAGCTTGCGCGCGAGGAAGATACAACGTCTATGGGCACAGGGTCGCTTCGCTCAGGCGGTCGACGAGACCCTCGTTGGATTCGGGTCCGTAGACCTTTTATAATGACAGGAGGAGAATTAAATATCGAGGGGCTCGATCTTGTTTTTGATGACGTGAATAAATTTTACGAAGCTCCTTTTCAAGTAAAAGCAAATGGTGGAATTCTACTAATAGATGACTTTGGTCGTCAGCAAATCAGACCTCGAGATCTATTAAATCGTTGGATAGTGCCATTAGAGAACCGGATAGATTACCTGACACTACACACAGGACGAAAGGTAGAAGTACCATTCGATGTCATGGTCGTTTTTTCCACAAACTTACCTCCAAGGGATCTGGTGGATGAAGCCTTTTTGCGCCGTCTGCGACATAAAATTGAGATCGGCGATCCAACATACGAACAATTCAGAGAAATATTTAAACGAGTTGCTTCAGCAAAAAGTGTAGAGTATAGCGATCAAGGCTTGGCTTATATCTTACAAGAATGGTATATAAAAAGAGGACGAAAATTACGGGCTTCCCATCCGCGTGATTTATGTGATCAGATATTAGATATTTCCAATTACTTATCGGTTGAACCCGCTATGACACGTGATCTTCTTGGTCGAGCTGCTGAAGCTTACTTTGTTGATATATAAATGATCTGTCATATATAAGCTTATGAATAGACATCTCTATGAGAACCTACCAAAACCAGCAATTTTTGCCCATCGTGGCTCCAGCGCCTATGCCCCAGAAAATACATTACGCGCCTTCTCACTAGCTATAGAACAAAAAGCAGATGGCATAGAATTGGATGTTTGGCTAACAAAAGATGATCATGTTGTTGTTATACACGATCAAAACACATACCGTACTACCGGTATCAATGAAATTGTAAGCAATCTATCACTTTCTGATGTAAAAAAAATGGACGCAGGAAGCCATTTTGGTAAAAATTACCATAATGAAAAGATACCAACGCTGGGAGAAGTGTTTGATTTAGTCAGAAAGCAAGTTATTATAAATATCGAATTAAAAGATTACTATTCAGCTAATGGCAAACTTGCAGCTAAAGTAACTCAAGTTATTAAGGATTTTGAAGCACAATACTATGTGATGTTCTCATCTTTTAACCCAGTATCATTGCTATACGCCCGAAAGTATTTACCCAACATCCCAACAGCATTACTAGCTTTAAGAGATCGTGGAGGTTGGCTGGCGCGCTCATTATTAATAAATGTATTTCGTTTCCAGGCGTTACATCCAAATTTTTTGGATGTTGACCGCCGACTTGTTGAACAAACCCATGAGAAACATAGGCGTATTCATCCATATACAATAGATGATATAGATTTCATCAAACAAATGGTATGCCTGGAGGTGGATGGAATTATCACTAATAACCCAGTTGTTGCCAGAAATACTTTATTTCCAAATTTACCGAGTAACCAATTATGATTCCCATTGAATGGTTATACGATGCGAATGCTCGTATTCAGCCCTACATTAATATCACACCACTTACCTACGATCCAGATTTAAATCTATACTTAAAATGGGAGAATCAACAGATCACCAGATCTTTTAAAGTACGAGGTGCGATAAATAAAGTGTTATCGCTTCAGTCGTGGGAGATTATGCAAGGGCTTGTAACAAGTTCTGCAGGCAACCATGGTTTGGGTGTTGCCCTTGCTGGAAGGATTACCAATTCGGTGGTTACAGTTTTTGTTCCTGAAGATGCACCAAAAAATAAAATTAAGTCAATTCAAGAGCTTGGAGCCATCATAAAATGTATTCCAGGTGGTTATCACCACGCTGAAAATGAAGCACTTGAATATGCAAAAAACACTAAGTCGACCTGGATTTCACCTTATAATGACGTTCAGGTAATTGCTGGTCAAGGAACAATCGGAATCGAGATCATAGATACACAACCTGAATTGATTGATGCAACATGGATTGTCCCGGTAGGAGGAGGTGGATTAATCAGTGGAATTGGAATTTTTTTGAATCATCAAGTGAATTTATCCACTGAAAAAATTTTTACTAGAAAACCAAACTTAATTGGCGTTCAATCTGATGCTTCATCCTTCATGTATCATTATTATTATTCAGGTAACCAGGATGGAATAATAGAATTTCCAAGCCTTGCCGATGGTCTGGCTGGAGAAGTGGAACATGGGTCATTGACTGTACCCATCATAAAAAAATATGTCCAAAGCATTTTATTGGTAACAGAAGATGACATTATTAATTCAATCAAATACGCCTGGAAAAAGTATAATCAATATATTGAAGGGTCAGCCGCAACTGCATTAGCAGCCGTACTCACTGGGAAGATAAAATCTAAACCAGCGGTAATAATAGTTACTGGTGGAAATATTGATCGCGAACTACATTATAAGATTACTGGTGGTTCATGAGTGGAATAACACCTGATGAAATTATGGTAGCTTGTATGGCAAGACAAGTTAAAAATGGGGAGATGGTTGCCCAAGGAATTGCAACTCCGTTGGTGGCGGCAGCATATTTACTCGCGCGATATACACATGCACCGGATTTATATTTTTGTTCAGCAATCGGGCAAGGTATATGTCGCCACCCTGCACCATTAAGCATTATTAATATTGAAAGATTATGGCTAGACCAAAGTTTATGTAATATTGGTTTTGTTCGTGCTGCTGCCGATATCCTACCATCGATGCGTCCAAAGGAATTTTTTCGACCAGCTCAAATCGACCCTTTTGGAAATTTTAATAACATAGCATTTGGAAAAAATTACATCGATCAGTCTCCTAGAAGCCCAAAACTACGGCTGCCTGGAACAGGTGGCATCCCAGATGTTACAATTTACATCGATCATATATATCTATACGTGCCACGTCATTCAAGGCTTACCTTCGTCGAAAAACTGGATGTGTGTTCAGGAATGGGATATTCCCCGTATCGTTCGCACGGTGATGGGCCTAAATATTTGGTTACGGACCTTTGCCAATTTGACTTTGAGAACCACCGCATCAGATTATTAAGTATGCATCCAGGTGTAACCATTAATCAGATTCAAGCTCATACGGGGTTTGATTTTGAAATGCCAGTAAAAATTCCTGAAACACCACTTCCATCAAACAATGAATTAAACTTATTGCGCAATTTCATTGATCCTTTTGATATAAGAAAACTTGAACTATTAAGTGGCAATAAAAGACGGCAACATCTGCATTCAATTATCGAAAAGGAATTGCAGTCAATATGAAACCAAATGGATTATTTCACATTATTGTTTTTCTAATAATATTAAACACGCTTATCCCTGGTTTCTTTGTAAATGCTGCACCGGAGAAACAAATCTCTTCTCCTGAAATAAAAGCCCAAAGTCTTCTCGAACAGATGACACCTGAAGAAAGGGTAGGGCAATTATTTCTTACAGTTTTTGATGGATCAAATGTGGGTGACGAAACTCAAATCTTCAATTTGATTGTCAATTATCAAATTGGGGGAGTAATTTTATTAGCTAGCAATGACAATATTAGTAGTGGAGACGATATTCTTAAAAATATTGTGCTTATGAATAGAGAATTGCAAATGAACAGTTGGTCAGCATCATTGCAAACAATTAACTCAGTTCAAACAGGGCAATACTATCAACCACAATACATCCCTTTGTTCATTGGAGTCTCACAGGAAGGAGATGGTTATCCATACGACCAGATTCTAAGTGGTGTAACCCCCTTGCCAAACGCAATGGCATTGGGGGCTACCTGGAATCCCGAATTGGTTATGAAAAGTGGGGAAATTGTGGGTAATGAGTTATCACTACTTGGGGTAAATTTATTATTAGGTCCAGCTCTTGACGTTCTTGAAACACCAAGAGCAGAAAAAATCGCCGATCTTGGTACACGCACATTTGGCAGCGATCCTTTCTGGGTTAGTTTACTTGGAAGTGCCTATATAAGAGGCATTCACCA
>Ga0194126_10008753_pt1 | contig 13690 bp, 19 predicted proteins | sample TA2KigC150mmetaG_FD_148641 | JGI IMG/M metagenome (GOLD analysis project Ga0194126, IMG submission 148641) | Freshwater microbial communities from Lake Tanganyika, Tanzania - TA2015035 Kigoma Deep Cast 150m | ecosystem: Environmental > Aquatic > Freshwater > Lake | place: Tanzania: Lake... | reverse complement strand
GACATACCCACTGAGACACTTCTGCTGCTGCTCTTGAGATACTACTCAGAGCTCAGGGAGGAGTATGTAGAGCCAAGGCCTCTGAGCAGTCAGGAGATCGCTGAGCTCAGGGCTTTGAGGGAAGCAGTCTGATGGCCGGCAGGATCGAGAGCGAGTCAGGGAGGAGAGATGAGCGAGAGAGACATACTGGCCAGGCTGAGCAGCCTGATGGGCCAGAAGAGGAACAAACTGAGGCCGGGAGACATCCAGGCCAGACTGGCTGAGCTACCTATCAAGCCAGATGAGCAGGCAGGCCGGGAGCTGAGGGAGGATCTGGAGAAGCTGCTGAGGGAGATGCCTGAGCCAGAGGCTCTGGCCTTTGGGATCGAGCTGGATGCTCTGGGAGTCAGGCTAGGAGGCTGGCCAGGCCAGGCCACTCCTGGCAACATGACTGAGCTGGAGGCTGAGACATACAGGCTCCAGGCTGCTCTCCATGGCCTCCAGGCGCTCACTAGCCTCTATCTTTGGGCCAGGCTGATGGGCTGGCCTGCCAATAGTCTGCTGATCGAGCTGGCTGCTCTTACTGATGTCAGGGAGCCGGCTCAGGAGCCAGGCTGGAGCCAGGACATGAGGCCGGGAGATCGAGAAGCCTACCAGGCGCTCCTGGAGCAGTTTGCAGAGCTGATGGGAGAATGGCCGGCAGAGCCTGAGGCCATGGATGAGGCTGCTGTCTCTGATCCTTTGGCTCTCAGGAGACAGCTTGCAGCAGGCCACTTCATGAGAGCCTTGGAGCATCTCTACTGGCTCAGGCCGGCAGACAAGCAGGGACAGGAGTAGGCAGATGGAGCAAAGAGACTTCCTGGCCAGGCTGGCTGAGATGGAGATATGTACCACAGAGGCCGAGCTGGCAAACTTCCTTCAGGAGCTTGGAGGCTGGATCCAAGGCGCTTCCAGGGAGGAGCTGAGAGCCTTTATCCGGGATATGACAGCCTTTGCTCAGCGAGTAGGAGGCCTCTCTCTGGATGATCAGGCGGCTCTGGCTGGAGATCCAGTGGAGAGGCTGAGAGCAGCAGCCATAGGCTACTATGGCTCAGCTCTGCTCAAAGTCTATCAGTATGAGAGGCTCCAGCAGGATGAGGCTCAAGCCTGAGGAGAGAGGCCGGCATGGAGCAAGCTGAGCGAGTCCTGCTGAGGCAGTCCATCTGGCTGCTGCTCATCCTCTGGCTGATCGCTCTGCTGGCCAGCAGGATCGAGCCAGGGCCAGCAGCAGGCATCTGGAGCCTGGATGGAGGACTCTGCTCACTGGACTTCTTCACTCAGCCGGCTCAGCCAGTCAGGACTCTTGTCCTGGCTTGTCCGGGAGTGGATGCCATCAGGCTCTGGCCTTGGCCTCCAGTCCAGCCATGGTATGAAGATCCTGATGAGCCAGGCCAGCCTGACAGGATGCCAGCAGGCCGGCAAGCCAGCTTGCCAGGGACAGAAGTAGGCCAAATATGAACAGCCAGAAGATAGCCACAGAGCTGGAGCTGACACTCCTGAGATACAAGAGAGGTATCATCCCTCTCAGCCAGGCCAGGGAGGAGATGGCCTTCTACCTGGCTCTGCTCAAGGCTCAGGAGCAGGCAGTCCTGGAGGAGAGACTGGAGAGGCTGGAGGCTGTCATGGAGGACAGGAAGGAGCAGAGAGGATGGTAACAAAGGCTGATCTCAAAAGGCTGATATCCAAGGGCCTGACGGGCCGAGAGGCAGCTCAGCTTGTCCTCCAGGACTCTTGGGAGGTAGATCATAAGCGAGAAGGCTTCCTGAGTATGCCAGACATCCAGAGGATCAAGCAGAGCCTCAGGACTCAGGCAGACATCCAGGAGTATAACAAGTGGATCCATGTCTATCAGCTTGTAGACTATACGCTCCATGATGCCAGGATCCTGGCTCTGGAGGCCATCCAGTCGCTTTTGTTCTCAGTGACTGAGCTGAGAGCCTACTGGCAAGAGGAGAGGCTGATCAGGCTCTCTCAGAGGAGCCAGCCTGCTATCATGACTCAGAAGCAGTATGATGAGCTGAGAGCCAGACAGAGAGAGAGGCTGCTCAGGGAGATCAAGAGCCTTGGCAGCATCCTGGAAGAGTTGGCTGAGCTGCGAGTCCCTGAGCCAGTGGAGGAAGAATGGGATGAGAGTGGCCTGGACATCCTGGACTTCCTGACTCAGGCCAGGCCAGAGATGCTCAAGCTGCTCAGCCAGATAGCTGGCGCTCTCCTCCAGCCTATCCGGGAGGGTAAGCTGAGGCCAGTCCAATTCCAGCCAGGCCAGATCAAGGAGCTGGAGCTGCTGAGGAAGCTGAAGGAGGAAGTCTATGCCAGGCATGAGGACTATGAGCCATGGCCAGCCAGGGATAGCGAGATGCTGGCTGCTCTCACCAAACAGCAGGAGGCTCTCCTGGCAGACTACTACCAGGCCGGCAGCAGCCAGCTCAAGCCAGAGGATATAGCTAGAGTGGCTGGCTCACTGGAGGCCTGGCTGGCTGGCTCCCTCAGCCAGGAGGAAGTAGAGAGGCTCCTGGAAGCTACCTACATCCCTGCTGAGCAGCTCTATCAGGCTGGCCTGCCTGAGTGGATCGGATGGATAGACGACTACAAGCCAGGCTATCATGAGGAGGACTTGCCAGGCCATTCAGTAGCCATCCTCCAGGAGCCAGAGCCGGCTGATCTGGATGCGAGAGGCTATTATAAGCAGCCTGGCTATCTGGAGAGTGTATCCCTTCTCTCTGCCAGCCGGCGCTCTGATGAGAATGGCCAGCAAGAGAGAGACTTCTCCACTCCTGACTTCCTGGAGGCCATGCACAAGCTGGCCAGCGAGAAGATCATTACCTTCCTGTCTATCCAGATCGCTGTAGAGGCTGTGAGTGAAGCCATAGGAGTCCAGCTTACTGAGGATCTGAGGAAGTGGCATGAGGAGCTTCAGGCCAATGTCGGGATGTATAACTTCTTCCTGTCTCAGGAGTCCATCCCTGCCTATCTGGGTATGCCAAAGCTGGCTGAGCTCAAGATCGGGAGGCTTAAGCCTACTGCCAGGAGCCTGAGATACTACCGGGAGAGGATGGCCATCGCTCTAGGGAAGGAATGGGTGAGAGAAGCCTACAAGACGCTCAGCTTCAAGCCTCCAGAGTCCGGGAGCCTGGCTGAGCTGCTGGCCAGGCATCTGAGGGAGGCCAGGCAGCAGCTTGGCATGGATGGGGATGAGGAGGAGAGCGATGGCCAGGAAGCCTAAAGTCCAGCCGAGTCCTTCAGATCAGCCAAGATCGCTCACTCCTGATGTGGCAGCCAAGCCTGAGCTGATCAAGGCTGGCATGTATCTCCAGCTCCAGAAGTTTGGCAGCAGGGAGCGAGCTGAGCAGGCCAGGCAGCAGCCTTCTCTCTTTGCTGCTGATGGCCAGCAGCCAGGGCCGGCAGATGGCCAAGAGATCGAGATCATTGGCCTTAATCTCTCAGCCTCAGATAATCGTGGCGTCCATGCTCTCCAAGTCCTCCTGGACAGGACTGGCTACCAGGGCAATTTGCCATCTGTGGAGATCTACTCTGAGGCCTATCTCTGGCAGGGCAGTCTGCCTAGGCTGGCTACCACTCTCTCAGACTACTTTGAGTCCTATGGCCTTAAGAGGATGGGAGATGGTTCGTACTACGGACATGAGGCAGAGATAGCTCTGGAGGCCTTGGATAGTCTCCAGAAGCCAAGAACAGTTTATTACAAGCGTAAACGCTGGATAGGAGAGGGCAAGGCCAGGAAGGCTGTCTTAGATGTGATCAAGACTACCAGGCCTCTGATCAGCATTACAAAAGGCTGGCAGGGCCTGAGCCAGGAAGAGGCCTCCAGAGTCCTGGCAGGCCAGGAGGACATACCTGGCAGGGCTACCAGGCTAGTGATCGAATTTAGTCCTTTGTGGGTAGATGGGATCGAGAACTTCTATCTACTCAAGCCTGCCAAGCTCTATGAGGAGATCCAGGGCCATCTGGGAGCCAGAAGGATCAGCAAAGCAGTCTCCCTCTTTATAGACTGGCTGCTCACTCTCAACAGGACTCCTTTTACTATCGGCAAGGAGCTGCTGGCAGAGAAGCTTCATCTGGACTATCTGATCAAACAGAGGAAGCGGACAGAAGTAGACACACGTCTCCAGGAGGCCTTCCAGACAGCCAAAGAGCTTGGCTTCCTGCTGGCCTATCGAGAGGAGCCAGCCGGCATGATGTTCTTTGAGCTTAATCCTGAGAGATGCTCCAGGATCAAGACAGGCTCAGGGCCAGAGGAGGAGGCAGAGTGAGGAAGATAGCAGTAGCTCTCAGCAAGGGAGGCTGTGGCAAGACTACCACTGCCATCAGCCTGGCAGCAGGCCTGGCCAGGAGAGGCTCCAGAGTCCTCCTGGTAGACACAGATACTCAGGGCCAGATCGGGCCGGCTCTTGGCCTCCAGCCTGAGACAGGACTGGCTGAGCTGCTCTCAGGCCAGATCGAGCTGGAGCAGGCCATCCTCCAGGCCAGAGAGGGACTCTGGATCATGGGAGGAGGCCAGGCTCTGGGAGGCAGCAAGCGAGCCTTAGCCAGGCTGGACATAGGCTCTGAGCGAGTCCTGGCCAAGGCTCTGGCTCCTCTGGCTGGCCAGTATGACTATCTGATCCTGGACACTGCTCCAGGATGGGATACTCTGACAGTCAACGTCCTTTTTGCTGCTGAGGAAGTCCTGGCTCCTGTCTCTTTGGAGCCACTGACTCTCAGAGGCCTGATGGACTTCCAAGGCAGGCTGGAGGCCATCCAGGAGTATCATCCCTCTCTCAGGCTCAGATATATCCTGCCTACCTTCCTGGATGGCAGAGTCAGGAAGAGCCAGGATCTCCTGGCTCAGCTCCAGGCTCACTATGGCGCTTTGCTCTGCCAGCCGATAAGGTATAATGTCAGGCTGTCAGAGGCGCCTGCCTTTGGCCTCTCCATCTACGAACATGCTCCAGGCTCTACTGGAGCAGCAGACTATCAGCAGCTCACTGAGAGGATAGCTCAAGATGGCTGATCGCAAAGAGTTACCAGACATCATGGGAGGCCTGCTGAATGGCTCAGCCGGCAGGAAGGCTCCCTCTGAGCCGGCAGAGCAGCCTGCCAGCGAGACAGCAGGCCAGGAAGCTGGCAGGCAGATAGAACAGCTTGCCAGGAAGCCAGCAAGACAGCCAAGAGGCAAGCCAGCCAGGCAGCAGCCTCCTTCTCCTACTGCTGACACGGATAAGCTCAAGACTACCTTTTATCTGAGCCAGGATATAGTAGACGCTCTGGAGGATGGCTGGCTCCAGCTCAGAAGGCTGGCCAGGGAGAGAGGCTCAGTCTCCAAGTCCGGCATAGTAGAGCAGTCGCTCCTGATCGCTCTGGAGGAGCTGGCCAGCAAGGGAGCCGAGAGCAAGCTGGCCAGGAGAATGGCAAAGCAGTAAGCTGTAATGCTGGCATAACAGTAAGCCAGCATTACATATAACACGAATACCAGTAAGGCAGAGTGACTCTAGGCAAGTATGCCAGCTTGACAGACTACAAGTAAAGTGCTAGAGTCCAGAGGTAGCACATAAACAGCCAAATAACGCGATGACTCCAGGAGCTTACGACTCCTGGAGCCATCTGTCCTCAGACAGGTATGAGCTGTCAGAGGCTGGAGCCATTCTACCATAAGGCTCTCAGTCAGGCACTTTTACAGCCAGCCTATCTGAGAGTCTTTTTTGTTATCCAGCCTCAGGAGGTAGATATGAGCGATATGAGGCAGTGGATGGCTTGGGCTGAGGAGAGGCTGGCCATCCTGATGATCCAAGAAGGCCTGGAGGTAGGCATGGCGCAAGCCATCCAGGGGCCTATGACAGTTACCTTCAGGCTCAGGCTGCTGAGGCCATCCAGGGCCAGCCTGGCCAAGCTGCTCACTCTCGGGCCTGCCATGGGCCAGGCGCTCCAGACTCAGCAGGCCAGGATCTCTGACACTGCCAGAGGGATCCTGGTAGAAGTCTCCTCTCCCTCTCCAAGGACTCCTGGAGCTGCTCTGCTGGCCAGCCACTCCAGGAGCCTCTCAGTAGCCATAGGCCTGAACAGCTTCAGGGAGCCAGTCCTGCTGGACTTCCTGAGATGGCCTCATCTGGCTCTGATCGGGCCTACCAGGAGAGGCAAGACAGAGGCGCTCAGGAGCATCCTCTATGCTCTCAGCCGGCAGGCTCCACATAGGCTCCAGTATCTGATCCTGGCCAAGAAGGCTGAGGACTGGCAGGCCTTCCAGCCAGCAGCCTCCTGCTTGGGCCTGCTGATCGAGCCGGCTGAGCAGGAGCAGGCTCTGGCCTGGCTGGCTGGCGAGCTCCTCCAGCAGAGAGCAGCCACTGGCCAGAAGAAGCCAGTCCTCTTCCTGATCGCTGATGATCTCAAGAATATCTCAGCCAGAGCCAGCCTGACAGGCTATCTGGAGGAGCTGGCATCCATGGGAGGAGGCTTAGGCATCCATCTCCTGCTCTCCAGCCAGACTACCGGCAAGGCAGGAGGCCTGACTCAAGGCATAGAGCAGAACTTAGCAGCCAGGCTGATCTATGGAGCAGCAGACGCAGCGGCAGGAGCCAGATCAGCCGGCTCTGGAGGCCTGCAAGTAGAGACTGTAGGCATAGCTCCGGGAGATGCCTTGCTTGTCCTGGATGGCCAGCCTCAGCGAGTGGCTACAGGACTCTGCCAGGATACCATGATCGCTCAGCTTCCAGCCGGCAAGCTGGCCAGGCCATGGCAGAACAGGCCAGAACAGGCAGAACAGCCAAAACAGGCCTATTCTGGCCTCCTGGCTCCCTCCTCTCACGTCCTACCGGGAGCGAGCCGGGAGGAGGGAGAGGGAGAACAGGATCGAGAACAGGACAGCCAGAACAGTCTGAGGCTGGATGCTTCCAGGCCTCCTACTCAGGCCGAGCGAGAGCTGATCAGGCAGCTCTACCGGGAGACAGGCTCCAAGAAGCAGACTGTCCTGAGAGCCTATGGCCACTATAACGGCAAGGTGTTTGGCTATGTGACAGAGGCGCTCCTGGAGCCATCAGGAAGCCAGCAAACTGGCTTAGAGGTCTGCCAGTATAACGATAAGCCAGCAAAACAGCCAGGAGCCTTCCTGGAGCCTCCAGGAGGCCTGCTAGGAGCGAGCCAGGCTCTGGCTGATGGCCTCCAGGAGATAGATCTAGCCACTGAGGCCGGCAGGCTGCTCCTGGCTGAGCTTCAGAGGAGTGGCTCCATTCAGTGGCAGGCCAGCTCTGCCAAAGTGATCCAGTGAGGAGGAAGCGATGGATCAGAAGAACAGTATCTTTGCTCAGCTTGCAGCCATCCCTATTCTGGCTGTCTTTATCGGAGTGGCCATCCTGGCTGTAAGGATCGGGATGGACTGGACTCCTCAGACGACTCAGACAGTAGTAGGAGGCTTCCTGACTATCTGTGCTGGCTCAGTGGCTCTGATAGGAGTGATCATAGGCCTTCTGGTAGGGCTGGCCTTGCACAAGAGGATCAGCCGGGAGCAGCCTCAGCCAGCGCCTCCAGCCATCAGGACTATCTCAGGCTATCCCATCATGCCATATCGAGAGCCGGGAGTCCCTCAGCTCTCTGATGGCCGGGAGAGGCTTGGCTCCTGGAGCTCCAATGGGCCAGCCAGCTATGATGTCTGGGAGGAGCCTGAGCCGGCAGAATGGAGCCAGGCGAGAGCCTGGCAGGAAGGAGGGAGACAGTAAGAGATCAGACAGAGGAGGAGGCTCCTGGTAGAAGCAGGAGCCTCCAGATGGCAGCAGACTTGAGAGCCTTTGCCAGAAGCCATTTTACAGGCCTCTGGCATCCATGACAAACGGAGGATACCATGAGGACACAAACGACACAGCAGCCGGCAGCTATGAGGATGAGGCCGGCAGCTCAGGCAGCAGTGACAGTCACCCATCAGCCTATGATCGGGCCTCAGTCGGGAGGCATCAGATACTGTCTCATCTGTAGGACTGAGTTTGGCCAGGAGGAGCCTTGGCTCAAGATCAGCCGGGAGGGAGCAGGCTACTCAGTCGGCGCTCATCCAGCCTGCCTGGCCAAAGGAAGGATGACATGAGTCTCAAAACTGTCGCACCATGGACACTGGCAGGAGTCCTGGCGTTTGCCTTACTGCTATCACTCTGGCCTTCTGGACAGGCTGCAAGCCTGCCAGGCCAGGAGACAGCAGCCTCAGCAAGCTGTATCGGCCTACTTAACATTGGCTCTTGTAACGTGCAAGCAGAAGCACAACAGCAGCCAGTGACAAAGGCTCCAAAGACTGGCCTGAGTGATCTGGCTGGCTATCTTGGCCTGATAGTCATAGCTGGAGCTGGCGCTTTTGCTTTGGGAGCCTGGCTGACACGGGATAGCTTATACTCTGAGCTGGAACAGGGAGGGAGCTGATGCCTGATGATCGCTTCATAACAGAGCTGAGGCTGAGGCTGCTCACTCCTGGAGGCCACTTTGATCAGGAGGCCAGGAGCCTGACAGTAGATGCCTGGATCGCTCTGGCTGCTGCTGCTGAGGAATGTAGGAGGCTCCTGGCTGAAAGGCTGGCCAGCCTTGGGATCCAGCCAGATGAACAAGCTACCTGGCATATCTCCTTTGAGACACTGTGAGAAGCCAGGCCGACAAGATGATCGAGAGGAGCAGGAGAGGAGGCCTGCTCCTCCTCTTTTTGAGTCCAAACAGTAAGGGCCTAACTAAAGCAAATAGCCACCACTTTTAGCGCAAATAGCCACCACTTTTAGCGCAAATAGCCACCACTTTTAGCGCAAGGTATTTTTATGTATAGTCCGAGAATAGCATATAGACAGCATACAACAGCCAGCCAGACAGCAGCCAAAGGAGCATAAAGAGTACATGCTTCTGAAGGCTCCGGCGCTTAATGATGTATAAACATCATTAAACCTGAGAGAGAGCCTGCCTGATGGGCAGTCTCTCTCAGTCTCCTGAAAGGCTCCGAGCGAGAGCCAGAGCATGTTATCTCTATGTCTGTAATGCTATGTTTACAGTCATGGACTTGCAGCAACTTGACAGCTAAAATACTTCTATGGTACACTTACGGCATAGCAGCAGAGACACTCACTCAGGAGGGATTGAGATGGCAGCAAAGCTAACAGCAAAGCGGCAAGCCAGCATAGTGGCAAGCCAGCCAGTCTCTTTGGAGGCTCTGGTAGATCGCTTCCTGGCTGAGCAGGATGTAGCCTCCTCCTCCAAGGCCACTTATCGGAGGCAGCTCAGGAAGTTTGTCTCCTGGCTCCAGGAGACAGGCCGAGCCGGCAGGCTGGCCACTCTGGACAGGCAAGACATCCTCTCCTATCGAGACTCCCTCCAGGCTCAGGGCCTCAGCTCCTATTCTGTCTCTGGCTACATGACAGCAGTCAGGAGGCTCTATGAGTGGCTGGAGGCCAGGAAGCTCTACCCGAATATAGCCAAGGAGATCAAGGGAGCCAAGAAGGCCAAAGGCTTCAGGAAGGACTGCCTGACTCCAAGCCAGCTCCGGGAGGCTCTGGATAGCATGGATAAGGAGAGCCTGGAAGGCCTGAGAGACTTTGCCATCTTCAATTTGCTGGCCAGGACTGGACTCAGGACTATCGAGATCAGCAGGGCCAGGATCGAGCATCTGAGGCAGGAGTCTGGAGAGGCAGTCCTCTGGATCCAAGGGAAGGGCCGGGATGAGGCTGATGAGTTTGTCCTGCTCACTGATGAGGCTCTGAGGCCTCTCAGGCAGTATCTCTCAGTCCGGGCCAAAGTCATGGGCCAGCCGGCAGATGAGGAGCCTCTCTTCTCCTCTTGCTCCAACAGGAACAGTGGCGAGCCACTCACTACTAGGAGCATCAGCCGGATAGCCAAGGATGCCATGAGGCAGGCCGGCATAGATGACAAGAGGCTGACTGCTCACTCCCTCAGGCATACTGCTATCACTCTGGCTATCAAGGGAGGAGCTTCCCTCCAGCAGGCTCAGGCCATGGCCAGACACTCTGATCCAAGGACTACCATGATCTACTTCCACAACTTGGACAGGATCGCTCAGGGAGCAGAGAGATACATCAGCTTTTGAGGAGGCCAAGTGATCAAGCTTTATCGAGCCAGCAGCAGGATGGAGATCGCTCCAGGCCAGGCAGTCCTGATCGAGTGGATCTGTCCTGAGAGACAGCAGCCAGTAGCTCCCTACAAGCAGCTCATCTGGGGCTATCAGGGCCTGGATCAGGCTGAGAGACTGTATGCTCAGGCCAGAGTGGATGAGCTGCTCACTGAGAGCGAGCTCCAGGAGCTTAGGGCTTACTTGGCCAGGCAGGGAGACAGCCTGGAGGTAGAGGAGGCTGCTCTTCCTCTCAGAGGCTCAGGGCCTGAGCTTCTGCCTATCGGTGTCATGGCTACTGTCATGGGATATGAGGCTCAAGTCCTGGAGCCAGGGCCTGGCTCTGGGCTGAGTATCGAGCTTTGGGGTATGTATGAGCTTCCAGGGCTGGCTCCAGCAGCCATGTAGGCAGGAGGATGGAGATGGCAGGACTAACTAGCTTGGCTGATATTTTTCAGGCAGAGCAGCAGAGCCAGGAGCTGGAGGAGCTGATCAGCAGGCTCTCCAGGCCGGGCCTCCTGAAGCTCAGGAGGCTGATAGATGCCAAGCTGGCAGAGATCGCTGAGCAGGAGGAGCTAGGCCAGGAGGAGACTCAGGGGCCAGGCTCTCAGCAGCAGCCAGGAGCCAGAGGCAAGAGCCAGGCAGGGCCTCCAGGAGCCTCTGGGAGCCTCTGATCTGATCAGGGCCATGTAGGAGATGGCTCAGCCTTACAGAGAGGCTCTGGGAGCCTCCTACAGAGGCAGGAAGGAGCGAGATGTCAGACATAACGGCAGGGCCTTTAACTAACTGTGAACATGAGCCGGGAGAGGAGGCATGATGGCAGACACTCAGGAGATCTATGCCAGGCTGCTGGCCAAGAGCTACCAGGAGACACTCTTTGCAGACTTGCCAGGCAAGCGAGTAAGGCAGAAGGCCGGCAAGGAGACTCTGGTAGACTGTCCCTTTTGTGGCAAGGAGGGACACTTCAGCTATGCCAGCCATAAGCCACTTTGGAGATGTTGGAGCTGCGGCAAGAAGGGAGACTGGATCAGCTACCTGGAGGAGAGGAAGAAGCTTCCCTTCTTGGATGTCCTCCAGCTTCTGGCTGATGCTGCTGGCGTAGAGATCGAGCAGAGCCAGGCCTCCAAGGAGAAGCATCAGTCCTATGTGCGGAGAGCCGAGCTTTTGGAGGCTGCTCAGGACATCCTGGCCGGGAGGCTCCAGGAGCCGGCAGGAGAGCCAGTTAAGCTCTACCTGATGGAGAGAGGCTACTCTGAGGCCGAGATCGAGAGCATGGAGCTTGGCGCTTACACTGATCCAGCCAGGCTCAAGAAGGAGCTGCTCCATCTGGGCTACACTGAGCAACAGATCAAGGACTCTGGCTTGGAGGTCAAGGCCTGGCTCACTCATCCTCTGACACTGCTCTACCGGGATCCAGCCGGCAGGGCTATCGGGCTGGCCGGCAGGAACATCCTCAGCCGGGATGAGAGCAAAACTAAGGGCCTGGCTCCCTACCACTACTCAGCCAGCCTCTCCAAGTCCTCCGGGCTGATCGGGCTGGCGTCTGTCCGAGGAGCCGAGCAGCTTCTCCTGGTAGAAGGCCTCCTGGATGCTCTCTATCTCAATTCTCTGGGCTTCCAGGCTGTCTCCATCGGCGGGACTGATCTTGCACTGGCTCAGATCAAGGCGCTCCAGGCCAATGGTACAAAGGAGCTGCTCCTGGCTTTGGACATGGATAAGCCAGGATGGGTAGGGACAGAGAAGGCCATCAGCAGCCTCAGGCTCTCCAAGCTCCGGGCCTATGTTGTCTCCCTGCCAGCAGGCTACAAGGATCCTGATGAGCTTGTCCGGGCCAAGGGCAAGGAGGCGCTCCAGGAGGCCATGAGGCAGGCTGAGGCCTGGCCGAGATGGCTGGCCAGGAGGCTTGTCCAGCAGCATGATGTCCAGACAGACATAGGCCGAGATCGAGCTTTGGAGGCTGCTCTGGCTGTCTATCATGAGATCGAGGACAAGCTGGAAGCCAGGGCCTTCTGGGAGTCCCTGCGAGCCTCTGTAGGCCTCTCTGAGGAGGAATTAGTCCAGCAAGCGAGGGAAGAAGGCCGAAAGGCCTCTCAGAGGCGCTCTCAGGAGCTTCTACAGGCCACTGTCAGGAAGCTACAGGCAGAAGTAGCTGATGGAGATGCTCTGGGAGCTGAGCAGGCCATAGAGGAGAGCCTCCATCAGCTTCGAGCCTCCCGAGGAGTCCTGGCTCCTGAGCCTTACCTGATGGAGGACTTTTCAGCCGACTTGGCCTCCATGACAGCCGGGCTATCCACTGGCTGGAGCAAACTGGATGAGCTGGCCAGGCTCCCTCAGGGAGCCATTACTCTGATAGCCGGCAGGCCGGGCCAGGGTAAGACTACGCTCCTGCTCAATTTGCTGGCCAATATGCTCAATGCCTATCCTGACAAGAGCTTCTACTTCTTCTCCTATGAGGAGGGTAAGAGCTGGCTGGCTCTGAAGCTGATCATGGCCATGGCCGGCAAGGTGCTACATCCAGCCTTCAACTTGGAGGCCTATCTCAATTACATCAGGGAGAAGCGAGCCTCTGAGCCAGTGGCCGAGATCGAGCGAGCCATCAGGCACTTTGAGAAGTGGACAGCCTCAGGGAGGCTCTGGCTCTCTGATAAGAGGCTCCCTGCTGAGGACTTGGCCTCTACCATAGGCTTCCTGGCTCAGAGGGGAGAGGTCGGGGCTGTCCTGCTGGACTACATCCAGAAGATACCACTGGCCAGGCCAAGCAAGGATCAAAGGTATGTAGAGATCAAGCGAGTCTCTGATCTCCTCCTGGAGCAGGCTGTCAGGACTGGAGTCCCTATCACCATGGGCGCTCAGTTTGCCAGGGCTCAGGGCAAGAGCTCTCCAGTGACTCTGGATAACTTGAGAGAGTCTGGAGATCTGGAGCAGGATGCCAATTTAGTGTTAGGCCTCTGGAATAAGAGCTATGAGGAGGCTGAGAAGGAAGGCAAGACAGTAGACAGGGCTGAGGTAGATCTCAAGGTAACAGTCCTTAAGCAGAGAGGCGGCATAGCCGGGAAGTCCTGCTATCTGGCCTACAACATGCCAGCCTATCAGATCAAGGATCAGCAGAAGGCTGGCTCTGGCCTGGCCTGAGACAGCATAGGATGAGCCAGGAGCAGCCTGGCAGGAGGGAGCGATATGGCAGCAGTCAAGATCGGAGAGCTGGAGCTCTATGATGTGGAGGAGCTCAGCCAGCAGCTTGGCATCCAGGAGAGGACTCTCAGGAAGATGCTCAAGGATGGCAAGATCAAAGGCAGGAAGCTGGCCAGGAAGTGGTATGTCTCCAGCGAGTCCCTGAGAGACTACTTCAGACAGCCAGAGCCGGCATAGGAGGCTGAGCATGAGCAAGGCCAAAACGACAGATGAGGAACTGAGGCAGCTCAAGCTGGCTCTCAGGTATCTGGCTGAGCAGTGGCAGGAGCAGTCAGGCCTCCAGGTTCAGACTTTGCTCTCCCTCCTGGCCAGGATCGAGAGCCTGGCTCCAGGGAGTCCTGAGAGGCTGATCAAGGCTGCTGTCCATGAGGCCAAGCTGGAGGCTTATGAATTGGATAGCCAGCCGGCAGG
>Ga0194126_10008751_pt1 | contig 13693 bp, 16 predicted proteins | sample TA2KigC150mmetaG_FD_148641 | JGI IMG/M metagenome (GOLD analysis project Ga0194126, IMG submission 148641) | Freshwater microbial communities from Lake Tanganyika, Tanzania - TA2015035 Kigoma Deep Cast 150m | ecosystem: Environmental > Aquatic > Freshwater > Lake | place: Tanzania: Lake... | reverse complement strand
TGGATAATATTTTTAAGATTATGGTGCGGGAAAAAATCCCGCTGCAAAACGCTAAGGGATTTTCAGAAATTGCCTTTTTCAAAGGAAAGGGCTGTGATCGCTGTTCTAATACTGGATACAAGGGAAGAATAGGCATTTATGAGCTGATTGAAATGGATGACGACATTCAGATTCTTATTTCCGAAAGAAAAGACGCCGATACAATTGCCAAAAAAGCGCTTGAGAAAGAATATTTAACCATGCTTCAAGACGGCCTTATTAAAGCCGCCCAGGGGCTAACTACGATTGAAGAAGTGCTTAGAGTAACTCAGGAATAATGAAGATAAATATCGCAAATACCGCGATAATAAAAACATGGCTTAGCGGACAACGCTGGCTTATTTGGGTAACCTCGGGAATGATGATAGCTTTGGGGTTGAGCGTTCTTTACAGTTTATTCTTTAACAGCCCCGATATTGAAATTTTCCACCGCCAACTGATTTACATTGTTCTTGGCTTGCTATTATCTTTCGTCATTGGCAATTACGACTACCGAATCTTACGCCGGATTGTTCCTTTTATCGTCCTTATTTCTCTGGGTTTAATGTTATTTGTCCTCATCGGTGGAATAACGATTCACGGTACTACCGGTTGGCTCAATTTTAAACTTTTTAGTTTTCAGCCGGTTGAGATTGCCAAGTTTGCCACTATCCTGACCCTGGCTACTTTTTTCTCCCGCTACCATAATCTGCTTTACTCATGGAAAGTACTTTTGGTCTCCTTCCTAATCCCCTTGCCCTTCGCGGCATTAACTTTTTTTCAACCCGATTTGGGCTCTACTGTCGCCCTCTACGGCATATGGATAGGATTTATTTTGGCCTCTTCGGTAAGTCGGGAGCGTAAAGTCGCTTTGGTTTGCGCCTGTCTTCTATTGGTCGTCTTGGGATGGTTTTTTTTGCTTAAAGACTACCAAAAAGCGCGAATGAGCACTTTTATCAATCCGGAAAAAGATCCTAAAGGCATTGGCTATAATACTTTACAATCAATAACTGCCATCGGTTCCGGAGGAATATTGGGAAAGGGGTTGGGATACGGTTCACAAAGCCAGCTTAACTTCTTGCCCGAAGCCCACAACGACTTTATTTTTGCCGTACTGGCGGAAGAATCCGGCTGGATAGGATCAATCATCTTTCTCTCAATCGCCGGATTTTTTTTCTTCTCTATAATCAATACCGCCCAAATCAGCCGGGATAACTTCGGCTATTTTTTGGCCATCGGGATATTCTGGTTCTTTCTAATCCACCTTACCTTAAACGTGGGCATGAATTTGGGGCTCCTCCCGGTAATTGGGTTGCCTCTTCCTTTTGTCAGTGCCGGCGGGACAAATTTGTTTGTTTCCTTCTTATTTGTGGGAATATTACAAAGCATAGCAAAACTGGGAATAAAGAAAATATAATATTTGACATATTTTTTACCTATGTTATTCCGTAATAGTAAGGTATTATCACAAAAAATAGACTTGCAGCTTAATAAAGCAATAAAAATATCAATGATAAAGCTATTTTTTATGCAGAAAGGGGGTGTAAGCGATGAATAAAGAAGAACTAGTAGCCGCCGTAGCCAAAAAAGCCGGTCTTTCCAAAAAAGACGCCGAAGGTGCCTTAAAAGCCGCAATTGAAGCCATCAAAGACGCCCTCAAAAAGGGAAGTAAAGTAACCCTGACTGGTTTCGGGACTTTCTTGTCTGCCAAAAGAGCCGCTCGAAAAGGAGTAAATCCACAAACCGGAGCTTCCATTAACATCCCAGCTCGAACCGTTCCAAGATTTAAAGCTGGAAAAGGACTCAAGGATGCTGTGAAATAGTTGCCGTCCGAAAGAAATTAAATAAACAAAAAGGGGACCCCAGTGGTCTTCTTTTTGTTTGTCTCTTTACAGTAATAAAAATAGACAGTTAAAATGAGAGTTCGTCAAGTTTGTAAAGCTTGGCAAATAATATCTTCGGTCTTAATGACATTTTTTTATAAACTTTACAAACTTTCTAACTTTATAAACTAACCCGTGCGTATCGGCATTGACATCCGCCACCTTTCTAACCGAAAACACACTGGGGTAGAAGAATACACTTGCAATCTACTGCCAGTTCTTTTTCGCCTAGGGCTGCGCAAAGGAGACCGCTTTTTTCTTTTATACAATAGCTTCAGGCACCCTCTCCCCAAAGAAGTACAGGACTGGAAATACTATCCTAACGTGGAAATCACAGAGTTGCGCTGGCCCAGCAAAATTCTCAACGGTCTTCTTTGGCTTATAAAAAAGCCTTACTTAGATCGGTTGATTGGCGATTTGGATGTTTTATTCTTCCCTAATATTGCCTTTGCTTCCGTCTCTCCATCAGTTCCTTTTGTTACTACCTTTCACGATCTTTCCTATGTTATACTGCCCAACTTGTTCAACGCCTATCGGAGATTCTGGCACTTTCTGGTTAACCCTAAGTATTTAGCGGAACGCTCCTCGGCAATTATTACTGTTTCTCAATCCACTGCCGCCGATGTCAACCAATTTTTCAAAATCTCTGGAGAAAAAATTCATTCTATCTATTTGGGATTGGACGAAATATTTCTGAAGAGCTGGGATTTTCGCTTCCAGACACCAAACCGCAATAAACTGCTTCCTCGCGACGAAAGAGGGGTCAAGAAGTATTATAATCTGCCCAATAAGCCTTTCATTTTATATCTTGGGACTTTGGAGCCGCGTAAAAATATTATAAGCATTATTGAAGCTTTTGAATGTTTCAAATTAAAAACCCGCTCCTCCCACAAACTAGTGATCGCTGGAGCACCGGGCTGGTCGTACAAAAAAATATTCCAACGGGCAAAACTCTCCCCCTTCAAAAAATCAATCTGTTTCCCCGGACCAATTCATAATCTTGATCGTCCAACCCTCTACAAAATGGCGGATATTTTTGTTTTTCCTTCATTTTTGGAGGGGTTTGGTCTTCCTCCTTTGGAAGCTATGGCTCAAGGAACCCCCGTTATTTGCTCCGGATCTTCTTCGCTTATGGAAATACTAGGCAGCCACGCTCTACTGGTCAACCCTTATGATGCGGGAGAGCTAGCTTGGGTAATGGAGAGGGCTGTCTCAGATTCCAGCTTGCGAAAAAACTTAATTAGAAAAGGGATATCTTACGCCCAAAATTTCAACTGGGAAAAAACTGCGGCCGCAACGCTGGGAGTATTGCATAAAGCCGCCGAGACAAAAATGGATGAAAAATAATTGGAAGCGGAAAAATATAAGAAAGCGTCCTGAGGCAGGCATTTTCAACTCTCTATCTTTCTCACCACACATTCTTCATTTCTCTCCCGTCCAAATTTATTTATCACCCGGAATTTAATGATGTTTTTCCCCTCCTTCAAATAAAGCAGGCACGAAAAATTACCTTCTTTATTGACTACTGTTTTTTCCTGATTAATCCAAAGCTCACTTTCCGCTTGAACCGTACCGCTAATTTCCATTATCGCGCTCTCCGTTTCGTAGGGACACCTAGAAGGAGAGCTCAATCCAAAATAAGGTTTCTGGTAAATGGGATAAACCACCTTTACAAGATAAATTACCAAGACCAGCACCAATAAAAAAGTAGAAGTATAAATAATGTTCCGGTAGTTGAAAAACATTTGCAATTTCAAAAAGGGCAAGCCGATTTTGGGCAAAGCGGTTATTTTTCTTTTTGACCGGCTTTTCTCGTACAGAAAAATTGCCTTATCTGGATCAAGCTTTAGGGCTTTCGCGTAACGAGAAACAAAGCCCCGAGCATAAACCTCGGGAGGCAACTGATCAAGATCATTTTTCTCAAGCGCTTCAAGATATTCTTGGCTAATAGCCGTCTTTTCAGCCATTTCCTCTAAGGTATTTCGCGACTCTCTGCGACGATTTTTCAGATAATCGCCTAAGGTAAATTTTTCCAGCCGGCGAATTTGGAAAATGTTTTTTGACATATTTTAATCCGCCTTCGCGGAGTTTCACCAACATTAATTAATGGATGAGCAACGTTTGAAATTCCGCTTCGGCGGATTTCAGCTCCGACGAAACGTGCTTTCGGATTCCGTAGGGGGAAACCCGTGAAGCTTCAACTTCGCAGGTCAGTACTTGAAATAGTGAAAATTTCTTTAATTTCAGCCATTTTTAGGCCCCGAGTAGCAAACAATAAAACTAAATAAACTGCCCCTCCGGAAATTCCCTTAATTACTATGCTTTGCCAGAGAGGAAAGGAGTACGTGCTAATAAAATACAGGACCGCTACCATTCCTATTGACGAGACGGCGATAGAAAACGCTGGGAGCGGTTTCCACCCCTTACCCCAGCCGATCCCCCACTTCCGACTCAAAAAATAGGCGATTATGGTTACTAAAACCTCGCAGACGGTAGAAATAACGGCCGCCGCCATAAAAGAATAAACAGGAATAAAAATTATGTTCAACACGAGACTTAAGCCAGCCGTGCCGGCAAGAATATAAAGCAGAATTTTTTGTTTGTTCACCACGATCAAGACACTATTAAAAAAATGGGCCAGAAAAATCGCCCCCAGAGCAACGGCCAAGATTTGGAGGACGAAAACCGCTTCTTCAAACCCCGCTCCGGCAATCACCCGAATGGCTTCTTTAGCCATAAAGAATAAATAAACCACCAGTGGCACAGTGACAATCCAAATGGCTTTCAGGGTCCGGCTGGCAATCTTTAAAAATCTCCGCGGGCGGTGAAAAATATTATAAGAAAATACCGGCATCACCAAGCCCATAAACATAAAAGGGAAATAAATCAAGCTTTCCAAAACTTTGTAAGCGGCTCCGTAAATACCCACATCGTGGCTGTCCCGCAGGAGAGAAAGCAGAATTGCGTCCGCCTTGAAATAAAGAAAGTTAACAAAAGCGGCAATTCCCAGCGGCGCGGCTTCCCAAAGAAAGAAGCGCCAGTAATTAACGTCAAAGGAAAATTTTAACTTCACGTACCGACCGGCCAGCTCCCAAGAGGCTACCAAGACAAATAAAAAGCTCGCTACCATTGCCAAAAGTATCCCCACAAGTCCCCAGTCGCCCTTTACGGCCAGATAAGTAATCCCCAGTTGAATAAAACGACTGACCAGCTCCCTCCAGGCTAGCCGGTTCATTACTAATTTTTTTTGAAAAATACTGTTGAGCGTCTGAGAGAGAGAAGAAAAAAACAAAGCCAAGAACATTATCCAGATGCCATTTTTTACTTGTGCGCCGTACGGCAGGAAAAAGACTCCGAATATCCCAACTAAAATCAGTACGAGAGTAATCGTTAAACGCAACCCCAAAACATTAGCCATAATGTCTTTTTCGCGAGCGTCGGGACGAGAAATCTCCCGGGTAAGAATCTGGTTGATGCCGAAGTCAGAAAGGGCAGTAATTAGAAAATAGAAGGCGATGACAGTAGTGTAATTACCAAATCCTTCAGTGCCCAGATAGCGGGTGATAAGCCCAACCGTTACTAGAGCAACTCCCAAACTTAAAATGCGGGTAACTGCAGAAATTATTGAGTTGTGGGCAATACGAGCCGCTAGATTCATTTCGGTAACAGTAAAAATTAAATAGTGATGGTTACAAAACTCCCCCTTTTAATTTTTTTGTGGGACGCCCGCCTGCGAGGCATTAACTGCAATGCGAGCTAGATACAAAAAAATTAAAAAAGTTGAGTTTTGTAACCATTTGATAGTAAAAAGTAAAAATCTAAAGTAGAATTTAGAAGTTGTGGCTTTTTGAATTTTAGTATGTCTTTTTAATATTTTCTATTTGCTGCTTAATGTTTAATTTATAAATATGGACGATCAATCTAATGACGCATCTTCTCCCCCTGAAAAACAAGACGAGCCAAGCGGGGAACAAACAAAACGCAGCTTGGCCGATGTCCGCAAAGACTTGGAAATCGGCCAAGGGGTAGGGAATGCCAAACCTCAAGTTGACATTGAGGGGGCAGTGGAAAACAAAAACCAACCCCTGGCTAATCCCCGAATCCAAACGCCGAATGTGGAAAATAGTTCTGAAAGTCAGGATGTTCAAACTCCAAAGCCCAACGTTAAATAAAATTAAAAGGGGGAGTTTTGTAATTATCTCAATTAAAAATTATGCCCCTACTAAAAAACATCATTACCGGGTTTTCTGTTTTTTCACTCGCTTTTCCGCTTCCCGTCTTGGCAATTGCCGGATGGGAAGTGAAGCTTTGGATGCTCTCCGCAATTATGGCAGGGCTACTGCTTCTTGGAGGTTTGCTCAGGAAGGGCTTTAACTGGCTCGGGAAATCAAAAATTTTTTGGCTGGGCGTGGGATTAACGCTATTTTCGCTGTTGGGAATAGTCAATTCTCCCGAAAAAATTTACTCGTTGAAACAGCTTGCCGTTCTGGCCGCCTTGGTCGTTTTGGGAATATTTTTTGAATTTAACGTGAGGAAATTCAGCCGGGAAATCTATCTGGGACTGGCAATTGGCTTGTTGGTAAATTCAATAGCGGCAATTTACCAAAATATTGCCTTTGAGAACGGTTGGCTTCACTTTGAAATCATGGCTGCCCGACCGAACGCTTTTTTCCCGGAAGCGGACTGGCTGGGAATGTATTTGGCGTTGGGGTTGGTGCCGTTTCTGGCTGCCTTGGCAAACGGCAAAAATGCCAGCTTACCAGAAATTCTAAAAAATAATTATTTGTTGTACGCCTTTTCTTTGCTCGCGATCACCGCCCTTATTATCACTGTTGCCCGCGCCAGTTGGCTGGCTTTATTAGTTGAGATGGGGATAATAATTGCAATTTCCGTATATTCTAACATCAAAACTTACGGCTTACGGCTTACGGCTTACGGCTTTTTAAAAAAAAGCGCTATTTTCACTTCTTTAATAATAACTTCTCTAATCTTTATAAACATCTTTAATCTTTCCCGCTTTAACATTCCCGACCGTTTCCGCAGTATCTTTTTTCGGGAGCACGTCATCACTGTTGCCGAAAACCCTAACACGGGAGAGAGTTTTAAAATCAACCTTGAAGAAATTGAGCTATACCGCGAGCAAGGATACATTGTCAAAGAGAATTACGTCGCTGATGAAAACATATTAAGTCGGAAAGGAAGAGCATGTGGCGCCTGGGATATTATTAAAGAACATCCAATTCTTGGAAGTGGCTTGGGCGCGACAATGATTGCTACTAATTACGAACATAACGCTAATAATTTGTTTTTAGAATGGTGGGCCAGCGCCGGCTTAGGCGGGATAGTGCTGATAATTGGGCTAATCGTATACCAAGTGGTCAAAGGAGTGCAATTGTTAAAAAATAATTCCCATAAAGCCACATTGGTTATCGCCGGAACAGCGGGGTTTGTTGTTGTCAACTTATTCAATGCTTCTATATTCTTAGCTTTTGCTTGGTTCTATCTCGTCTGGCTTTTATCAATCACAAAACATAGAACTTGAAAGGCAAACCCTCCGTTTATTGGTAATATCCGGTACATTGCAGAACATTTAAAATTATATGTTTCAAGTTTCAAGTTTCAAAAATTTGCCTGCTTTGGATTATCAATTTATAATGTAAGTCCCAAAGAAAATTTTAAATAAATAAAAAACAAACATGAATGAACCAAAAAACCAAAAAATCCAGGAGCTGATTGAAAATTGCCCGCATTGCGGATCGGATAATGTCTACGGCATTACCCGAGTTACCGGCTATTTTTCCAAGACCTCTATGTGGAACAAGGGGAAAATCGCCGAACTTAAGGACCGCGACAGAAATGCGAACAAGAAATACTTTGCGCAGGAATAGTGATAAATGCTAAATGGATACTGTAACCCAAGGTAAACTATTTATCGTAACCGGCGCGGAAGGTTCCGGCAAAACCAGCGTTATTGCCGAGCTGGCAAAAGTTTTTTCTTTTTACCAAGTTACTTACCTCTCTACCCGCGCGGTGCCGGAAAAAGGAACTGTGGTTGCCAAGTGGGATAAATTCAAAGACCTAGCTGAAAAAGACCAGTTTATTTTGTCTTACCAAAAGAAAGATTATCTGACGGGAGCAACCCACGAGGAAATCGCCAAAGCGGAAAAAAGCGGCCTGCCCATCGTTTGGGAAATTGACATTAAATATTTTGAGGGCATCAAAAACGAATTCCCCGAAGCTAAAGTCATTTTAATCAACGGGGTTGGCTTTGAAGGATTTTATGAGCATCTCAAAAGCAGCGGCCAGACGGTGCCAGCCGCTATGGCTCTTCAAGCCAAACGATCTGCCGCCCAAAATAAAATGCTCCACCAAAGCGTGGATTTTGTGGTGGAAAACCGCAAGGGGGAAAGCGCGAAGGCGGCGGAAAGAATAAAGGAAATAATTACCAAATCCCAAGTTAGGACTTAGAATTTGGGATTTCATTGGGAATTAGAGTTGGTATTTGGAGTTTGGTAATTTCCTTCCGCATATGCCATCACTTAAATCTAATCTCTCTTTCTGGCTCAATAAGTATAATATTCAGCCCAATAAAAATCTCGGCCAGTGTTTTATGATCTCCCAAAAAGCTCTGGGTAAAATTGTTGCCGCCGCGGAAATTCAAAAAGGCGATAAGATATTGGAAATCGGCCCCGGCAGCGGCATTCTGACTGAAAAATTACTGGAGCGCGGCGCAATAGTCCTGGCGGTGGAAAAAGACAGCCGGCTGGTAAAAATCCTCCAAGCCAGATTCAACAAGGAAATAAACAAAAAACAGCTTATATTGCTCCAGTCGGACTTTCTCCGGCTTAAATTCCCCGATTTTTTAAAACAAAACAACTTCGCCGCCAAGAAATATAAAGTCGTGGCTAATTTGCCTTACCAAATAACTTCACCGGTAATAGAAAGACTGCTGGAAAGAAACTACTTACCGAGAATAGTGGTTCTTACCGTCCAAAAAGAAGTAGCGGAGCGCGTTTGCGCCAAACCTGGAAATTTAAGCTCGTTAGCCGTGCTGGTGCAGATATGTACGCAAAAATGTACATTAGCCGCTAAGTTTCCTCCCGCCTATTTCTCTCCCTCGCCGGAAGTCAATTCGGCTCTAATAAAATTAGCGGGGCTAGCTTATCCCAAAGGTATAGAAATAAAAAAACTTCGCCAAATGATTCGCGTTGGTTTCTCCCAAAAACGCAAAAAAGTAAAAAAAACCCTGTCTAATGCCTTTGGCAAAAACGCCGTGGAAAAAATCTGGGCGAAATTAAACCTGCCGGAGGATATCAGGGCGCAGGAACTGCCGGTAGAGAAATGGAAAGATTTGGCAAAAGTGATGGAGAATGGATGAAAGGCAACGGGTAATCATCGAGGTTTTGACAACTTTGAACCCATTAAGGAAAATTTTTGACTTAGCGGAAATTGGGAAGAGGGAGAATTATCTTGACCTACTCATTAGCGCTTTTTTTGAAATATTCACCAAAATACCCACTCCCGCCATAGCAAAAATCAGTGCCGACCCTCCGTAACTGATGAAGGGTAAAGGAATGCCCGTAAGCGGAATTAAAGCCGTTATAGCCGCAATGTTAATAAACGCCTGAAAAACAAACCAACTGGTAATCCCCCCTGCCAGCAACCGGCCAAACATATCCGGAGCCCGCCAAGCAATTAAAAAACCTCGCCAAGCCAGAACAACAAAAAGAGCGATTAAGACAGTGCATCCCACCAAACCCATTTCCTCGCCCAAAATGGCAAAAATTGAATCGCCTACCGGCTCCGGCAAGTAATTGAATTTCTGGCGGCCATGGCCCAATCCAACTCCGTAAGGGCCGCCCGAACCCAAGGCGATAAGCGCCTGGTTTATTTGGTAGCTTTTCCCCTGCGGATCAGACTGGGGGTCAAGGAAAGTCATCAGCCGCTCCACCCGATACGGCGCCATATGCACCAGCATCCAAAAAGCCATCAACCCCCCCAAGACAAGCAGAACGAGGTAGGAAAAGCGGGCGCCGCTCAAAAAATACATCGCAAAAGCGATTACCGTAATTATCCCCAAGGTGCCCATGTCCGGCTGCTTCATGATAAGCACTCCCAAGATCCCCAATATTACCACAAAGCCCAAAAAACCGTTGAGCGAAGCAAAAGCTTTTTGGCGGCTGGAAGAAAGCCACGCCGCGAGATAGACAATAAGAGACAGTTTGCAAAGCTCGGTCGGCTGGAAGGAGAGCCCCCCCAAATTAATCCAACGCTGGGCGCCCTTAAAAGTAGTGCCGATCCCGGGAATAAAGACTATCAAAAGTAATACTATAGTTATGATGAAAAAAGGGAAGGCCCATTTCTGCCAAATTCGGTAATCCATTTTCTGAAAAATAAACCAAGCCGCTAATCCGGGCACAAAACCATAAAGGAGCTGATGGGTAAGGTAATAATACGGCTCCTCGTAGATTGAGAGAGAGCGGGCAACTCCCGCCGAGGCAATTAGCACTAACCCGGAAACCACCAAGGCAAAAGCGGCCAAGGTCAAAATAACATCCATTCGGGAATGCATTCTGGCTAAAGATCCTTTGTCAGAACGCACTCGGATAGGGACACGGTTAGCAGTTCTGCGAATATTACTGCGGGGGGAGAAAAGCATGGAAAATTATAGCTTAGGGCTTAAAGTTTGCCTGCCTGGTCGGTAGGCAGGAAACTTAAAACATAAGTAAAGAGAAATTTGTATTTTTATGTTTCAAGTTTTAAGTTTTAAGTTTCATGTATATCATTTTATTTTAAAAATTTGACATAAGGCAAATTGGAAGGGAAAATAAAAAAAACAATTTCCAATTAAAAACTAAAAATATCCATTATGCTTACTTGGATCATCTTAGCCGTTGTCGTAGTTGTCGTAGGTTTTGCCGTCGCGGTCTATAACGGCCTCATTCGTCTCAAAAACAAAACTGAGGAGGCTTGGGCGGACATTGACGTGCAATTGAAACGGCGCTACGACTTGATTCCCAACCTGGTGGAAACAGTTAAGGGATACGCCAAACACGAAAAAGGCACTTTTGAAAAGGTGGCGGAGCTTCGCAGTGAGGCGATGCAAGCCAAAACACCCGGCGAAAAAGCCAAGGCGGACAATATGCTGACTGAGACTTTAAAAAGTCTTTTTGCCGTAGCAGAAAATTACCCCGACCTCAAAGCCAATCAAAATTTCCTGGATCTGCAAAGCCAATTGTCGCAAATTGAGGAGACTATCCAGCAATCCCGTCGCTACTACAACGGCAACGTCCGCGACTTCAATATCAAGATTGAAACCTTCCCCAATAATTTAATTGTTGGTATAATGGGTTTTAAGAAATTTGAATTTTTTGAAGTAGCGGAAGCAAAGGAGAGGGAGAATGTGAAAGTGGCTTTCTAGTTTCTAAAAAACTTTATAAACCTTTAATTTTATAAACTAAAGATTATGTCCCCAGAAACAAAAACAGGAGAAGAAAAAAACAAAAAAACCGATACCAATACCACTGGAGGCGCTTCGTCCGCCAAAGACCTTGAAGAAAACAAAGCCGTCACTTTCTTGAGCTATCTGGGCATCCTGTGCTTAATACCTCTTTTGGCCAAAAAAGAAAGCAAGTTTGCCCAATTCCACGCCAAGCAAGGGTTGGTGCTTTTTATAAGCTGGCTGGCGATTGCTTGGATTTCCGGCTTCATTCCCGTAATCGGCTGGTTTATTATCGCGCCGGCGGTTTCAATTCTCGGAATCGTGCTCTCCATAATGGGACTCATTAATGTTGCCCAAGGCGAGATGAAAGAATTGCCAATCGTGGGGGAAATAGCCAAGAAGTTTGAAATATAATATAACACGGGAGACGCTAAAACACCGGAATTTCGTAAGCATAGGTTCGCAAAAGCAAGTATTCTGCATCGTTATTAATAATCTAATGCTTCTTGATACTTAATAACAAAACAAAAAATGGATCTTAACACAACTCCCGCTCCCATTTCGGAAAACAAAAGTAAGCTAATTCTGCTTGCCATTTTGGCCGTGTTAATTGTGGTGCTTCTGGGAGTGCTCTATTTCGTGAAGCAGAAAAACTTAGGAGAAATTACCAATGAAGACATTTCCCAAAACCAAGCCACTAAAAAATACGCGCCGACCATAGATGAATTAATTGAACTCACCACCGCTCCGGAAAACAGCGCGGAAAACGCCAAGCCCAATCCCGAACTGACTGCCGCCTTGACCGCGCCCAAGGAAAGCATCCACGAAAAACCGGACAAGGAATTAATTGAAGAATTGACTGCGCCAAAAAACCAATAATCCCCATCATAAGTCCTACAAGTCTAATATGTCCTATTCTTCTAAAAAAATGAAAACAAAAAAAATAACCATCCTTGCCGTCGGTGGACTGCTCGCGCTCCTCGCCGGTTTTCTGGTCGCGAGAGCCGACTTTTGGCCGTTCACCGGCAACAGCTTCAGCTGGATCGGCAACAATCTCGTTGATACTAATCAAGGTAGGATAGAACAAGGTGATCCGGTTATCGGCATGATCAAAATGAACGGAGACCGCTATCAAGTGGCCATTGAGGGCACTGGTACCTCCCGCCTGCTCACCGGCGCCGCCTGGTTTGGTATCGGGACCAGAGACGACAAGTTTAACGATTTTAGCGATCAGGGGGATTTGCCTTCTCTCGGTTGGGTGCTTTTTAACCAAGGCGTGCCGCCTAACAATTGCTTCGGCGCCGGAGACTGCCACGCGGCCACTTGGTATCAAAAGCCCGGCGCCTCCGCCGGAAGCTATGAAGGATATGTTTCCGGCTGGGCGAAACTGCATATCGGCCCCAACGGAGATCAGACACCCTACCCGGAAACTTGGTTGCATTTCAAGACGCCCGCCAATCCTAATAACTACGCTTGCGGCGGAAGCCACTATCATGTCTGCGTTGACGTGAACGGTCGGATGGAAGGTTACGCCTGGTCCGCCGGTGCCGCGGAAACCACCATTAACGGCAATCCAGGATTTGGCTGGATTAAGTTTTCCAAAAATTACGCCGGAGTGGTGCCCGCCTCTTACACCCCCCAATCCGTCACTTGTAAATCCCAATTTGAATCCGGCAATGTCTGCAAAAATTTCGGCGTTTTTACCGGGGAGTTCAAATTTAAAGCGGTTTATCAAGGCATTGGCGATCCGGACAATATGCTGCGCTGGTTCTGTGAAAATGGTAATTCCCCACAAGCCGGGGATAAAGCCGCCTGTGTTTACAAAGATAGCGGGACCCACCAGCCGAAACTGGAATTCTGGAGCGTAAGTGAAAATAGCTGGAAAGCTTGTGAGAATAACGCTAAAGCTGAAGTTACTTCAGAACCGAAATGCTCCGTTTTGGTTAGCTCGTCTAGCACTTCTACCAACAATATTGAAAACTTCGGTTCCAGCGCCACTATTAAGGACAATGAATCGGCTATCGGGATGGTAAAGCCGGAATGTATGACCACCGAAACCATCAATTGGACGGTTTCGGGAGGACAAATGGCGGGAAGTTCGGGGGTTAATAATGAAATTATCAAGGCGGAACCGAGTGGAACCGGCACTATGATCATTAAAGCTTCCGCCAAAGACAGAGCTACCAGTAAGTCTTATGATTGCGGTTCAGCGACGGTAACGGTAAAATCCAGCAGCAGTAATGAGGTAAAGATAAGATAAGCCCCGCGATATTCCTATTTGTTTTATCAGCCCTATTCGTCTTATTAGTCTTATTCTTCAATAAAAAAATGAAAAATCTCATCAAAAACG
>Ga0194126_10008749_pt1 | contig 13694 bp, 8 predicted proteins | sample TA2KigC150mmetaG_FD_148641 | JGI IMG/M metagenome (GOLD analysis project Ga0194126, IMG submission 148641) | Freshwater microbial communities from Lake Tanganyika, Tanzania - TA2015035 Kigoma Deep Cast 150m | ecosystem: Environmental > Aquatic > Freshwater > Lake | place: Tanzania: Lake... | reverse complement strand
GGTGGCAGTTCCCCAAGGACGTGCCGATCGAGAAGGATGCCCCCGGCCCGGATGTCGAGGCGGTCGGCGAAGAGTTGCGTCCCGACTCCGACATCGTCGACGAGCCCGGCGACCACGACGTCCTCTCGGACGGCCTGCCGGAAATCGACGACGTCCCGGACGTCCAGCTTCCGGACGAGCTTGCGCCCGACGTGGAGGACATCAAGCAGCCCGACACCGATCCGGGGACCTATCCGTTCGAGGCTTTCGGGCCGCTCACGGTCAGCGCCAAGGGGCTCATCATCGCGGGCAAGTACCTGCAGATGCGGTTTGCCGAGGTCAGCTACTGGAAGTTCCCCGCCTCCCGCTGGGATGCGCTGCTCGACCAGGTCAAAGAGGCCGGCTTCAACGGAGTCTACACCTCGGCCTGCTGGCGCCGCCACGAGACCACCCCCGGGGCACTGGACTTCTCGACCGGCAACCTCAACCTCGCTGCCTTCCTCCAGAAGGCGCAGAGCCGCAACCTGTACATCTACTTCCACGCCGGACCCTGGATTGCGGGCGAGGCAGCCGGCTGTCTTCCGGACCGCATCGTGGCCGGCGGCGACGCGATCCCGTCGCCGATGGCGGACAACAAGATCGCCATCCGGATGACCGACGCGGACTGGCAGAATTCGGCAGCAGCCTGGTTCGACCAGGTCAATGCCCAGGTGGTACCCTACCAGATCACGTCGTTCCCGGAGGGCAAGCTGGCGTTCTACCAGGTCGAGTCGCACTACGACCTGTTCTACTTCCTCCGGGACGCGCGCAACCGGGTCATGCAGGAGATGGCGGGGAGCATGCCGGTTCCGCTCAACCCGGGCCTGTACATGGCGCAGTTGCGGGATGCCGTGCAGGCGGATGGCATCAAGGTCCCGCTTGTCACGTCGCTGACCGGCGACTTCGAGAACGGGGGCCGTCGGATTGCCCAGACCGGCGATGCTCCCGGCATCTATCCGGCCTTCGACCTGGCAACGGACAGCCCGTACCAGTCCATGGAGCTCAAGCTCTGGAATCTGAAGAAGGAGATGCGCAACACAGCGCTCCACGGCCAGGTGTACATGGCGGTCCCGGGGATCGCCGTTGGCATCCTGCCGTCGCCGGTGCACATGGCGAGGGCGCTGATGGCCGGTGCGGACGTCGTCGTGGTGCGCGATTTTGCCGCCTCGGTCCTTCCGCCGGACGCCTCCGCTGTCAGGGACAACGCGACGGGCCTGTCGGTATTCTCGAAGCTGGACAAGGCCAGGCCCGCGGTGACCCCGCCCCGGGCCGACCCGGCCTCCCCGATCTCGCTCTCCGGAGTGCCGAGGCGTTCCTTCGAAGCGTTCCGCCACCTCAACCTGATCTTCGACCGTGTCGGTCCGATGATGGCCAATCGAGATCTGCCCCACCGAATCGGCCCCAACAACTCCAACCCGCCGCTGAAACTGACGGTGAGCCTGCCGTCCGTCGGGGCCATCGAGGACAAGTACAAGGCTCCGGCCCCCGGCGTCGCGGGCGGGGTCACCGAGCTGTTCGGCGACCACTTCGACGAGTGGTTCCTCTCCCCCTCCGAGCCGACCGGCCGCGCCACCTATTTCTTTGATGCCTCGGACGGCACGATTCTCGTGCACCTGCTCAACCTCGATGTGCTCAAGGAAGGCAAGAACCTGCACTCACGCTATGACCTCCTCACCAAGATCACGTATGCAGGGGCCACCATCCCGAGGCATTCCAGCATCGTCATCCCGGCGTCGGACGACCAGGCCGGGGGCGAGGACGCGCTCGGGTGGGGGCAGAAGTTCCTCCTGGTCAACCACCCGCTGGGCGCCGGCTACCCCATGATGGAGTACTGCAGCGCCAACCTTGCCGCCATCCGCGAATTCAACGGCCGCCTGCTTCTGGTCGCCTACGGCAAGCCGCTCGTGAACGCCGACGGCACGTTCTTCACCGAGCCGGGCGAGATCTCGTTCGCCAACTTCCCGGGCATCCCCGACATCGTCCACAACTCGTTGCCGGGCGGCGGGCTCCACACCGACCCGGGGGGCAAGCTGGCCGTACAGTTCCAGCACGATTCCACCGGGTCCCTCGTGGTCGGGTTCGGCGGCGGGAAGCAGGTGCAGATCCTGTCCACCACCCTCGATGTCGCCCGCTCGCTCCACTTCGAGCTCAATTCCGACGCCACCGACATCGCTGCCCTCGGCCTTTCCAAGATCGATTCCGTGCAGCCGGACGGCAACGGCAAGCTGACCGTCTCGGGACGGGTGCAGCCCGGCGTGGACCGCCTCGTCTTCCTGATGACCAAGGCTCCGGACAAGGTCACCGTGGACGGCAGCACCGCGGCATGCAAGTGGACCGACTACGCCAACATGCTCGATTGCAAGCTCTCCGGCCCGGTGGCCGGGCCGCCGGAGCTGATTCCCCACGGCGACCTGTACGTCAGGCAGGAGGGGTACTTCGGCGCACCGGAAGACGTGGGCACGGCCGAGTTCCCGGACCATTTCCTGGTGCAGGCCGGCGTCCCCGTGGCCATGGATGCGCTGGACCAGCCTGCGACGTTCGGCGTGGGCTGGTATCTCACCAGCGTCGAGCTGGGACCGGTGGCCCCCGGGCAGGACGGGTTCCTATCGGTGGGCGGGGGGGCCGACGTGCTCACCTTCTTCGTGAACGGCCAGTACGCCGGCAGCGCGGTCGCGCTTGGAAACGTCCCCATGTCCTCGGGAGATACCCTGTCCGGAACCAGCGAGATCGGATTTCGCGTCCCGGCCGGCCTGTTCGTCCAGGGTACCAACCAGGTCGCAATCCGGGCCTTCGCTTTCGGCCGCAGTCCCCTGTCCATGTTCCCCCTGTACAGCACCGCCCCGATCCTGCCGCCCAATCTCGATTCCATGGCATCGAAGATCCCGCATTTCGCGGTCGAGGGCCTGGATCCGGCAGCGCACAAGGGGATCTGGGGGCCGTCCAAGGTCGTGGTCGGGGCCGTCTCCGCACCGCTGTCCGGTGAGTGGAAGACGAGCCGGGGGAATGCGTCGGGAACCGGCGTGACGGCCGGCATGCTCAAGGGGTGGCACAACCTCGGCCCCGACGCCGGAGCACCCGCAAATGCCGGCTTCTCCACGACCAACCCCGTGGGCGAGGCCACCCCCCTGGCGCTCCAGGACGGGCAGATGTCCTGGGCCACCTTCGTCTTTTCCAAGTCGGCCCTCGCTCCCTGGGAAGGAACCCCCGAAGTGGTCCTCGAAGGGAAGAGCGCACTGGCCGTCGTCTTCCTCAACGGACAGGCCGTCGGCGTGTGGGCCTCGGACGAGCCGGCGCTGAGCCAGGGGCTGCACTCCAGGCTGCTCCAGGGGGCTGGGACCCGCCAGCTCCTGGCCGACCTGGGATTCGCGGACTTCTTCACCGCCACACGCTCCCGGATTCCGTTGCCCCCCGAGCTGCTCCAGGGGGACAACCGCGTCACCCTCATGCTGCTGGACATCTCCCCGCCGCAGCAGGCCGACCTGACCCTGCCCTCCGTCGGGACCGTGTCCGGGCAGGGGATGCTGACCCGCCTCGACCTCGCCTGGAACCGGGATGAGCCCGAGAACGGTCAACCCGGGGCGGCCGGCGCCCTCGTAGGAAAGCCGATGGTCATCGAGTTCCTGCCCGGGCTCTAAGGATCCCGGGGAATTACTTGACAACTCTTCGCACGTGCGCTTTGATCTGGCGTGGCGTAGTGGCGTATGAACAGAATTCGCCGAATGAAGGGTCAGGAGGGCCGAATGTTCGTCGTCTCCGTCCGGGAAAGGGGCAAGGAAGAACACAAGTTCACGTTCCGCAAACCGGAAATCGTCGTGGGCCGGCTGCGGGCCAGCGACATCATCCTGCCCAAGCGCAACATCTCCAAGCGTCATGCCGTGTTCGTCGTCAAGGACGGTCGAGTGGTCCTCCAGGACATGGGGAGCACGAACGGCAGCTACATCAACGGCAAGAAGGTGCTCGAAAACACGGTCGTCGGTCCGGATGACAAGATCTTCATGGGAGACTATATCCTCCAGGTAGAGGTTCTGGACGACCAGGCCGGAGCCCAGGCGCTGGCCGGCGCGGCGCAACCCTATGCCCGTCCCGAGGACGAGCGCCGGCCGACCGCGGTCCACATGGAGCAGGACATGCTCCAGATGGAGCTGCCCGACTACGCAGGACAGCCCGATGCTGCCGGTGGGCCGGCGACGGTCGTGGTGGATCCGCTCAGCATTCCGACCTCCCCTCCCCCCCCGGAGGTCCTGGGCGCAGACGATGTGGCCGAGTCGTCGAAGGAGATTTCCAGGGATTTCAAGCTCGAAGAAGACGATGCCGCGGCCGACACGCTCCGGTTCAGGCAGGCGGCGAAGGTCTCGGATTCACCGCCTTCCGAGGAGCTGCTCGACATCCCGCTGCTGGATGAGGGAGAGCTCGAGCCCGAGACCCGCGACGCCCCTGCCCGGTTCGAGCAACCGCCCCCGGAGGCCGGCGGCGCAGGCCGCCCCGCAGAGCTCGAGGATGACTTCATGGCCCCGGCGCCGCCTTCCCGGTCTCGGCGTGTGACCGAGGTGGACATGCCTCCGGTACGCCCCATGCCGCCTCCCGAAGACCTCGGTACGTTCGGCCCGTCGTCCTCCCGGGTTGACCTCAAGACCTCTGCGCTCCTCGAGCGTCACTACGGCCGGCTCGCGGCCCAGTTCGATGCATGGGACGGTTCGTCAAAGGGAAAACCGCCGCAGCGCCAGGCCGTCGACCGACTGTCCGGGATGCTTTCCGGAGTCCTGGGCGAAGGAATGGCCGAAGCCGACCTGGCCGGGCTGGCCGAGTTGGTTTGCTCCGAGCTGACCGGCTACGGTCCCGTGGCGGGACTGCTGCAGGACCCCAAGGTCGGCGAGGTGTTCGTTGCCGCCTCCGGTGCGGTCCTGGCCTATGACTGGCGCGGCACGCACGTACCGGTCCCGGTCACCTTCAGTTGCCCCGCCGGGGTGACCCGCGTGGCCGGCCGCGTATCGGCTTCCTCGGGATTCGGCACGCAGCGCCTGGAGGACGGCACGCTCCTGAAGGTGCTGGCACCGCCTCTGTCCGGCGACACCCCGTGCCTGCGCTTCGTGCGCCCCTACCAGACCTCCATGTCGCTCGGCAAGCTCACCGAGACCGGGCTGGCGGGCAAGGAGGCCGTCGTCCGGCTCCGCCAGGCCGTCGAGGCGGGGCGCAGCATCCTCGTGGTGGGCCGGAACCCGGCCGTCAACTCGCTGATCCTGCATGCCCTGGCGGCAACGATCCCGCCCGACCGCAAGCTGCTCGTGTCGGGGGATCGGTTCGGGCCTGCCGAGCACCTGAAGAACCTGTCGACCTTCTCCCCCACCGCACTCGGCTCGGAGTGCTTCCTTGCCGCATGTGCTGCCCTCGAGGTCCACGGCATGGTCCTCGACGCGGGGTCGCTCGAGTCGGTCGTCCGCTCGGTCCGGTTCTGCCAGAAGCTGCAGATCCCCCTGCTCGCCTCGGGACGCGTGGCCGCACCCTCTCGGCTGGCCGCTGCGCTCAGTGGCGTGGACGAGAAGCCGGACGACCTGTTCCGCATGCTCGAAGCGGTCGGCATGCTGGTTGTTGCCACCCCCTCGGTCGAGGACGGGATCTCCCGGGTGGACGGAATCCACGTGTTCACCCTCGATTCCGGACGACCCAAGCTGGTCCCGTTCGCCTGATCCCGGGCCCGGGCAGGAACCTCCAGTCCATCAGGGACCTCGGCAGGGCTAGGACCAACGGATGACGACGGGGAAATACCGGTACGAGCTTTCGATCGACAACGGCAAGGGTGGAGTGCGCAACGTACCCCTTGCCGAGGGACGTCACACCGTCGGCAGAAGCTCGGAGTGCGACATCTGCATCGCGGATTCCTCGCTCTCCCGCCACCATGCCACGATCGAGGTCACGCAGGACGAGGTGGTCGTCGAAGACTGGCGGAGCCTCAACGGCACGTCGTTCCAGGGAAGCCGGATCTCCCAGCCGACCCGCTGGCCCGCCGGCCGCGAGGTCGTGTTCGGCGAGGTCCGCACCATGCTCGTGGAAGTCGATGAGGGGCCGGGAGCCGACGGCGAGGTCTGGTTCGAGCTGCTCAATACCGATGCCCGCGGCCGCCGGATCTCCGTGAGGGGGCCGCGCACCGTCATCGGCAGGAGCCACACTGCGGACTGCCAGATCAACCACCCCAGCATCTCCAGGGCCCATGCCATCATCAGCTACGATACCGACGAACGCTCCTGGGTCGTCGAGGACCGCAACAGCGCAAACGGCACCTTCGTGGATGGCACCATGGTCTCGAGGGCCCTGCTCAGCGGTGGGGAGAAGGTCCGGCTGGGGGACGTGGAGCTGAAATACCTCGGTCCTCACGCCCCCGCACCCCGGCGTCGCATGGGGCTCGTCATCCTTCTGATTGCCCTCCTCGGGGCCTCCATCGGGCTATTGCTCGTCTCCCTCTTCTGGCAGATGGCCGGCTGAACACGGCCGTGTCAGCCTCCGGATGAACGGTTTTCACGCGGGCCGGGCTCGAGCAGCGGACGTCACGCTCAACTTGACGGCGGAGGCCCTTCCCCTTCGGGAGGAGGGGCGTCCGAACGGCCCCCGCGCACTTTGCTCAGGGCCACCATGTACTTGAGCGATACCAGCTCCGGAATGCCGTGCTGGCCGACCAGCTCCGCGGCGATGGCACGGGGGCGGACCCCCTGCGCGGCGCGGTCCAGGATCAACGGGGTGACCGCCGAGAGCCGCTCCCCGTAGTCGTGGAGCTCCCGGTCGGTCAACGCCATCTCCCGTTGCAGCGTCAGGTTGCGCCACACGTGGAGAGCACTGTACAGCACGGCGAACCATCCCAGGTTGAGCCGGAAGAACGTGAAATCGATTGCGAACCACTCCACGAAGAACGCGGACAGGAGCATGCCTGCCCCCGCAACCCCCCAGAAGATCGTCCACGCCCACCGCACGTCAGACCACCATCACTTCTTCTCGCTGCACTCGGGCCACACTCCCCGGAAGTCCAGGTTGAAGTACGCATTGAAGCAGTACTCCAGCGACCACCCGGTCTTGTCGACCTCGTCCCAGCCCGGCCACTGGTTCTCCTGGTCGTGCCGCTGCTTGAAATGCACGGCAGGGTCCAGGAACCACACCCCTCGGGGCAGATTGTAGAACGATATCCCGTTCTGCGGGTTGTACTTCCAGGCCCACGGCGGCCGGCCGTCATCGTTGCCGATCGGATCCACGAACACCGACGGGATCTTCGTGCTCAGGTTCGGACGGTTCTTGAACAGCGTGCTGGTGAACGGCTCGTAGTCGTACTCCGAGGCCCACATCTTGTCCACCCCCACGTCCGCACGCCGCGGCCACCAGCTCTGCAGCAGGTGCACCAGCCCGTATCCCACGTCGTCCATCTGCAGCGGGAACTTGCCCCCGGTCTTGGTCAGCGCCGTGACCTCGCCCCCCTTGTACTTGTACTCGATCCGCTTCATACCGGCCTTGATCCCGGCGTTGAGCTGGCAGCCGTCCAGGAACCCGTTGTTCTCGTCCAGCCAGAGACACGATTCGTGCTTGCGCGCCGACAGGTACGCCACGTAGTGCCCGTTCGGGAACAGGTCGTCCCGAGGGTAGCTCCCGTCGAACTTGAAGTCGGTGAACGTGCCCCCCGTGTCGAACCCCGAGTCGTCCGTGATGAACGAGATCGACCGCTCGTCCGAGCCCTGCGGCTTGAAGTAGGTCTCCACCGCGACCGGCTGGGTGTCTGACTTGCGCACCACCACGACCGCGCCGGAGACGTCGTTGCCGAACCGCCCGCTTTCGCTCTCCGCAAACCGGTACGGATAGAAGAACACGTACGTGATGAAATAGTGGCTCTTCGTCTCGGCCACCGAGAAATGGACGTACCCCTCGAACTTCACCGCATTGGTCTTGACGTAGTCCACGTTGTCCTCGGCCACCCAGTCTCCGTCGAGGTCGAACCGCGTCAGGTAGTCGTACTGCGGGAACTGGTCGTTGGTCGCCTGGAAGATCAGCGGAGCGAAGCTGGCAGCCAGGTCGGTGTGAAGCTGCACCGGCTGGGTGGCCGCGGTGTAGAACGTGAACTGGTAGTTGTTCCCCATCATGTTCCCCGCGAGATCCTTGATCATCGGCTCCAGTCGGACCGTGTACGGCGACGCAGGGAACACCGCCCCCTTGGGAGTCAGCAGCAGGATGCTCTTCTTCTCGTCCTCCCAGGAGAACTCCAGGGTCACGTTCTTTCCGCCGGAATCGAACATCTGCACGGTCTTGTCCCCGACCGTGGGGACGTGCATCGGCTCCGTGAACTCGATCTTGACCACGAAGGGAACGGCCACTCCCATCTCCTGGTCCGTCGGGCTCGTGGACTTCACCCACGGAGGGGTCAGGTCCGGCATGAGATCCTTGAACTCCACCTGGACGTCCGGGAGCTCGACCTCGTCCGGCGTCGGCGTGTCCCCAACCTGGTCCGCCAGCTCGACCAGCTCGACCACGTCCGGCGCCTCGATCGCCTCGACCGCATCGATCACGTCCTGAACCGCCCCCCCCACGCACTCGGCTCCCAGGGCCGTTGCATTGCAGCTCTCGATGCACACGGCCGACACGATCCACTTGTGCATGGTCGAGCACCGGAGCACTGCCTCGTCCCCGCCGGCGGTCAGGCCGCACGTCGTGATCCCCGGCTGCGGGCACTCCCCGCTCTCCCCCGGGATGCTCTCCCCTTCCCCTCCCGCACAACCCCACACCGCCAGGAACAGGGCCGCGACCGCAAGGAACCTTTCCATCTTCATGCCCATCCTCCTCACTGTCGCACGGAGTCTACACGCCGGGTCCGGCGTTGTCCAGCCTGAGCGGCCGGAAGGGACAAAACGCTATTTCTCGATCGATTCGAGCATGTCCATGGCCTTCTGCTCGGCCGGGGGGCTCGACAGCTTGAGCCGGTTGAGCACCTTGCGGGCCCGGTCCTTCTGCCCCGAGGCCAGCAGGAGATCGGCCTCCTTGAATCCTATGGCTTCCGCAGTCACGTAGCCCGCACACGCACCGGTCCGGAACTCCTCGAGCAGGGCCAGCGCATCCGCGTTCTTGCCTGCCTTCTCGAGCGCCAGGAGCTTGTCCCAGGTTGCTGCGCAGTTCTCCTTCTGCTGAGGCACCTCTTCCCTGGTCTTCTCCTCGGCCTTCTTTTCTTGCGCGTCCACGACCTGCCCGGCCAGCTCGCCCAACTCCTTGCCGACGAGGAGCGACACGATCCCGGCCTCCTCCTGGCTGGTCCTGAGCGTCTCCGCCTGCTTTTCCGCGTCCTTTGCCGCATCCTGCTTCTTCCCTGCGTCGTCGCTGCGAGATTCCGTGACGACCGGTGCGGCCGATTCGGGCCGGTAGCCGGGTTGCACCGCTCCTCCGGCAGCCACGCCGTCCTGCCGTCGATCCCCCGAGCCCTCGGACTTCGGGACGGGCTGCGCTTCGCTTGGGGTCTTGGCCACCGTGACTGCTTCCGCAGGCTTCTCCGGGGGAGGAGCGGCAGCATCATCGACACGCCAGCCCACCTGCTTCTCCGCAACGTCCTGCCCCCATTCCTCGGGACGATTCACCACGAGGACCGGTCTTTCCTCCTCCAACTCCGCCGTCTTCTTGCTCTTTGAGCCCCGGTCCTCCCGGGGGGCAGCCTCTCCCTTCTCCCCCTCCGCCTTCCGGGTGTCCGCGTACCAGGCATCGGCTTCCGGCTCGGCTTTGGCTTTCCGCTCCTCCGCAGGGCGGTCGGCGGATTCCTTCTCGACGCTCGCCTTCCGTGCCTCCATCGCCCACCGCGCTTCGGTCTCCTCGGCCGCAGGTACCCGTGCGTCCGCGTTCTTCTCCATCTTGTTGCGCTCGCGGGCGGCCGAAGCCTCGTCGATCTTCTGGTCCCGGGCCAGGCTGTCGTCACCGTCCAGCGCGACGTTGCCCGCCAGGCCCTTCGTGGCCCCCTCGTCCGACTTCGAGAGCAGCGGGGCCTTCTTGTCCTCAAGTCCGTTGGTCCGCTCGAAGCCGCGCAGCGTGTCGGTGACGCTCGAGTCCACGGCCGGAGCCGCACCGCCGCTCCCGGTAGCCCTCTCCTTCGTCCCGTCGGGAGCAGGTTCTCCGCCCGACACCCGCCCGGGACCACCACTGGCCGTCGTTGCCACCTCCGCTTTCGTCTCGACGGCCAGAGCACCGGCCCTCGGCTTGGCCGCGGCCATCGCCGCACCCTCGCCCTCGGGCACGTCCTCTGCGGCCCGCCCCTCGGCCCCGTCCGCGGCAACCCGGTCTCCGGGTGCTTCCGCTGCCGGCCCGCCCTCCCGCCTCGGCCGGTGTGCCGGAGGTCGACCGGAAGTCCCCAGCTCCGGCTTCCGCTGCCGGAGCTTCCGCCGCAGCCTGTTCCGCCTTGCCGTCCTTGCCCATGTCCCCGGCCGCTTTCCGGTGAAGGTCGGCCCCGCTTGCGTCCTCCCGTACCGGCGCAAAACCCGCCCCCACCCCCTCCCTCTTTCCCTCCTTCTTTCCCTCCTTCTTTCCCTCCGGCTGTCCCTCCGCAACGGCCGTCGCAACTCCGGCATCCCCTTGTTCCGCCCCCTTCTCCGCCATGCCGGGAAGTGCGGGAACAACGGCCGAAGGCTCGTCCGCCGGCTTCGAGGGCAGCGGGCGCATCTCCTCACGAGCCTGCTCGGGCGTCCCAGGTCTGGTCGGCTGCTTCGCCTCGCGGGCCATGTAGATCCCCACGGCCACCACCAGCATGGCCGCCAGCGCGATCCCCGCCTGGGGCCGCACCAACCAGCGGAGCGACTCGGCCAGCCGGTCGAGCCACCCCGTTTCCTGCCGCTCGCGCCGCCGACAGGCAGCATGGGCCTCGGCCAGCACCCGCTCCACCAGCTCAGGCGGAGGCTCGCTCGAAGGCAGCCCGTCCAGCCGGATCTTGAGCGCCTGGAGTCGGGCAACCTCGGCCTTCAGCGCCGGCTCATCCTGGAGCCGCCGCTCGAATGCCGCCCTGTGCTCCGGGGTCATCTCGCCGTAGAGGTAGTCCACCACCTCGATGTCCGGCTCGTGCCCCGTGATGTCGTTCCGCTCGCTCATCCCCAGCCCATCAAGGCACATCCACGGGGTCGGCGCTTCGGCACCGTCCCACATGGAGCATCAACTCCACATCCACGGGGTCGGCGCTTCAGCACCGTCCCACATGGAGTCCCCCCAACAACAAGTTAACGCAAAAGCACCCCTCTACGCAAAATCCTCCAACTCTCGGCGCAACGCCTCGAGCGCATACCGCATCCGCGTCTTGGCCGTGTTCTCCGGGCACCCCTGCAAATCCGCGATGTCGGCAAAGGGAAGCCCCTCGAACTGCCGCAGCACGAACACCTCCCGCTGGTCGGGATTGAGCTTCTCCAGGGCCTGCTGCAAACGCCCCTCGAGCTGCTTCTGCCGGGCCGTCTTCTCCCCGTCCGCACTCTCCGGGTCTGCCAGCGTGTCCCCGAACGTCCGCTTCGTGTCCCCTGGCTCCAGCGGCATGGACATCGACAGCGTCTTCAACCGCCGCTTCTTGTAGCTGTCGATCAGGGTGTTGCGCACAATCGTGAACAGCCAGGTCGAGAAGCGCCGGTTGGGATCGAACGACGCTGCTGCCCGAATCAGCTTGTAGAACGAGTCCTGGAACAGCTCTGCGGCCCGGTCCCGGTTGTAGCAGTGACGGTAGATGTAGCCCCACACCCGCCCCTGGTACCGGGACATCAGCACGTTGAACGCCCGCTCGTCGCCGTTCTGGTAGCGCACCATCAACTCCTCGTCAGAGGGTCCCAGGTCGGCCCCTGGCTCGGGCTGACCGGCTCCGGTTCTGGACCAGAGAACGGCGCATTGTACGGTCACCAGAATCCAAAGTTCTGCGAGGAAAGAGAAGCGAAAATGTGGTGCAAGAACGGCTGCCGACAAGCCTTCCCCCGTGCCACACGTCCGACAAGGAATATAGACCAACCAGAGAGGAAATGACAGGGAGTTGTTGCCCCTGCCCCCCGGACCCAACTTCGCCAAGGCTTCGCAGGGCAAGCCCTGGAGCCTGCTAGATATACAGCCTGCCGGGGTCGATCTCGTTGCGGAGCAGGGTCAGCTCCTTGTCGGACGGCGGCTCGTTGATGCCGACCTTGTCCGGGATGATCAGCTCGAACCCGGTGTTCTCGACGACCTGCTGCACCGTCACGCCCGGGTTGGTTGCGAGCAGCTTCATCCGCTTGGTTTCTTCATCGTAGCCCATGAGGGCGAGATTGGAGACCACCCGGTACGGGCCGGAGTTGGGGGCAAGCCCGGCCGCTTCGCGGGCACCGGGACCGGTCAGGTAGCCGGCCGTGGTCACGAAGTCGACCTTGGGCATGAACCGCCGGGCCGTGTGCTGCATGACCGCAATCGTCTTCCAGCAGGAGCTGCCGATGTCGTTGGCACCGCCCGAGCCGGGAAGACGCACCTTGGGCTTTGGCTGCGGTCCGATCACGGTGGAATTGAGGTTCCCGTACATGTCGATCTGGGCCCCGCCGAGGAACCCATAGTCGACCATCCCCCGTTGCGCCGTCTCCATCAGGTCGCAGATGCCCAACGCGGCAAACGCCTTGTAGAAGGTCTTGGAATCGCCAACCCCCAGGGGCAACACTTCGAGCGTGCCGCCGACACCGCCGAACTCGAACAGCGGAATGAGGTTTGGCGCATGCATCCGCTTGGCCAACGCAGCGGCCAGCATCGGAATGCCGGTGCCGATGAACGCGCTGGTACCGTCCTCCATCTGGCGGGAGGCGATGCAGATCAGGAGCTCGTTGCTCTTGTATTCCATGGTCCTACCTCCCCAGCACGGCCTTGCGGAGCTCGTCCATCTTCTCCGCGCCGACCAGCTCCAGGAACTCGGCGTGGCTCTTGGGCCCGGTCACCCACTTCTGCAGGTAGGCCTGGGCCCCTTCCTCGGTCTCGGTCTGATCGATGTAGTCCTTGATGTGCTGCTTGTCCCGCTCGTAGTAGTAGCACATCTCCCCCGGGTAGGATCCGAACGGAGCGTGCACGACCGCGTCGACCAGGAACCAGGGGATGATCGTGCGGTCGGGGTACTTGCGGATCTCGTCGGTCGGGATGATCTCCTCGCACGAGATGATGAGCCGCTTGCTGGCTCTGGCCAGCTCCCAGGCAAACCCGGTGATCCCATCGATCTGGCAGTTGCCGTACAGGTCGGCCCGATGCACGTGGATGATCCCCACGTCCACGGGCGAGGCCGGCAGCGCGACCAGCTTCTGGCCCGTGAAAGGGCACTCGATCGTCTTGGCCCCGCTGTACTTGAACGTGTCCGTCCCGAGCATGGAGCGGGTGGGGATGAACGGGATGCCCATGGCTGCCGCCTTGAGCCGCCAGGCGAGCGAGGCGTTGCTCCACTCGCTGATGGTGACCTCGCCGCTTTCCGCCGCACGGCGGAGGATGTTCGAGATCCCGTAGACCTCCCACCCCTGGTAGGTCAGCTCGATCCGCTTGACGCACTTGCCCGAGATGAGGTGCTCGGTCTCCATGACTCCCTGGCCGGCCAGCGACAGGTCCTTGAATCCCTGGCGCACGACCTCGCGGCACAGTGACATCGGGGCACGCACGCTGCCATACAGCTCGGTGGCGATGTAGCAGCCCTCCCGGATGAACGTGCGGATCGCCTCCGA
>Ga0194126_10008748_pt1 | contig 13694 bp, 11 predicted proteins | sample TA2KigC150mmetaG_FD_148641 | JGI IMG/M metagenome (GOLD analysis project Ga0194126, IMG submission 148641) | Freshwater microbial communities from Lake Tanganyika, Tanzania - TA2015035 Kigoma Deep Cast 150m | ecosystem: Environmental > Aquatic > Freshwater > Lake | place: Tanzania: Lake... | reverse complement strand
CGTTATGCCTTCATTCATCCGGAATCCACTGGAGGCGTTCTGGTGGAACTTTATCAGGTTTAATAATTAAAGGATGTTCTTGCAGTTTTTTGTGAGTTTTCGCCTGCGATATGATTGCATTTGGTCGTAACCCACGTTGAACAAGATTCGGCCCCTCCTGTCGCATGAGTGCGGACTCGTTCCAGGAATTCCCGTAGTCGTCGGTGTCTCAGGGGGGCCGGACAGCTTGTGCTTGATGGATCTATTGTCCCAGTCGGGATATTCGATCGTCGTAGGCCACTTCAACCACCAACTCCGGCCCGAGGCGGCTGAGGATGCACAAAGAGTAGAAGCCGTTACCGCCCGTTTTGGAATTCCCTTTCGTGTTGGCACTGCGGATGTGCGTGGTCACGCAGAATCCTCGGGGATTTCCATCGAAGATGCAGCGCGCCGCTTGAGGTATCGATACCTGTTTGCTCTGGCGCATGAATGCAAGGCGCAGGCAGTGGCTGTGGGTCACACCGCCGATGATCAAGTGGAAACCGTGCTCATGCACATTCTGCGGGGCAGCGGTTTGAATGGCTTGCAGGGTATGGCATGGCGGGTGGTGCTGAAGGAATTTGATTCGCATATCCCCTTGGTGCGTCCCATGCTTGATACATGGCGATGGGAAATCGCAGCGTATTGCGCCTCCCATGACCTGGAACCCGCGTATGATCTTAGTAACGAATCGCTCGAATTCACCCGCAACCGGATCCGGCATTTGTTGATCCCCGTGCTGGAGGAGTACAACCCGAATTTCCGCGAAACGCTGCTTCGCTTGTCAAAGACAGTGCAAGCTGATTATGGAATCTTGCGGGAGGTTGTCGAGAAATCCTGGCGGGATTGTGTGCTCGCTGTCACTCGCGAGCTTGTAACATTTGATGCAGACCGCCTTCTCGGTCAAGCGAGAGGAATGAAGCGGAATTTGATCCGACTGGCGATCCTGGAATTATCTCCCCAAACAGATGTGAAGTTCTCCACACTGGAACGCGCCTGCCAGTATCTGGAAGATTCAACTCAACGGTCTCCCCAGGATCTTCAGAACGGGTTATTCCTTTTTCTGGAGGCTTCCCGCGCTTACGTCGGGCGATCCAGAACCTCCCTGCCGGTAGACTTCTGGCCTCAGTTGGCTGAAATGGATTCGATCCCCCTTCCTGTGCCCGGCGCATTTGACCTTGGAAGCGGATGGACGATTACGACCGAGCTGTTGCCGATCGAGGAGGTGGTGCGTGAGCACGTGGAACAAGAGGAAAATGGCTTTCAGGCCTGGCTGGATGCCGACACGCTGTCAGAGGAATTGGGATTGCGTACTCGACGGGACGGGGATTCGTTTCGGCCCATGGGTTTCGAGGGACATTCACAAAAATTATCTGATTTCATGGTGAATGAAAAGCTGCCGTTCCGGGCGCGCGATCGATGGCCGCTCTTGTGTGATGGAAGCGACATTGTGTGGATTGCGGGATATCGCCTGGCCCATCCATTTCGGTTGACGGAATCCACGCAGGAAGTGATCCATGTCTCACTATTCCGCCAACGTTCAGAGGGGAAATCCTTCGTCGAGGGCGGCGATCGGACTTAATTCGAATCCCCATTCAGTTGTTTGAGTTTAATGAACAACTCACGCCATTGAATCTTGGAAACCCCCAGTTTCTGGCGTATCCTATCCGGCTCCAGGCCGGATTGATAATCGCGCAATGCACACGTCCAGCGGCACATGTCGAAGGATAGATGTTTTCGCAATCCGGCTTCCTCGCCGATATCCTCCAGGAGGTATTCGAGCCGGCGAGGCGACCAGGGAAACAGCTGGTCCACAGGCTGATACTGAGCGACATACTCGTTGAAAGCTTCTGTCCAATCTTCGTCAAGAAGCAGTTTTCGCTCCTTGTAGCGGTTGGCGGAGCTGGCATATTTGATGAATACGAGAGGTCCGCCTTTCGAGTTTTGATCGATGTGGTTAAGGTGGATTCCCAAACACTCGCTTTTCTTGATCCCGGTCGAAAGCAGCAGCAGAAGCAAGGTATAGGGTCGGGCATCCGCCTTTTTTTCCCTGCGATGGCGGTCTGCCGCGAGCAACACCGACTGATATTCCTCCTCTGTCAGCACCTGGGGCAGTGGACTGAGCGCCGAGCGTTGGAGCACCTTCTCGGCAGGATCCGGATGGATCGTCCCATGTTGATGCAGCCATCGAAAGAAGGATTTGATGGACGTAATTCTTCGGGAAAGAGTCTTCGGGCTGCAAGGAACATCACGTTCCTTTTCCATCCAGGTAAGGAATTGATTGAGGTCCTCGGTGGTCACCTGCCCGATCATCCGGCCTTCCGGCAGGTATTGATCGAGCAGGCGGACATCCGATAAAAAGGCCTTGACCGTGTTGGGTGAGCGGCTTTGATCGAGGAGATACATTTCCCATGCTGAAATCGCCATGGGTAAGACACTCTTGGATGTGATATGGGAGGAAGGGGAGCTTTTTGCCATTTCCTATCCTAACCTTCTCATGCCCAAACAACCTATCAGGGAAGGGTTACAAGCGGGAAGCCTTTCCGCGCTTGACCTGCATTTCCCGTAGTTTGGGGACTAGCGTGTAGCTTTTGCGTATAGTTTAACGAGAATTCAACGGGTTGTCAACCAGCATTTAATGGGATAAGTTCTCCGGCTGGAAACATGGCTCGTAGTTGCTTCCCAGGATCAACCGATACTGGTAATGGCTGGCAGGGTTGGTGAGAGTGATGATATTGGCATTGTATAAACCGAGGATGGAAAGGATCAATTGTTGTTGATTGGGATCCTGCCCCGGAGTGAAGTCAACGAGAACGGAAGATGCATAATTTCTCGCATCAGCGAGTGTGATCGCGGTTTGGTAACCGGCGTAATTCAGGCGGGAGGCGGCAAGGGAATCCCAGGTCTCTGCAGGGCTCCCGTTCTGGACCTCGATCGTGATCGCCTTACGTTGACTCGCCACGCCTGAGAGGGTCGAGGCGTCGATCAGCAGCTGCCTGAGTAATTCCTCGTTTGGCAGGAGAACGGAAGCTCCTCCGGGCGTGATCCAGGAACTGACCGCCGGCGGACGAATGTAATAGCCTCGAATGTTTGCATTCGTAAAATTCACGGCATAGGGCGCCAGCCGAAGCATGTCGGTCATGGCGATGTCGGTGACCACCGTGCTTGAAAAATCGTTGTAAAGCTGCGGGATCTTGCTGAACGTATTTGTTTGTAGCGCTTTCTGAAAGAGGGCGCGCAATACCTCCTGCTGGCGCCGGCCCCGGTCAAAATCGTTGGATTTCAGTCGTGAACGGGCGTACCATAGGGCAAGATCACCGTCCATGTGAACCTGTCCCGGCCCAATGCTGAACAGCCACCAGTTGTTCTCGTTGAATGGATCGTAGGAGGGATCGATCAGCCGCCAATCCGTATAGGCGCAGGAGATGGGCACCTCGATTCCATCGAGTGTGTCCACAATGCGTCGAAAGCCGTCGAATTCGACCATGGCTGTGTGATCGATCCGGATGCCCAAATTGTAGGCGATCGTGTCGCGCAGCAAGCCAGGTCCCCCTCCCGCATACCCTACGACCTCACCGCTTTGATAAGCGGTATTGATGCGCTGCATCCCCACAGAGGGAATGTAGATCCAAAGATCGCGCGGGATCGAGATCAGCGATACCTGCCCCTCCTTGGGCCAAATGATCGCGATGACCAGGGTATCGGTGCGGTAGGAGGATCCGGGCCGCTTATCGGACCCGATAAGCAGGACATTGTAAGTCTCGTTATCGGTGAGTGGCGGAAACGCGGTTGGATCGATCAGGGGAATCTCCGCCGGTGGGGGAGCCGCTGCTGTGGGAAAGAGTTGATTGAAATCCACGGTTGGTGATGGATCGAAGGGCAAGGTCGGCGTAGGTGAAGGAGTCTCTGTGGGTAGAACACTCCCCGGATCTACGGAGACCGAATTTGAAAAGGAGAACCAGGCTTGCGTGGGTGTGTGCAAGAGAGGCTGAAAGGGAGTCGGCGTTGGGGATGGATTTGGCGCGGATGTGACCAGGAGAAACGGGAGGCTGGACTGAATGGGGGACTGTGGTATCGCTCCACAGGCTGAAGCGATGCTGCCTGCGATCACGAGCAGGGCCTCCGCGATCACTATCTTCCGGTGTGTGGTCAAATGAAGGGTAGCTCGGATGGCAGAATCCATTGCATCACCGCGACGGGAGGAGGCTGCCATGACAGGATTCGGTGGAATTCATCAGTTATGGGTTGACTGTCGCGCTTGGCGTGGAGGTATTGGTGGGGGTTGGAATAAAAGTGGCGGTGAATGGAAGGGGGGTTTCTGTCAGTGGATCCGTGGGATAGGGAGTGGTTGTATTGCCCGGTGAGCTGATCGGCGCAGTGGTGCGCGTGGCGGATACATTAGGAACCCACAACACATCACCGGAATAAATCGTATCGCTGGTTCTGCAATTCACTTTACGCATCATCTCCAGAGTGGTGTAGTGATTGATTGCGATCCTGAACAAATTATCTCCGGGTTTGACGGTGTAATTCTTTACCCAGCCGGTATTTCCCTGAATGCAGACCGAGGAAGTCGTTGTGACAATTGGGGGGACGAATATCGTGGAACCGGGGATCAGGCTGGTTGAAAACAGGCAATTCGCACGCCGCAATTCGTCGGGGGTGATGCGATATCGGGCGGCAATCGAATCCAACGTATCGGTTGCCTGCACGGAGATGGATCCCCATCCAGGCAGAACGGGACATCGGCTGGTGGAGGAGGGACTGGGCGTAAAACTTGGAAGAGATTCTCCCGGGGTGGAAGAAGGCGTGGGTGTTTTCGTCAATCCTTGTGTTGCCGTCAATGGTACCGGTGAGGGAGGAAGGAAAAAGGTAGGTGAGGGGATCACCTCCGGTGAAAATTCCACGAGGGATATCGAAAGCGCTCCAACGATCAACCCGATCGAGATCAGCGCGATCACCACTGCGTTACCGATCTCCCGCCGTCCCTCCATTATCTTCCAACTCCAGTCGGGAGATTTACGCCCGCATTAGGCAGGAGAACGCTGAAAGTGGCACCAATCCCTGGTTCGCTTTCCACCCAAATCCGTCCATGCTGGGCTTCGGTCAGCGTCTTGGCGATGGACAAGCCGACGCCGGTATCGCCCACCCCCTGGATCAGGACATTGTCCGCGCGATAGAGCCGCGTGAAAACCCGAGGCAAGTCGTCCGGCAAGATGCCTCCACCGGAGTCGGTTACCTGGATCAGAATATATTCCATACCTTCTTCGTTCCGGGTCTGGACCTTGAGCCTGATCTTACCCTCATAGGGAGTGGACGCTCCGGCGTTTTGCAGCAAGTGGATCAGAATTTGCTGCAGGGCTTCGCGGTCGGTCTGGATCGGGGAAAGCTTCTTCGGCAATTCCAGATGCATGGAGATGTTCTTCTCGCGGACCTGGCTGCTGGTATAGGACATGGCGTTATCGATGATCAGGTTCAGATCCACGGATTCGGGTCTCAGATCATGCAAGTCGGTCTCAAGCGTTGTGATCTGGATCATGTCATCCATCAAACTTCGAATGCGCTCCGTGGAGGCCTTGATCCGTTCGACAAATTTCCTTTGCAAGGCGCCGAGAATCCCCACCGATTCCCCAAGCAGCAGGTCGGTATACCCGACTACCGAAGAGAGAGGCTGTCTCAACTCCTGTGAGATGGAGGCAACCACTTCTGATTGTTCGCTGCTTTTAATGGTGGGGATTTCCTTTTGCATGCTGGTGATCTTGGAATTCGCCTCTGCTAGTTGTTTTTGCAGGCGGGCTGCCTCCAGTCGCAAGGATTGATATTCCTGGTCGTCGAACGATGGATCGGCTGAAGAGGAGGTCTCGACGAGGGCGCGCAATTCAACGTTTTCCTGTTGAAGTTCCTCGATGGTTTGCCGGGCATGTTCCTGTTCTGCCATCCAGGGGGTCAGATCCCCGTTTACCGGGCTGTTTGAGGATTGATCCTTTTGGGCTGCCAGCTGTTGAGTGAGTTCGCGTATGCGGATTTCAAGCTCTGCGACTTGCGACCGGGATAGATCGCTTTGAAGTTCCAGCTTGCTCACCTTCTGGCTGCGGCGAATGATCGGCACCAGTGAAACCGCAATGTTGATAAGAAAGGCCTGGTCTTCGGCGGTCCAGGAGCGATCCGAATACGGGGAAAGCAGCATTAATCCGCCGATCGATTCTTTTTCCTGAGTGAGAATGGGCACGCACAACAGATGACCCGGGTTGGACAGCCCGAGGATGTCGCTTAGACCTTTGATGTCAGCCGAGGTGCTGCTGGCTGGTAAACGTAAAGGCCGTCCTCGTTGCAAGGCACTGGCCAGCATGGGGATCAAATTCTTATTGAGCGCTCCCCCTTCAAGAGAATCCTCGCGGATCAGATCATACCCCCCGGCGATCACCATCTGATTGTTGTTGTCAGTCAGGTAGATCAGGAAGCATAGGTCAGAGAGCATCGTTTGCGCGATCGCGCGCGTGATCGCCTGACTGACTTTGGCTGGAACCGATTCCGCGGCAAGCGCGAGCATTGCGTGAAAAGTCTTGGGATCCGTACTGTAACGACGCCGCTCGGGTATTCCCGCCTCCTGTTTTATGGTTGTTGGGCGCTGTTTCACGGGGGCAGTGACCGTCAGGGGGAACCGTTGAGGCAGTAGGCGGCCATGTATGCCAATCGCACGATGCCGGAATAGTTCCCTTCCAAGGGAATCAACAAGTGCCCCACGTGACCAAGGAAACCAAAAATCAAGAGGGTGATTCCATTCCACATTCCGTTGGGTTTTCGTATAAAGAGGATTGCGATACCTGTGATCGCCGCGGTCATGGACGCAATCTGCCACAACCAGTCGTCGAAGGTCTGGTTGAAGGAGGTGATGTCGCTCCTGGTCGACCACATCAATGAACTTAATCCAAGGCCGGTGATTACCAACAAGCTGAGCAGTACCGTGGCGGAATCAGCCGGCCGGCTGGGTTCGGGGAAGGCATACAACCAGATGATCCAGATAATTCCAAAAAGGAGGAATGCCCGATCCATCGGCGGCAGGAACACTCTGGGATCCACCAGGTCCTGCCAGGCGAGTCCGCTGAATGCGAACATCACAAGCTGCGCGAGCAATAGCGTTCCCAGACCGATCATGGCACGCCGCGCCTGGGGGTATTCGCTTACGCGCCAGTGATTGAACGTGGATTGCAGGGAGCTGGCAATGGCAAAGGCCAGGATCAAATAGTAAATTAAATCTCCCGGAGGAACGGTCAGTTGTGTAAAAATCAGGCTTGTAAATCCACTCATTCCTTCTGGATTATACTGCCAGTTCCATAGGGTGGACTAGTGCACGTATAATGGCGTCATGCGCAATAAATATCTGGTCATTTTTACCACTACCATCTTGTTGATTCTGGGATCCAGTTTGGTCATCTGGATGATGAGTCAAGTTGAAATTCGTTTGGCTGAAGAAGCATTGATCAAGCACGACTATCGGACCGCCTCAAGATCGTACGCGCGTGCAGCCCGATTAAGTTTCTGGCAGGCGGATTTGTGGGAAAAAGCCGGATTGGCTTCCTTTTCCGGGTCGGCCTACCCGGAGGTTATCGATTATATAGGTCGTGCAAGGACCTTGACCGAAGAGGGTTGGTTGGCTTTGTCCCTTGCTCACTTGTACCTGGGAGACTCGGAATCCGCAAGTATTAGCTTTGAGAAGGGATTGCAAAGATTTCCGGATTCCCTTGCCTTGCATGCTGGTTTGGCGGAAGTTTACCGCAAGAACGAGGATTGGGAGGCCGAACTGCGTGAACTTCAAGAGCTGGTCCTTCTCTCACCGGATGATGGACACGTGCGGTACCGGTTGGGGGTCCTGTTGATGTTAACCGACCCTGAAGAGGCACAAACGCAATTATCGCTCGCTTCGTCCTTGGACCCCACTTTCCAACCTGCTGTTCAAACCCTGATTACAGTCCTGGAGGATCCCTCGAAACAGGTGGACTCCTCCTCGCGCATTGCCCTCGTCGGACGAGCACTTGGCCTGGTGGGAGAATGGGAGTTTTCGCGTTCAGCTTTTGAACGGGCGGTTGCGCAGGATCCAGGCGATGCTGAAGCATGGGCATGGCTCGGTGAAGCCAGGCAACAAACCGGTCTGGATGGCCGAACCGAATTGGATCGCGCATTGCAATTGAATCCTACTTCCGCTGTTATTCGCGGTTTACGCGGCTTATACTGGAGCCGTCAGGATAAGCCCGCTCAGATGCTCGCAGAATATCTGCTTGCAGCCGAATATGACCCGCAGAATCCTGCCTGGCAGGCAGCTGTGGGGGATGCCTTTCTCAGGCTTGGGGATTTGGAGGCTGCGTTTCGGGCCTACGAAAATGCCGCAGGTCTCGCACCGGAAGATCCCACATACTGGCGATTGCTGGCATTATTCTGTGCGGAAAATGGAGTGTATGTAGAGGAAATCGGGTTGCCGGCTGCCAAAAAAGCCGTTGAACTTTCTTCTCAGGATCCCGGCTCACTGGACGCTCTGGGATTTGTCTATTATGCCTCGGGTCGATTCGCGAATGCCCAACAAACTTTGCATGAAGCAGCGAAACTTGACCCGGAATATTTCCCTGCGCAAATTCACCTGGCATTGAACTACCTCGCCCAGGGAAATCGGCCCGTTGCGCGTGAAATCCTCGCCAATGTCCTCGCGCTCGATCCCGAAGGGCCCGGTGGTGTCGAGGCTAGGCAGGTACTTCAAGATTACTTTCCATAAATGCGCATGATACAATGGCCCGCATGAATCGAATTCTGGCTGGGACGATTGTCCTTGTTGTTGTTTCACTTGCTTGCACTATCCTGCCTGCCTCAGCGGAATTACCTGAAACGGTTTTCCCGACAGGCAGCATCCTGTATCAGGATGATTTTTCGAATCCCGCCAGCGGATGGGACCGATTGTTGACCGCGGAGGGCATCATGGATTACGATGCCGGAGGATATCGCATTCTGGTGAATTCCGCGCAAACAAATTTCTGGTCCTCGCCACCGCGTGTGTACTCCGACGTACGAATTGAAGTGGATACCGGAAAATTGGGCGGCCCGGATGAGAACCGATCCGGGTTGGTATGCCGGTTGACTGGCAGCGATTATTATTTCTTCATCATCACCAACGATGGTTATTATGGGATCGGGGTATTCGCCGGTGGCCAGGCGACCCTGCTGGGGCAGCCGGAGATGCAAACCAGTGAGCACATAAGAACCGGCCTTGCGGTAAATCACCTACGAGCCGATTGTGCCGCAGATACCCTTTCTTTCTATATCAATGGATTCCTGCTTGCAGAGGTTCAAGATAATCGATTGTCCTCAGGCGAGGTGGGTTTGCTGGCTGGGACATTTACCCAGCCCGGTGTGGATTTGATATTCGACAACTTCGTTGTTTTGCAACCATAGGTTTGATTCATGAAAGTGTATTTGGACACCATTGGGTGCCGCCTAAACCAGTCGGAAATCGAGATCATGGCTGGTCAATTCCGTGCCGCAGGACATGAAATCGTGGCTGCTCCTGATCTGGCCGACCTTGCGGTAGTCAATACTTGCGCGGTGACCGGTGCCGCGGTTTCTGACTCGCGTGGAAAAATTCGATCCATTGCACGCGCGGGAGTGCAGAGAATTGTTTCCACCGGGTGTTGGGTAACCTTGCAACCGGAGAAAGCCGCGGCGTTGCCGGCGGTTACGGATGTCATCGCAAACCCCGAGAAAGATGAACTTGTCCCGCGGATCCTGAACCAACCCAAAGTTCCCTTGGATCGGGAACCGCATTCGCGCGTCCCGCTTCCTGGTCCCCGTCACCGAACGCGAGCCTTCATCAAGGTTCAGGACGGGTGTGATAATCATTGCACATTCTGCCTCACCACCATTGCCCGCGGCCGCAGCCGCAGCCGGTCTGTCGACACCATAGTTTGTGATATCAAATCTGCACTTGCCGGTGGGACTAGGGAAATCGTTTTGACTGGAGTGCACCTCGGTTCGTGGGGTGCGGAAGGAGGCCTGCACTTAAGAGATCTGGTAAACGCTGTATTGCAGGACACCGACACTCCTCGCTTGCGTCTTTCATCCCTCGAGCCTTGGGATTTGGATGGAACTTTTTTTCGTCTATGGGAAAACCCGCGTCTTATGCCTCATCTTCATCTACCCTTGCAAAGTGGAAGCGCCGATACTCTCCGGCGCATGGCCCGCAGGATCACTCCCGAATCATACCGGAGTCTGATTCAGTCTGCACGCGAGAGGATCAGGGATGTGGCGATCACCACCGACCTCATCGCCGGGTTCCCCGGCGAAACGGAGCAGGAATTCAACGAATCCCTTGCATTTGTCCGCGCCATGGAATTTGCGGGCGGACATGTATTTACCTTCTCTCCACGTCCCGGCACCGCGGCAGCCGGTTTTCCGAGGCAGATACTGCATATCCTTCGAAAGCAACGAAACCATGTCTTGCACGAAGCTCTGACCGAATCTGCGGCTATTTTTCGCAAACGATTTCTTGGATGTACTCTGCGAGTGTTGTGGGAAACTGCCTCCTCAATCGGTGAAAATGGATGGGAGGTATACGGTTTGACCGAAAATTTCCTGCGGGTGATGTCCCGGACGGCCTCCCCCCGCTGGAATGAATTCGACCAGGTTGACCTGATTGATTTGAGGGATGAGACAATGGTAGGCGTAATTCGGAATTCGGGATGAGTGTCACTTCTTCTTCAGGGGGGGAGAATGTATAATTTTTCACGGAAATTCGACGCATTCTCATAAAGGAGCAAATAATGACAGCTCAATTGATCGATGGAAAATTAATCGGCCAGCAGGTTCGAGAGGAGGTTGCCGCCAAGGTTGCCAAACGATTAGCCGCAGGGAAGCCGAAACCCACCCTGGCTACAGTTTTGGTGGGGGATCGACCGGACTCGGCAGCGTATGTCTCATCGAAGCAAAAAGCCTGCCAGGAACTTGGCATGGGTTCGGTCAGCGAACATCTGCCTGCAGATATCTCCCAGGAGGAGCTTGAAAAGCTGATCAAGAAATTAAACCGCAGCAAAAAGGTGAACGGCATCCTGGTCCAGTTACCACTGCCCTCCCACTTGAACGAAGAGCGGGTATTGCAATTGATCAGCATCGAAAAGGATGTGGATGGTTTTTCCCCGATCAATATCGGCCGCCTGGCTCAGAAGGGCCGCGACCCGTTGTTTGTCCCTTGCACACCCTATGGATGCATATATCTTCTCGAAAAGTCGGGAGTAAAGATCGAAGGAGCAAATGCCGTGGTGCTCGGGCGTTCGAACATCGTGGGAATGCCGGCCGCCCTGCTGCTGATCGGAAAGAATGCCACTGTCACGGTTTGTCACTCACGCACACAGGATTTACCGGGGACGGTGCGCAATGCGGATATCCTGATCGCAGCGATAGGCAAGACGGAAATGGTGCGCGGGGATTGGATCAAGCCCGGCGCGGCCGTGATCGATGTGGGCATTAACGCTGTACCGGATGCGACCAAGAAGAGCGGACAGCGGCTGGTCGGGGATGTGAATTTCAATGAAGCCAGGGAGGTCGCCGGCTTTATAACCCCCGTCCCGGGAGGGGTCGGGCCGATGACGATAGCCATGTTGATGAACAATACCCTGAGGGCAGCTGAAATTCAGGATCCGTAATCACCCTGACTTCGGATTGAAGAACTCCGCGGAATGGCGGAGTTCTTTGTTTTTTAGATCGAGATTCGGTGTTCTTTCAGGACGCGTTGCAATTCGCGATGGGAGATCGCTTTGACGCTGAAACCCAAATGGCCTTTCATGTCTTCCGCCGCAACCAGTGAATTGATGATCGCCTCCTCCGTTGCCAGCGCCGATGCCCACAGGAGCGGATCGAGATGCTGGTTCGCTATCGTCTGGACGGTCGATAATCCCTGTTCGTCTCCTACGGCGGCTTGCGAGTTGGCGGTTGAGAAAGCCAGAAAGATATCGCCGGATCCGTTCCCTCCGAGCGATCCTGTACGTGCCATGCCGATGGTCGCGCGTCGGGCGAGCCGTTTAAGCTGGTGAGGCAGAAGTGGAGCGTCTGTCGCGAGGATGACAATCAATGATCCAGCTTCAGGTTGAAACGGACTTTCATCTTTTGAAGACTGTGCGCTGTTGGGCAGATACTTTCCTACAGGAACGCCGGCAATCGTAAGCTGGGGCCGTCTTCCAAAATTGGATTGGACCAGGGCTCCTACCGTCCAGCCTCCATGCGCTCCAGATAGTTTGCGGGATGAAGTGCCCGCGCCGCCCTTGAATTCATAACACAGCATGCCTGTTCCTCCGCCAACATTTCCCTCCTCGACCTCCTGGCTGCCGGCTGAATTCAAGGCATGAAACACGTGATCCGAGGTGACATGAAAGGCATTCATATCGTTCATCCTGCCATCGGCGGTTTCGGCTACGACCGGGCACGACCATTTTTGAAATAACGCGTTATTTTGAACCTGCCAGGCAATGATCGTATCTCGCACGATCCCCACGCTGTGCGTGTTTGTCAAGCCAATCGGTCCTTCGAGCAAACCACCCTCCTCCACCCAGGCGGCTCCGGTCATCTCGCCATTTCCGTTGAACGAGTGGATCCCCGCATAAACAGGGGTGTGGTCATTGAGTCCGCGGGGATGGATGATGGTGACCCCCGTCCGGGCGGATTCGCCTTCGAGGATCGTGGTATATCCGACCGCAACGCCTGAAACATCCGTGATGGCGTTGAACTTTCCCACATCTCCCTCGAACGGGATCCCCAGATCACGGGCGCGCGTTTTCTTCATCCAGCCTCCTGGGTCAATCTGACAAGGTCTGAGGCGACTGCCTTCATGATCTCGTCCGGGACGCCATCCACTGCATGGGACTGCAGACGGGTGTCAATATCATCGTTTACGTAGTCCACGACCAGAAAGTTCTCGTGGGTTAATGCAATCTCCGTGGAAAACCAATCCATTTTGGATATCGAGGCAATGCGTTGGGTGATCTCTCGAAGCGGCTCGAGGTTGTATTTCGTTTCCTCCAAGGAGGAAACCATCGAGTATACGCGCGTCAGAGGGTGCCACCAGCTTGGATAGACATTCCCGGCCGCGTAGATCACCCGAAACCAGGCAGGACGTCCCTGAATCGTCCTGGGAATGACTGTGGCTTGAATTAAATACTTCTCTTCGGGAAATTGCATACGCGCCCGGAGAACCTGATCCATGGTGGATGCGCCCAGAATCACACCTTGCCCCCCGCCTTGATTGGAAGGCTTGATGACGTATTGCCAACCCAACGGGCTGAGATCAGTGGGAGGCAGCAGCGGCTGTTCAAGGAACGGTGGAAGGATGATGGTGTGGGGGGTTTGGAGACCTGCATGGATCAATTCCAGATGCATGGTGGCCTTGTCCTCTGACCATTTTGATATCTCCTCGGGATTGATGCGAAATGCGTTGTTTTCACGTGCCCAATGTTGAATCGGTTCAAAGCGCTTATCCGCGCTTCCACGGAAGAGTAATGTACGAAAACTCTGGTTGCCGGTCCACAGGTCCGTAATGGCATCGAGCAAAGTGGAGGGAGTGATGGGCCAGAAGGAAATGGCCTGCTGGAGGCAGGCGTCTTCGACGAGGTGTACGAAATCCTCGTCATATTCCCAATACCATGGAA